>Ga0181532_10002243_pt1 | contig 18057 bp, 6 predicted proteins | sample PEATcosm2014_Bin_33_FD_119768 | JGI IMG/M metagenome (GOLD analysis project Ga0181532, IMG submission 119768) | Peatland microbial communities from MTU Mesocosm Facility, Houghton, MI, USA - PEATcosm2014_Bin11_30_metaG | ecosystem: Environmental > Terrestrial > Soil > Wetlands > Peat | place...
CCTGGCTGACGGGAACCGCAGCCTGGAATTACTACGCCATCACGCAGTGGATCCTGGGCATTCGCCCGACTTTTGAAGGACTGGAGATTCATCCCGTCGTGCCCAAGGGTTGGCGGGGATTTAAAGCCACGCGCATCTTTCGAGGTGTGACCTACCGCATCACCGTCACGCGCGAAGGGGACGGCAATCAAGTCATGCTAAGGGTGAACGGCAAGTCCAGCGAAGGCACGGTTGTGCCGGCGCCCGCGGAAGGACAGCGCGAAGTCAGGGTGGAGGCCATGTTGAAGTAGGAGGGTTACGCGCCATTTCGTTGATGCAGCGGCGAGTGCACCTTGCCATCTGGGGCGTGATCTCGCCGCAGTGGAGTAGAATGATTCGCATGCTTCGCGCCAAACGTCTCTTGCTGGTTTTGGCACTGGCCACACTGTTCGCTCGCTGCGCGGCTGCGCAGGGGTCTAATTACAATGTTATCCTGATTACGCTCGACACGCTTCGTGCCGATCACCTGCGGTGCTACGGATACGAGGCGATCGAGACGCCCAATATCGACCGGATTGCCGCGCAGGGCGCCCGTTTCACGCAGGCTTTTACGCCCGTGCCCATCACTTTGCCGGCGCACACATCTCTTCTCACTGGAATGTATCCGCTCGCAACCGGGGTACACGATTTTGTAGGCAATCGAGTGGCATCGGGAACCCCCACGCTGGCCCGAATTCTGCACGATCGCGGTTACTCGACCGCGGCTTTTCTTGGCGCGCCCGTGCTGGATTCGCGTTTCGGCCTGAACCAGGGCTTTGACACTTACTTCGACCACTTTAAACTGGCGGGCGCCGAAGAAGTGCACTTGGATGCCATGAAGCGCCCAGGCGACCAAGTGGTGGACGAGGCGCAGCGTTGGCTGGACCGCCATCCTACCCAACCTCTGTTTCTGTGGGTTCACCTCTACGACGCCCACAGCCCTTACCGTCCCCCGGCGCCCTATGCGGAGCGCTACCGAGGCCGTCCCTACGACGGTGAAATCGCTTTTGCCGACGCCCAGATCGGGCGGCTCATGACTGCGCTGACGCGGGCGGGGCTGCTGGAAAAGTCTGTGGTGGTGGTGGTGAGCGACCATGGAGAAAGCCTCGGGGAGCACGGCGAGAAAACGCACGGGTTCTTTGTTTATAACTCCACCCTGCATGTTGTCTGCATCCTCAAAGTCCCGAGCGACTCACCGCGAGTGGTTCCGGACGAGGTATCGCTGGTGGATGTGATGCCCACGGTTTTGCAGGCGCTCGCAATCCCCATCCCGGCCGTCGTCCAAGGACGAAGTTTGCTGAGCCTGGTGGCGGGCCGAGCGGGCGAGGGCGCTTCGAATCTTTATGCGGAGAGTTATCCTCCCCTGCTTCACTTCGGCTGGAACTCCTTGCGCGGCGTCCAGGCCCGCGGCTGGAAGTACATCGAGACCACGCGTCCTGAACTCTACGACACGCATGCCGACCCGAAAGAGTTGAACAACCTCGTCTCTGCCCGCGCGGATTTGGCTCAGGACATGAGAAACCGCCTGCGCAAGCTGGTCAGCCGCTACACGCCAGCGACCGGCGGGGCATCCCGCGAAAATGCCGTTGCTGACCCTGCGCTCATGAGGAGCCTACGCTCCCTTGGATACGTGGCAGTCTCGACGGGAACTTTCGCGGACGCGAGCGGGAGGACCCTACCCGACCCCAAAGATCACATACAGGATTATGAACTGGTCTCCGCGGCGCTCATCGACGAGGAACAAAAGCACTACGCGGAGTCTCTCCGCAAACTCCAGCAGGCGGAAAAGGCCGGATCCCATTCAGGCACCATCCGTTTTCTGATGGCAGGTGAATACTTTCACTTGAATGACTTCCCCCACGCCGCCGAATATTACCAGTCGGCTCTCGAATTCGACCCCAAGAACTCCGTCGCCGCCTATTATTTGGGTGTCTCGCGATTGGAGACGGGCGACTTGGAAGCCGCGGAGCGCGCCTTCCAGCGAACGCTCGAACTCGATCCGAAAAACTTCTCGGCTGCTTTTAACCTGGGAGTCGTATATTCTCGCCGCCAACAAGCGCAGCCCGCAATCCGGGCTTTCGAACAAGCGATCAAAATTCTGCCTGATTACGCTGAGGCGCATGAAGCCTTGGGAGAACTTTATCTCTATCTGAACCGCCCTCAAGAAGCGGCGCACGAGTTGGAAAGAGCCGTGGCGATAGCGCCTCATATGAGCAAGGCGCATTCCGTGTTGGCGCAGGCCTATTCGGCATTGGGGCTTCAAGAGAAGGCTCAACAAGAGAAGGATCGGGCAAAATTACCCTGACCATTTAAGGCGGCGTAACTGATTGAACGGCAAGGCGTTAGATCATTGAGACAGGAATTCCGTAATACGTCACTCTTCTGGAAACGAAGTGAATAGCTAGTACACGACAAATTGTCTACTTTTGTAATATTTCCTCTTGACACACCTCAATAAAAGCATTAGTTTCCCTCTGCTAGTTTGTTACCAACCTGGAAGCGATATAGGGTTGGCGTTGATATGGTCCGGAGCATTAATCGGTTTGAGCTTGTGCCTAAGCCCTGTCGTCCTCGCAAATTCGGAATCATTTACCTGTCTCCTTTCAAGCGTCGGAAATTTCATGGAGGTATTTAAATGGCTAAAAACTTAAGGGGAGGTGGGCGTAGCCGTGCGTTTCGTTGGCTGCTGCCTTCGCTCTTGCTCGTGGGCCTCAGTCTCATCTTTTCATCCTTGGCTTGGGGTCAAACCACCGTGGGTTCACTAACTGGTGTAGTGAGCGACCCCACGGGGGCAGTGATCCCGGGCGCCAAAGTTGTTGTAACGGATGCGGGCAAGGGGTACGACTTTCCCGCGACAACCGATGCCGTGGGACGGTACCTTGTCACAAACCTTCAGGCTAGTACTTACATTGTGTCCGTCGAGGCAAAGGGATTCAGACCTTACCGGCAGGAGGGCATACTCCTCGACGTTGGCGCGAGGGTTGCAATCGACGTACATCTAGAACTCGGAGCCACGGCTCAGGCGGTCGAGGTGGTCGGCGCTGCGCCGGTTTTGCAGACTCAGGACGCGGTGACCGGGCAGGAAGTGGATCGCACGATGATCAACAACCTTCCTCTCGTGGACCGCAACGTTCTCGACTTGGCGTTCTTGTCTCCTGGCGTGATTCAGGTGCCCGGCTCTCCTTACGGCACTTCGACGTCCATGAACTTCGTCTCCAACGGCGGGCGCAACGACACGTCGGAACTCCTGATCGACGGCATTGCTGCAACCAGCTACGAGCCGAACACCGCAATCTACACACCCCTTTATCAGCCTTCTGTGGACGCCGTGCAAGAATTCAAGATCATGCAGAACAACTACTCGGCGGAGGAGGGCTTCTCCGGAAACACTTACATTAACCTGGTCAGCCGCTCCGGGAGCAACCTCCTGCACGGCGACGTTTACGAATTTGACCGCAACAAAGATTTCGACGCCAACAACTGGTTCAGCAATGCGGCGAATGGTGTGCTTCCTTCGCTGCACAAAAACCAGTTCGGCGGCAGCGTGGGCGGCCCGATCAAGAGGGACAAGACCTTCTTCTTCTTTGATTTCGACGGCACCCGCGAGGCGGCAGGTACCACCCACAACGCAGGGGTGCCCGACACCGCAGAGCGTGCAGGGGACTTCGGCGAATTGTGCGCGCGTGCCGGCGGCTCGTTCGACGCAAGTGGAAACTGCAGCAATTCGAACGGCCAGCTCTGGGATCCGTATTCCGGAATCTACGTGGCGGGCACTGGGCGCGAACTGCAAACGCCCATTCCGTTCGATAACCTGGCGAATTTCCAAAGCGCGGGAAACCCCAACCTCAATGGCACTAAATATCAACTTCCTGCCACGAAAGGCAACTTGATTGACCCCGTGGCGCAGAAGATGATGTCGTATTATCCCAATCCCACTTTTGCACCCGGGAGCGCGGGCTATAATCCCTATAACAACTGGCTTGGTTCAGGCGCTAACACCGACACCAACAATCAATTCGACATTCGCATTGACCAGCGGTTCACCGATAACACTGCATTCTACGCGCGCTACTCCCAAGCAACCGGCACCTATCACAATTGGAACTGCTTCGGAAATCCGATGGATCCCTGCACGCAAGGGCCTGGTATCGGTGGGTCACGATCCGTGGCTGTGAATCTTAACCACACTTTCAGCCCCACGACCATGCTGAACGTGACATTGGGATTCACCCGCGGGCTTTCCGACACGCAAGGCATCTACAAGGACTTTCCCAGCTTCAATCCTCTGACCACCCTGGGCCTTCCTTCATATCTGGCGACGGACAATGGCCCCATCTCCGCGCCGAACATCTACATGTACGGCGGATATACCTCGGCGAACGGCCCTGAAAGTGTCGGGCCGCAGCCCTGGTCAATCTATAAGAACGGCAACCAAGTCTACCACCTGCTCTCCACCCTCACCCACATGAAGGGCCAACACGAAATCAAGTTCGGCGGTGAATGGCGCGTGCAGCAGATGAACTGGTTCCAGGACGGGACTCCGGGTGGCGTGTACATCTACGACCAATACAGCACCTCCCAGTATCCTTACTGGGGCGGCGGTGATGCCATGGCCAGCTTCCTGACCGGAACACCCAGCCCCAACCAGTGGGGTGAATATGAAGTATCTCCCCACTTCAGCACTCAGAACTACCGCTGGGGCGGATTCGTTCAGGATAACTGGCGCAAAACCAGCAAGCTCACCATCAACGTTGGTCTGCGCTATGACCTTGAGGTTCCTCGCACCGAGCGGTATAACCGCATGTCTCATCTCGATCCGACCGCATCGGACGGCATCACGGCGGGGACGATCGACGCTTCGACGTGGCCTTCCATACTTGGCCCCGTTCCGAACGTAAGCAACCCGCATGGGGGACTGGTATTCGCGACACCTTCAAATCGTCATATCGTGGGTACAGCCGCTCATGACTTCGGGCCACGCCTGGGCATTGCTTACAAACTCCGCGAGAAATTGGTCCTCCGCACCGGCTACGGCTTGTTCTACAACCCCACGCAATGGGGAACCACGGGAGCAGGGCCGGTCGGAAACGAGGGGTTCGAGGCAGTCACGGGTTGGGTCACCACGAAGAACGGCGATGGCGTTACGCCATGGTCGCGCATCAGCGATCCTGAGCCGAGCGGACTGTTGCTCCCAACAGGGTCCTCGCTGGGCATCAAGACCAACCTCGGCTCCAGCCTCAACGAGCCGCTCTGGAACGCCAACGTTCCACCCTATAGCCAGACCTGGAGCGGAGGCATTCAGTACGAGTTGCCCGGGAACTGGCTGGTTGACGCCGAGTATCTAGGCACAAAGGGTACACACCTGTACTTCAATAGCGCGGGCACCTTGAATTACTTTGGTACCTGGATCGAGCAGGAGGCCACCAACGCGAATCTCCGGACCGCGCTCGGGACCTACGTTAACAATCCTTTCTACGGGGTTATCAACACACCCGGGTGCGGATCGATTTGCGCGCCCACTATCCAAGCCGGTAATCTCATGCTGCCTTATCCGCAGTTCAGTGGGATCACGAACACCAATCCACCCTGGGCGAACTCCATTTACAACGCCTTCCAGTTGAAGATCGAGAAACGTCTGTCGCATGGCTTGGCAGTGCTGGTCAGCTACACAGATTCCAAGTCTATCGACGACTCCTCGATGTCCACCAGCACGGGCTGGATTGGCGGATTTGGCGCTGCAGGGGATCCCAACAATCTGAAACTCGAGCGCTCGCTCTCCGAATGGGATATCCCGCAGGTGCTCCAATTCTCGTATGTGTGGCAACTCCCCTTCGGAAAAGGCAAGATGATTGGCAACACGTGGAATCCGGTTGTGAACGCCATCCTGGGCGGTTGGCAGACCACCGGCATGTGGCGGTTTGACAACGGTCAACCGATTAGCGTCGGCGCTACCGGGGGCACATCACCTTGGGGCTATTCGGATTCGATTCCCGATCAAGACGGCACTTTGAAGGTCAATCCCAAGTCTCAGTGGTTCACCCAGGGCTACTTTGCGAACGCGAAACAAGTACTCTATATTCCGCCTGCCTACACCATCGGCAACGCGTCACGCATGGAACCCAACACTCGAGTCCCGGGAACCAAGAACGCAACACTCTCGGTGTTCAAGGAATTCTCCCTGAACAAGATGCGTGAAGGTTCGAAATTGCAATTCCGAGCGGAGTCCTTCAATGCTCTCAACCATCCCCAATTTGGCGGAATCGCGAACACCTTCGGCAACGGCAATTTTGGAGACGTCGCAAGCCAGGTTAACCAGCCTCGTCAAATCCAGTTGGGTCTGCAGCTCTATTTCTAATCCAGTTTGGATTTGAGTCTTAAAGGAGGGGCTTTCGGCCCCTCCTTTTTTTTGCTCTGCGTCTCGCGGTGGAATCAAGCGCGGAGGCGCAGAGGAGCCGAGGACAAAGATTCCTCTGCGCCTCCGCGTCTCTGCGGTAGAATTGCAGCGATGTTTAATCGTATTCTTGCGGTCGGTTACATTTTCGGTTTATCGGTTTCCCTGTTGGCGGGACAGGATGGGCAGGTTTCACGGAGTGTTTTGCAGAAAGCCGCTGACGACTTTCAGGCAGGGAAGGTCAGTGAGTCCGAGCAGGCACTGCGCGCGGCGCTCAAGCAAGCTCCTCGGGATGCAGCGGCTCTAGGCTTGCTCGGGGTGGTCCTGGACGCGCAAAATCGTTACGAAGAGGCCGAGGGCGCTTACAAGCAGGCCCTGGCGATAAATCCCCGGTCACCCGCGCTTCTCAACAATCTCGGGAACCATTATATGGCGATGGACAAGACCGAGCAGGCGCGCGCGGCGTTCCTGAAGGTAGTAGCCGCCGATCCTCACCATGCCAACGCCAATCTACAACTGGCGGAACTTGCTATTTCCGCCAAGCAAGGGACGGCGGCCCTCAAATATCTCGAACAGCTATCGAGCGAAGATCGGACCTCGCCCGAAGTGGCAATTCAGCACGCGCGAGCCTTGAAATTGACCGGCCAGGCGAAGGCCGCGAGCGACCTGCTCGCCGGAGTGCAGAAGAACGCCGGCAACGAGCCCAACCTTGCCTTTTCTATCGGCATGGTCCTGGTGGAATGGGAGAAGTATGCCGAGGCTGAGCAGGCCTTCTCTCGCGTCCTGGACGCAGATCCCACGAACTTCGATGTTCTTTACAACCTGGCCCTGGCCGCGCAACATGCCGGCCACCTCGAGCGCGCGGTCCAGGTGTATCAAGTAGCGCTTCGCCAGCGCCCCGCCGATGCCGATTGCCTTTTCAATCTGGCCACCATATATGTGCAAACCGGCCATTCGGATGAAGCGGTGGTGCCGCTAATGCAGGCCCACAAGGCCGCTCCAGAGCGCGCGGACATTCTCCTGGCCTTGGCGCAAACCAGCCAGGATTTATATTTCTATGCTGACGCGGTCACCGCCATCGACGAGTATCTGAAACTGAAGCCCGAGGATGATGTGGCCCGGCGGGAGCGCGGTTTTTGCCTGATCCGTTCGACAAGCCTGGACAAGGGACTCGAGGACCTTCGCTGGTACGCAGAGAAACATCCCAAGGACGCGCGGGGGATGTATGAGCTTGCCATCGCCGAGACGGTGCGCGAGCCGGAAAAAGCTCTCGAGACTCTCAACCGGGCGGTGAGCCTCGATCCCAAGTTCAGCGCGGCCCGCTACGCCCGTGGCGTTCTCTATTATCAAATGGGCAAGACCGACCAATCGATCGCTGATTTGGAGGTGGTACTCAAAAAGACCCCTGACGACCTTCGCTCCTTGGACGCCCTCGGGCAGGACTACATGCGTATGGGAAAACTTCCTGAGGCGGCCGAGACGTTCGCACGTGCCCTCAAGCTTGATCCTAAGGACCCCAAAGTCCTCAATAATTACGGCCGAGTCCTGTTCCGCCTGAATCGTACGGCGGAAGCCGAGAAGGTCATGGCCGACTTCCGAGTTCTGGGGCCGCAGGAGACAAGGCCTCGGCCCTACGGCGGATTATTCGATTTTCTCAATCTCTCGCCCGAGCAGCAATTCGCCAAGTACCTGGATAACATAAAGAAGACGATGGTTACCAACCCGGACGATCCCGCCTTGCGTATGCAATTGGGGAAGGCGCTGCTCCATCAAGGAAAAACCGAGGAGGGGGTTACCGCTCTGCGGAGCGTCCTCAAATTGACATTGAACCCAGATATTCTGACCGCCTGCGGAAAAGCGCTTTTTGAGTTCGAGCAGTACGGCCCCGCGCGCGAGTTCCTTGAACCCGTGCTGGCGGCCAATCCCAACAACGCCAACCTGCGCCTGGACCTCGCCACAGCCGATTTCCACTCCGGGAGCGCCGACGAGGCTTTGAAAGTTCTGGACACAACTCCGGTCGACCAGCGCAAGGGAGACTACTTTCTGCTGTTGGCCGAGATTCTTGATGCCATGCGGAAGCCGGAAGAGGCCGCAGCAGCCTTCAACCGCGGTTTTGACGCCGCCCCGACGCGCCCCGATCTCTATCTGGAAGCCGCGCTGTTCCTGTTCAAACACAACCAGAATCAGCGTGCCCTGCACATTCTCGAACAAGCCACCCGAACTATCCCGGACTCGCCAGTGTTGCAATTGATGCTGGCCATGACCTACGGGATGGTGCAACAATATGAAGACGGGGTGAAGGTTCTCACGAAGATTGAAGCACGCTGGCCGGAGTGGAGCCTGCCCTACGAAATCCAAGGAATTTCGCTCGAGACGCGCACCCGCTCCCAGCAAGCCGTCGAACTGCTGCAAACCGCAGTTTCCCTGGGCGCTCGCGACGCCAATGTCTATTACTATCTGGCGTCGGCCATCTCGCACGCCCGTCCGGACGATGTCGACGCAGCAAAGCAGGCCATTAACAAGGCACTTCAGCTCAATCCCCAGGATCCTTATATCCAGTCGCTAGCCGGGCGGATCGCCTACCGGCAGAAAGCCTATCCGGAGGCGCTTGAGCACTTGAACGCGGCCTTACGACTCTGGCCCGAAATGATCGAAGCGCATGAAACCCTGGCAGGAGTCTACAGGGCTACGGGGGAAAGAGAAAAATCCGCTGAAGCGCTGAAGGAAATCGTTCGCATCAAGCAGGAGAATCCTACCGCCGACCAGAGCCCGCCTTTCCCGGCGCGTGATCTGCTATTCACCGTGCAGAGCCCTACGCCTTAGGCAGATTGAACCGCAGAGACGCAGAGGCGCCGAGGTTCAGTGCAGCCTTCGGCCACAATCCAAATTCAAAATTCGAGATTCAAGAAAAAGGATAGCCTGTATCGAAAGCGAGATTAACTGTCGAAGCGAGGAGCAACGGTCTTACCAGTATTTTGTTCTCCGACTCTGCGCCTCTGCGGTGAAGCCCCGTAAGGTTATTGGCTACCTTCCATCGAGTCGCGATACGGCTGCTGCGACTCATACAGCTTGATCCTGGCGTTTAAGCCGTCCTCGAGTTGGGCGTTATGCTGCGGAGCGGCGAGGTCGAGCGCCTTGCGTTCGGTTGCGACCGCGTCAGGGAATCTTCCCACCTCGGCGTAGGCGGCGGCCAGAGTATCGAGGTAGACGGGATTGCGCGCGCCCGAAAGTTGCACCGCCCGCTCGGCGAGTCTCACCGCCTCCGCGCCATTGCGATCTGAAGCGTTGGGGCTGGCCGCCAGCGCGTGGGCGGCGTCGTTCATGGCCGGCACGAAAGTCGGATCAACCCGTAGCGCTTCGCGCCAATGAGCAAGTGCTTCCCGCGTGCGCCCCGAGGAAAAATACAGCGAGGCCCCCAGATAATAGTGGGCTTCCACCAAGTCGGATTTGATGGCCAGGGCCTTCTGCAAATGAGGGATGGCTTGGTCGTATTGCCCTTCCACGGCCAGGAGGCGGCCGAGTTCGCTTTGGGCTTCTGCGAACTCCGGATTGATCTCGACGGCTCTTTCAAAATGAGGTACGGCTTGGTCAAGGTGGCCGGTCATCGCCAGGGCCCGGCCCAGGTTGCGATGAGCGTCGGCATAGTTGGGATTGATCTCCAATGCTTTGTTGAACTCCGCCATGGCTTCATCAAAACGCCCTTTGCTGGCCAGGGCGAGGCCCATATGGTCGTGAAGGTCCGGGGATTCGGGGTAATACTGCAAGCCCTTCTGGAAAGTGGCCATCGCCTCGTCCGACCTTCCGACCGCCAGCAGGGTGCGGCCGAGATTGTTGTAAATCGTGTGGTACTGGGGGTTCAGTTCCAGGGCCTTTTCAAATTCCGGGATAGCCTCCGTGTATTGGCCTGTGCGGGTCAGGGCCGTCGCCAGGTTGTTGTGAATGCGTGAGTCATCGGGGTTTGTCTCCAGAAGCTCTTTCCACTCGGCAATGGCAGCCTCAAATTGACCTTTGTCGCCCAACTCCGTCGCGTGATCGAATTTCTTGTACATCTCGACAGCGGGTGTAGCGATGGCCGTGATGCCGTCTTGAGGAATGTTTACGAATTCGGGAAGATTCACGGCACGATTTGCGGCGGTTGAGTTGTCAATCAAAATGGCGGGACTGTCGTTGCCCTGCTCGTCGATATGGGTGAGATACATCTGCGTGTAGGGCGAGCGCGCTTTCGAGGAAAACACCAGCCACCGGCTGTTCGGCGAAAAGCTGTGCCAGGAATTCATGAGCGGCGTATTGCAGCGCATACGCCGCGCTTGCCCGCCACCCGCCGGCACGATCCAAAGCTGGCTATCGGGCCGCATAAGTTGGGCGTTGCGGCACTTCACGAAGACGATCCAGCGCCCGTCCGGCGAAACTTTCGGAAACGTATTGCTCATTCCGTTGTCGGAAGCGCCCGCAACGGCGACCGCCTGCCCGCCTTTGCCCCGGTTAAAAGGAACGCGGTACAGATCATACTGAATCTGCACTTCGATCGGATCGTTGGCGTAGGCCGCCATTTTGCCGTCGGGGGGATAAGGCTCCTTCGCCTTGGCCCGTGCAAACACCAGATAGCTGCCATCCGGGCTCCAAACGCCGTCAGCTTGTACGAAGTCAGGATCATCTGCGCCCGGCAAAGGTTCCCGCCGGCCGGTTTCGCGGCTGTACCAGGCGAGAATCCCGCGCGTGGGATAGAACACTTGCAGAAAGCGATAATCTTTGAAATTGACAACGTAATAGTTGTTCTGAGGAGAGCGGTCAGAAGTATTGACCGTTGTCACCACATATTTCCCATCCGGTGAAACCTGCGACATGAACCCGACACGGTTCAGGCTCACCTTCGGGTCCTGCGAAGGGTTCCAGCTGATCATATCGCTGGCATTGATGGTCATTTGCGGCTGAACGGGAACAATCGCATAGAGCCCCTTGTCGTTGGCGGGACCATCCATGTCCATCCCCATGGTCTTGCCATCGCGCGAAAAGGAGTGGCAATTGGCGCAGGTGACCATGTCCTTCAGAACCACGCGGCTCTCGGTTTTTCCGATGTCGCGCAGCCGCCATTGGATCAGCCGAATAGCACTCTGAGCCAGTGGTTTGATGATTCCCTTTTCAGTCTCGGAAGGCATTAAGGGCACGTCGCGATAGAAGATGGGCGCACCAACCGGATCCTTCGAGGTGGAGATCGTAACGCGGCCGGTTGAGACGGCATGTTTGGTGTCTTGCGCGATGAACCCGCTGATGGTCACGACCGCGGGGCCTGCCAATGAGTGGCGCTTAATCGCTTCCCAGACCTGGGCCGCGGGAATCCAGGTGTGCGCCACAGCCTGCTCGGCTGTGAAACTCGGCAGTTGATTCGTGGTTGAGACGCAACGCTGGTCAATCTCGCCGATTGGCAGCGGCTCGCCGGCGGATTCCGTGCGCAGGCGCGCTGAGCCGTCGGCGAAGGAGATGTCGATTCGCCAATGCGTCGCACTTCTCGCGGCGTCGCGCCAAATGAAAGTTGGCGGGGTGATTTCAGGAGGGAAAACCGAGTCTTCCAGGGGATAGTCGATGGTGATTGAAGCGAGGCGCATCGTCGAGCTTGCTGCGCCGTTTTTCGGTTGAGTGGCCGCCGCCTGACCGCGCGTTAACACGCACGCGACGATTGCGCCCAGCGTGAGTAAGATGAACGCGGTACGGTTCAGTGCGAAACCTCGGGCGCAACGGCTTGGCGTCTGGAATGACATCTGCATGAAGGGCGAACACAGTAGAAAGCTGCGTGGGGATTTCCGCGTCGGGTCCTGCCGCCCGCGTAATTATACTCCCAACATGTTCAGTCGGAGACGTTTTGTTCCGGCCGCAGGAGGGCACGCTCGGCAGCACAGCCGCGCTAGATCTCCAAGTCATAGAACACATCGAGTTGTTCGATGACGCCCAGGCGTTCGAAGATGGAGGCGCTCATGGCTGCGTCTAATCTGAGTCCATCGACAAGTTGCAATGTCCCACCGGCGAAGGTCACACGGATGTGGCGTGGGCCGCTGCGATGCGCGACCACGGGAACCTGGCAGTAGGTGAAGGCCATCGTGCCCTCGGGAAGATGGAGTGTCTTCGGATTGCCTTTGACGTCCCAGAAATGAAGTTGCTGGGGGTGGGCAAGAAACTCCGTTCCGCACATCAGCTCGGAGACGAAAGCAAGCTCGCCACTCTGGACGTGAACGCCCATATCGCCCATGCGGGCAATGAAGTCTTCCTTCACTTGACCGGTCATGCCCGGTTGCTGAGCGCCGGCAAAGGCGGGAGTGTGCGAATAAGGATCGGTAGGAATTGCGCCATAGAGTGCCGCGGGCTTGTGAACACCCAGGCCCTCGTAGATGCTGAGGTAGTGACGGCGTAATTGTTGCAGGGTGTAATCATCGGCGCCGCTCTCGACCGATTGCTCCAAGGTCTCGCGCACCGCCAGGAGCAGCTTCGAGACCATGTGCCAGTAAATACATCCCAGCCCTTCGTACTTGTAGAACGTGCCGGAGCGTCCTGTGAACGATTGGTGGTCAAATACCTTCTCGTAGAGGTCCAGGATCTGTTGTCCTTCTTTTTCGGCAAGCTCGTGGAGGTCGCCTTCGGTCATTTGGCGCAGGACCTGCTTGAGTATCGCCGCGTTGCGAAACGCCGCGTTGAAGTGAATGCCGCCCTCGATGTCGCGGGCCACGATACGGTCGTCACCTCGGTCCAGCATGGTCATGAGCAGGTTTGACTTCTCGACTTCACACGGCGGCAGGTTGTTCTTTTGCAGGAAGTGGGGGAGGGGCTTGTCGGGATAAAGGATGTAGCTGTTCTGGTCAGCACGGTAGAGCCTGCTGTTTCGAAGCGCTTCCAGCAAAGCCAGGCACTCAGCGGGGGTCAACGCTCCGGAACTCAGCACCGCCACCTGTCCCTCCAACATCTCGAGCAACCGGCGAATCCCGATCACGTCCGCGTCGATCGTCATCAGGTTGTAGGAGTGGTAGAGCCCGTCCTCGCGGCGATTGGCGCGGATGGAATGATCCAAATGCTGTAAGGCGGAGTCGCAAAATGCCCGTACTTGCGCCGCGGGAACGCCGTGGCGCTGCGCGGAAAGGCCCTGCGCGTAGAGCTTTTGGCGATATTGCGAGCCTGAGCCGCCGAGTTCGTCGAGAATCGCCTTTCGCAGGCGGTCTGAGATGGGGCCATCGAGGAGGGGCAGGAAGCGTTCGAGCGCGTCGAAGGCTTGTCTGAAAAACGAAGCCAGTTCAGGCGAGAGTTCAATTCCCTCTCCCTGTTCTTGGGCCAGCAATTCGCGCGTGAAAACCAGAAATCGGCGAAGATAGCAAAGCGTGATCATCGAAGCGCCCGCTCCGACCAGTGCGTTGTTTGCATCGTTCCATTCCGGGCGCTGCGTGTTCATCCAGATACCGGCTTCGGGGACATAGTTTGCGAGCTTGGTGAGAATTACCAGAAAAATCTTCTCCGCCAGGTTGGCGCGGGCCAGGTTGCCGTCGGATGCAGGCAAGGCTTTTCCGTCAGACCCGAGGTCGGCCGCGCGGTTCATGATCTTCGCATGTTCCGCGCTGTCGAAAGTGATGGTGTTCCGCGGGTCGGCAAGGAGCAACTCATAGGGCAGGATGCGATACGGGACATTCGCGTAGGAAAACACGGCGCGGGACAGCAGTCCTTGCAGGAGGCCGGGATAGTGCCGCCGAGCCTGCTCGAGCAACTTCAGGAGGTAGATGACCTGGTGATCTCCCCAATAGCCGATATACGACCACGGGTCGTGCGGATCCACCGTTTCCCAGTCGTAACCGTCGCTCGAGATGCGGTAGGGGTTGTATCCATCGGCGGTTGACGAGTCCAGGAACTTGAAAATCATGCCATCGACGAAGCCGGGGAAAGAGATGCTGAGGGCTTCCCAGTTCTGAAAGATGTCGCGCCAGTTTCCCTGGTAGCTCAAGACCTTGCGGCCATGCTCGTCCCTCACCTTGATCTCAAATGAATTCCAGGGGCGGCTGGGGTCGCCATGACGGCGGCTAAAGGTGAGCGGCAAATACTCACTGGCGAGCCGCTCCAAATCCGGATCGCGCTGTTCGCGCACGCGTTCGATAAGCACGCGGTGTGATAGCGACTCCGGTAATCCGGCAAGAAATGCCCGGTGCTTTTCTGCGACTTGCCGATTGGCCTTTGAGATCGACAGATGGAAATCCGCGCTCGAAATCCAGTAGCCATCGGTCGGAGTGCCGCCGCGCATCACGTTGAAAAGGGTGTTCGAGAAATGACGCCAGCTGGCCAGCTCGTCCTGAGTCAATTGGAGACCATCGGCCGCGGCGACGATTTTCGCCAGGTTCCGGGTGCCGCGCGCCACGTCCTCGTCAATCGTCGCTGCGCAGTTCTCGAGAGAATGCAGGTCGCGCCGGATCAGCTTCACGCCCGCCGCGTCCTGGTTGACTTCGGCGACGATCTTCCATTCCTTTTCACTGCGGCCAGGCAAGCTGAGGGCGGCCTTGACGAAATAGGCGCCGCGCCGCCCGCGGATATCCGTCTCTTGCGCAACGGCAGCGCCGCGACGGAATCCGTCGAGCTGAACGCTGGAGAGCAGCCGCGCTTCGGCCTCTAAACCCACGCACCACGCCACATTAACTCGAAGCGCCTCGCTGGGCTCCGGCTTGTCTACCGGGATCGATGACAGACGGAAGAGTGCCAGCCCCGTTGTGGAGTCCAGTTCGGTGCGCTTGTACCCATCCACGAGCGTGCTGTATTCCGATTGGAATCGTCGCGTGACACCGCAAGGCAAAACGTTCTGGATTCCATCGAGCAGTTCAACCGCAACCGCTTCAGACCGGCGATTGACCAGTCGCGCCAAGCGGACAAATCCAAAACGCTCGCTGGTCATCCATCCATAGGAGAACGACAAGCCGAGATCGTGGTTCTCTTCTTCAAAGATGATCTTGTTCCCGTACACGCTCTTATAAAGATGGCGCGACACGCGCTGGGACCTGCCGCCCTGGCCTGAGAACGGTTCCCAAAGCACGACGCCAGTGTCTTCCACCACGCGTACGATGGTTTTGCTTCCCGTATGCTCGTAGCTGTCGTGGATTCGATCCTCAGGATAGTAGGGAAAAAGCGCGTGGTCGGCATCGCGCCGGCCCGCCGTCAGGCCGCCATTGCTGGAGATGAAGAGCCAATGGTCCGAGTCACTCACGATGCTCATGAAGAAGGGAGGAATCGCGTCGTAGTGGGCGAGGCGGTAAAACCGTTCGCCCCGGATGTCGACGAAGGAGCCTTCCGCAAAGTTCGAGTGACAATGGTCCATGCGCTCTACAGTAATAGACGTCCCAAAAGTCAATTGGTTTGCGGCACCCAAAGAGTCAGCCTCCGAGGACTCGTTCCGATCGCAACTTCCTTTCAAATCCGGCGTTGCTTGAGCTCCCTTTCGATCTGCACCATCGTCGAATCGTCCAACTTGTAAAACAGGACCGCTGCCGCCGAGAGGAAGCCGACGATCGCAGGGTAGAAGCTCATCATGCAGCGAATTCCAGTCTGCACGTGGAAAGGCTGAGCAACGTTAGCCTTGAACCCGATGTAGCCAATCAGCCACAGGAACAGGGAGCTTCCCGCCGCCCAACCCAGCTTCTGCGAGAATGATGCGGCCGAGAAGACCAGTCCCGTTGCCCGGCGCCCTGTTTTCCACTCCGAATAATCAGCCGTGTCCGCGTAGAAGGCCCAGAGCAGCGGCGACGTCGGAGCAAACAGAGTTGAAATCGCAATGTGGGTAGCAAAAATCAGCGGTATGTTTCCGAGCGGGACATAATAGAACAACACGGTCAACATGCTAGCGACCGTCATCAGGATGATGTAGGCCCGTCGTTTTCCGCCCAGAAGCGTCGAAAGCGGACGCGCCATCGCGGCGCCGAATATTACGCCCACCGTCCCCATCACCATGAACCAGGATGCCAAGGCTTCAGCTCCAAGGTCGGCTTTCAGGTGATATCCCAGGAGCGTGTAGTCGCAGTGGTACAGTTGCCCGGGTTGGACGATGCAGTACTTGAAGTAGTACAAAATGGCGCCCATGCGCAGCGAAATGAAGAAGACAGCAAATACTCCAATAAAACACACCATCACCCACGGGACATTCTTCAGAAGATCCCGTAAGTCGTCTTTCAGCGCGTCGCCCGGGCGGTGCGCAGTCGGCACGCGTTCGTGAGTGGTGAAGAAAGTAACCAGAAACAAAGCGATTGCCAGAATTCCGTATACGACCATCGCTAGCTGGAAGCCGCGCTGGTCGTTGCCGTGGCCGAAGCGCTTCACCATCGGAATGGTGAGCCCCTGAACCATGAAGAGGCCGCCATAAGCGAGGACGAACCGGTAGCTCGAGACGCTGGTCCGCTCCAGGGAGTTCGGCGAAATCACGCCCATCAAGGCGCTATAAGGAATATTGATGAACGTGTACGCAAGCATAATCAGGCCGTACGTCACATACGCGTAAATCAGCTTGCCCTGCGCTCCCAGGCTGGGAGTGGTGCACATCGCCACCCCTAGCAACGCCATCGGCAAGCATCCCCACAACAAGTAAGGGCGATAATGCCCCCAGCGCGTATGGGTACGGTCTGCAATCACGCCCATTGCCGGGTCGATGCAGGTGTCCGGAATGCGAACGACCAGGAACATGGTGCCCGTGGCGGCGGCACTCAGGCCAAAAACGTCAGTGTAGAAATAGGACAGGAAATTGAGGAACGTCTGCCAGTAGAAGTTCGAGGCAGTATCGCCGAGACCGTACCCTACTTTTTCGACGAAGGGAAGCTTACTGCTTTCGGTTTTCGTCTCTTGTGCCAATTCGCTGCGAGCTTGTACACTCAAGGAGTTTCCCCTTCCTTACCTGACACGGTGTCCGCGACGTGATATCAGGTAGAAGAGAACTGAACCGGTTCAGCCGAGGCGATTTCACTCCACCGCTCTCGCTTTGTCAAGGGTTATTTTCTGTCCTCAATCCGTCGATAACGACGGGCCTAGGAGTAGGGCTTGCCCTACCCCGGGAGCTTCTGCATTTGTGAGTCCGGAAGGCCTGGGAGCGCGGGCTTCTAGCCCGCATCTCGCATCTGGATGAGCGGGCTGGAAGCCCGGGCTCCCAGGAGACCGCTTCAGCCAGGGGACGGCAAGCCGTGACAATCCTCGAAATGACGCTTCGTTCCGCGCCGATGGCCGCTTTTTCGGCGCGAAAATGAGTTCGTCTTGAGGCCGCTATTTCAGTTATCCCCTGTCTTTGCAATAAATCTTTGAGTTCGTTCCCACGATTCTTAATACTCGTGAAGGCAGCGAGAACTGCGGCGAGCAAGGTAGCGCGGACCCCCGAGGTCGGGGTCCGCGGCTTGTCTGTCGCCTCACGCAAGAACCGCGGACCCCGACACCGGGGGTCCGCGCTACCACACTCTTCCCGTTCTGCCGTCTCGCCTCCTGCGATGGGCATTCCAACCTGTCCCTGCGGGACATCGCAGACCTCACCAGACGAGGTCTGCGCCATCCCCGTCGTTGTGGGGTTTACAGCCGCCGGGGGGGCGCCCGGATCCTGGGGTGATGACGCTTCGAGGTTTTCAAGAAGTTGTGCTTCGTCCTTCCGCTCTCTCTGCAACTCCATC
>Ga0181532_10002244_pt1 | contig 18057 bp, 16 predicted proteins | sample PEATcosm2014_Bin_33_FD_119768 | JGI IMG/M metagenome (GOLD analysis project Ga0181532, IMG submission 119768) | Peatland microbial communities from MTU Mesocosm Facility, Houghton, MI, USA - PEATcosm2014_Bin11_30_metaG | ecosystem: Environmental > Terrestrial > Soil > Wetlands > Peat | place...
AACCGCCGCCGCCTGGAACTTGCCCGCGCGCTGCTGCACGAGCCGCGCGTATTGCTGATGGACGAAGCGACCGTCGGCCTCGATCCCGGCAGCCGCAGCGAACTGCTCAAGCTCATCATTAGCCTGCGGGCGGAACGCGCGGTCGCCGTGCTGTGGGCGACGCATCTGTGCGACGAGGTGCCCAACGCCGATCGCGTCGTCGTGCTTGATCATGGCAAGGTTTTGGCCGACACGACGCCGGCGGAGCTCGTGGCAAAAGCCGGCGGCGCGGCGACGATCGAGGAGGCTTTTTTGGCGATGACCGGCCGCCCCGACGCGGCGATTAACGGCGGCCAATGAGCGCAATATCGGTTTACTCCGGCGGCGTGCCGTTGGCGGCCAGAACCTCGCCGGCGAGATAGAGCGAGCCGGTGATGAGGACGCGCGGTGCCGGCTTGAAATCGAGCTTGCCGGCGACATCGAGCGCGCGCTCGACATTGTCGCAGGCCAGCGCCGGAATGCCGACGTCGCGTGCGATGTCGGCCAATGCCGCGGCGGGCAGCGCGTTGTCCTGATGGATCGGCACCGCGATGACGCGGCGCGCCAGACCGGAGAAGTTCCGCAGGAAGCCTTCGCTATCCTTGGTCGACATCATGCCGACGATGAGCACGAGCGGCCGCGATACGCGCTCCTCGAGATCGGCCAGCACTGCGGCAATGGCGCGGCCGCCGTCGGCATTATGACCGCCGTCGAGCCAAAGTTCGCTCTCCGGCACCAGCAGCGCCGCAAGCCGCCCCTGCGACAGACGCTGCATGCGCGCCGGCCAATCGACGCGGAGCATGCCGGCCTCGAAAGCCAGGGCGGGCAGTTTCAGGCCGCTCACGCGCAGCGCCGCGATCGCCGCGCCGGCGTTCTCGAATTGGTGGCGTCCGTAAAGCTTCGGAGCCGGCAGGTCGAGCAGCCCGTCGGCGTCCTGATAGACCAGCCGCCCGCGCTCTTCGGTCGCCGTCCAATCCTGTCCCGCAATGCTGAGCGGCGCCCGTACCCGCGAAGCCTGCCGCTCAATGACCGCCAGCGCCTCGCGCGTCTGGCTCGAAACCACCGCAGGCACGCCGCGCTTGAGAATGCCGGCCTTCTCGGCGGCGATCTTTTCCAGCGTGTCGCCGAGGAAGTCGCGATGATCCAGCGACAGACGCGTAATCACGCTCGCCAGCGGCCGTTCGATGACGTTGGTGGCGTCGAGCCGGCCGCCGAGGCCGACTTCGAGGAGCACGATATCCGCCGGGTAACGGGTGAACAGCAGAAGCGCCGCGGCCGTCTCGATCTCGAACACCGTGATCGGGGCATCGCCGTTCTTGGCTTCGCAGTCTGCCAGCGCAGCGGCGAGCTCGTCATCGTCGACGTACCTGCCGCCGCCCGCTCGCCCGATGCGGAAGCGCTCGTTGAGGCGGACCAGATTGGGTGAGGTGTAGACATGGACGCGCTTTTGCGCCGCCTCGAGGATGGCGCGCATGAAGGCGATGGTCGAACCTTTGCCGTTGGTGCCGGCGACATGAATCACCGGCGGCAGCTGCCGCTCCGGATGGCCGAGCGCCGCCAGCATGCGCTCGATGCGAACGAGCGAGAGGTCGATCCGCTTGGGATGCAGCGCCAGCAACCGCGCATGGATCGCGCCGACCGAGGTCGCGCCGGAACGCGGCGTGGTCACGCCGGCGCCGGCAGGCTGTAGCGCGCTTTCGCGGCGCCCGCCGGCGCCTTGGTCAACAGCCGGCAGAGGCGGGCGATGGTCGCCCGCAAATCGCGGCGGTGCACCACCATGTCGACCATGCCGTGGGCCAAAAGGTATTCCGCCTTCTGAAAGCCGTCCGGCAGCTTCTCGCGGATCGTCTGCTCGATGACGCGGGGACCGGCGAAGCCGATCAGCGCGCCGGGCTCGGCGATATGCACGTCGCCCAGCATCGCGTAGGACGCGGTGACGCCGCCGGTCGTCGGATTGGTGAGAACGACGATGTAGGGCTTGCGCGTCTCGTGCAGCTTCTGCACGGCGATGGTGGTCCGCGGCATTTGCATCAAGGACAAGATGCCCTCCTGCATGCGCGCGCCGCCCGAAGCGGCAAACAGCACGAACGGGCAGGCTTTTTCCGCCGCCGTCTCGAGGCCCTTGATCACCGCCTCGCCCGCGGCCATGCCGAGCGAGCCGCCCATGAAATCGAAATCCTGCACGCCGACGACCACGCCGACTTCGTCGAGCTTGCCGTAGCCGAGCTTCACCGCATCCTTGAAGCCGGTCTTGCTGCGGGCATCCTTGAGACGATCGAGGTAGCGGCGTTCGTCGCGGAATTTCAACGGATCGAGCGACACCTCCGGTAAAGCGATATCGAACCATGTTTCGTTGTCGAATATCGATTTGAGGCGCGCCGCCGCGCTCATGTGCATGTGATAGTTGGAACCGGGGATGACAAACTGGTTTGCTTCGACATCTTTGTAGAACACGAGCTGGCCAGTCTCCGGACACTTGATCCAGAGATTCTCCGGCACCTCGCGCCGCAGGATGCTGCGGATCTTCGGCCGCACGACGTTGGAGATCCAGTTCATGTTCTTTCAGACCCGGAAAATTGTTATGTTGCGGGATATTCGGCTTCTATATCGCATTTTTGCGCCGTTCGGCTACATTATACCCGGTTTCTCGCCTATCCGTTCGCGATCGTCTGGAACGAGCAGCAAGGTTTGGTATTCTATTGAGATACTTCGTTCACAGATGTGGGGCGCCGATGCTGCTGTCCCAAGTGGTGGGTTGAAAACAAGTGATGGGTTGAAAAATGCGTATTGGGCATTTGTTGCTTATGGGGCCGCTGGTAGTGGGGCTCGCCGGCTGCGGCCAAGGCCCGAAGGGCGATCCAGGCCCCGCGGGACCGCCTGGTCCGAAGGGCGATGCCGGCCCTCAGGGTCCGCCGGGTCCGGTCGGGCCTCCTGGTCCGGCGGGACCCAAGGGCGAGCAAGGCCCGCCCAGTCCCAGCATTCGGGTCATTCGGTTGGACTGCCTCAATAAGAACTGCACGGCTTCGTGTCGCGGCGACGAGGTTCTTGTGAGCGCCTATTGTGGGCCGGCGCGAAGTCCCGCCACGTTTCTCGGCGAACGGCAAGCATCATGCGGCGTCGAGGCCAACGTCGCCAACGCTCCGCTGATCGCGGTATGCGTCATGGCGCCACCATGACGGACGCGGGTTTTCGCGGCGCGCGCGCCGAACTGAACACCGCATGAGGACTGCCATGCTGCAGGATAACCTTCCCGAACTGTCGATCTCCGAACAGAAGCTTTGCTTCATCATCGCCAAGGCGCGCGAATTCGACGTCAAGGACGTCGTGACCGATCCCGACGATGCGTCGAATGCGACCGACGACGCGATGATTTCGGTGCTGGAGGATCATAAGGACGATCCCGTCGTGCAGGAGCTGGTCGCCGTCATCTACGCCATGAGCGAGGACGAGCAAGTCGATCTCGTCACGCTCACTTGGCTTGGCCGTGGCGACGGCACGATCGAGGACTGGAGCGAACTGCGCGCCGAAGCCGCGCGCGCCCACAACCGGCGCACGGCTTCTTACCTGTTGGGAATACCGCTACTGTCCGATTACCTGGAGGAGGCCATCTCTCAATTCGGCATTTCATGCGACGAGGAATAATGACGCCGGCTCGTAGTCCCGATTGAGCGTCAGCGTGTCACCAGCGCCACCCCGGCCGCGACGAATAACGCTGCGACGCCTTTCTGCGCCAAGTCGCGAGACGACAGCGTCTCCCTCGCCAGCCGCGGGAACACAACACTGAGCGCGACGCCGAACGCAAAGACGAACAATGTGGTCGTGCTACCGATGGCCTGCACGATGCTCAGCGGCGCGAACAGCAATGCATAGCGGAATCCCAGTAAGCCGCCGAGATTGATGAGCTCGTTCGATCCGCCGACGGCGAGGAAAGCGGTCGCATTCGCGTGCAATACCGCGAGCAGTTGCCGCCGGTAGGAGCTGATCATCAGCAGCGCGCAGCCGAAGACCGCTTGGCCGACGAACAGCCAGAATGTGGTCGTCCAGAAATCGACCCGGATCGCGAAGACCTTGAAGATCAGTCCGCCGAGCGCCAGCGCAAATCCGCAGGCGAGCATCAACACGGCCAGCCGCAGCTTGAAGCCGCGAATGCTCCGCTCGAACCGGACGGAAACGATCAGCGTGCCTGCCACGATCGTGACGCCACCCGCCATTTGCCGGATCGACAGCGTCTCGCCGAGGACGAGGTAGGCGAGCACATATCCGAACAGCGGCGCGGCTTGGAAGAACGGCGACACCACCGAGGCTTCCTCGGACTGCAAGGCCCACAAATAAAACAGCAGCGCCCCCATGTAGAGGAGGCCTGCGAGCATGATGAGCGCGATACTGCCAGCGTCGGGACCGGCGACATCGGGGTCGTAGAAGGCGATGAACGGCAGCATCAACACGCCGATGAAGGCGGTGAACAGCAGTAGCACCGCGACGTCGCTGTGCTTGAAATATTGCTCGACGAGATACTTGTCCAAATGGGTGGAAATGGCCCACAGGACCGGGCCGGAAAACGCAAAAACCAGCCAGGACATCGGTACGCTACTCTGATTGCTAAGGCGCGTATGGGGGGTTGAAGTTACTCAGCGAGGACGTTCCTCAGCGAGTTTGCCGCAGCAGGAACTTCAAATCCGTTTCTCGCGTGTGAATTGCAAGGGTTTCCCGCCGTATCCTCACCGCCCATATGAAGCCTCCGGCACGACGCAATTCTGCCTTTCTCGCCAATAGAGTACGCGCGACGTGGCGAGAGCCCTGCGACGTTAAGCCTATCGGTAAGCCAGGGGTAACGAAGTCGGGCGTAGTATCGTAGGGATTTATGGTACCGGCGGAAATCGACACCTTCCAGTGAGAGCGTATACCGGAATGAAAAGGCTTTTGGCCGGATGCCTTGTCGCGGGTGCGCTCGTTAGCGCGCAATGCGCCGCCGCGGCCGACCTTTCGCTCGAGCCGCTCTACAAGGCGCCGGCCGCGGCGGTGGCACAGGCCTATAACTGGACCGGCTTCTATTTCGGCGCCAATGGCGGCGGCGGCTGGGGCCATTCCTGGTGGAGCGCCAACAGCACCGGAATCAATCTTTCAGGCGCCCTCGCCGGCGGCACGGCCGGCTACAACTGGCAGGCCGGGAAGGCGGTGTTCGGCCTTGAGAGCGATATCGGTTGGTCCGGCTTGAGCGGCACGCACGCCACCGCCGGATGCCCGTTAGGGTGCAGCACAAGCGACAGCTGGCTCTCGACCGTCCGCGGCCGCCTCGGCTATTCGTTCGACCGGTTTTTGCCCTATGTCACTGGCGGCCTTGCCGTCGGCGATATCCGCGCCGCCACGCCCGGCTTCGCCGGCGGCGACACTACCAATGCGGGCTGGACTGTCGGCGCCGGCCTCGAAGTCGCGCTGCCGGGCAATTGGAGCGCGAAGGCGGAATATCTCCGCGTCGATCTCGGCAGATTCAACTGCACCGGCTGCAGTGCTTTGCCGAACGACAACGTCTCGATGCAAGAGAACGTGTTTCGCGCCGGCCTGAACTATCGTTTCGGCTGGGGCAAATAAGCTCCGTTCCTCAAGCGCGTCATTGCGAAAAGCGAAGCGACGAAGCAATCCAAGTCTTGGCGAACTCGATTGTCTCGCCTCGCTGGCAATGACGGCTTCCTCCCTTATGGTTACTTTTCCCTTCCGTACGGCAATGTGTCGAATTTTACGCAAAACTGCAATTGGGCCGCAGGATTGAGGTGGTAGTACGCGTGTACCCGTTGGCGTTGGGGGACGCATTGCCGACCGTCGTCACTCCCCATTTCTTCATCGACCTGCCGACATTGTTCGCAGTGACGGTCTTTGTCTCGGCGACTGGCGGTCTGTTACTGCTGTTCGCGTGGATGCAGAACCGCAGCACGCCGGCGCTCGCCCTTTGGGGCATCGGCTACCTGCTCGGCGCCGCAGCTGCAGCTTTCCTCGCGACGCCCGGATTCATTCCCAACTCATGGTCGGTTTGCGCCGCCAACGCGCTAGTGTGCGGCGCCTACGGAATGATGTGGGGTGGTGCAAGAAGCTTCGAAGGCCGGCGTATCCATGTCGCCTTGCTGGCGGCGGGCGCGGCGATCTGGATCGCGGCCTTTCAATTCGAGGGCTTTGCTGCTTCCCTCCAAGCGCGCGTAAGCCTGGTGTCCATTATCAGCGCGACCTATGCGCTGCTCGCGGTGTGCGAGCTTTGGTATGCCCGCGACCGGGAGCTGCTCTCGCGCTGGCCGACATTGGTGCTGGTGCTCGGGCATGCCGGCTTTCTCTTGGCGCGCATACCTTTCGCGTCCGCGCTGGCAGTTTCGGCCACCAGCGGCCAGCCCCACGGCGTCGTCTACGTGCTGGCTTTTGAGGCGCTGTTTGCCACTTTTTGCCTGCCGTTCTTGCGCGTCGCCATGTCGAAGGAACGGGCGGAGTTGGCGCAGCGGAAAGCGGCGCTCACCGATTCTTTGACCGGAATCGCCAACCGCCGCGCGTTCTTCGATCTCGGCGGCCCGCTGCTCGAATGGACGATCGCCGACCGCCGGCCCGCCGCGCTGCTGCTGTTCGATCTCGATCGCTTCAAGGAGGTCAACGACACGGCCGGCCATCAGGCCGGAGATCGCGTGCTGAAGGCGTTCTGCGACCTGGTTGCGGCGTCGATGCGGCCGGGCGATCTGTTTGGCCGGCTCGGCGGCGAGGAATTTGCCTGCCTGGTGGCGAATGCGTCCATGACGCAAGCGCTGCACACCGCGGAGCGGTTGCGGCGTGAGTTCGAGACGATGCGCTTTCCGGGTATCGAGGGCAACGCCACCGTCAGCGTCGGCGTGGCGATGGCGAGCGACGCCGGCCGGAATTTGCCGGCGCTGCTGGCGATCGCCGACCGGGCGCTGTATCGCGCCAAGGCGGACGGGCGCAATCGCGTCGCGCCGGCACCGCTGGTCTTGGTCGACATGAGCGCCGGCGAAACCGCGCGCCGGACAATGGAAAGAGCAACGGCGATCACGGCTCCCGTGGCCGGCTAGAGCGCGACAAGCGCCTCACTCGTATGGGTAGGAGGGAGAATTGCTGGCCTAATGATCATTGGGACGACTCGAGTCCTTTGCGACCGATCTTCGGTGGCGACCCCGCAGGAGGCGTTGAACTAACGCAGCATCGCACTAACGGAAGCGAAGGACTATGAGGGGACGTCGCGCGCCCTTCGGTCATTGCACAGAGAATGGTCGCGCGCGCTAATAGCCGGCGCGATACCGTGGTGCGATAAATTAAAGTCAGCGCCCCGCCGGCTGCTCGAATGACACACCGACATTCGTCAGGGTCTGCCAAGCGATGCGGCATTTTCGCAACGTAAGGCCTGTGTCGAAGGAAAGGTCGAATTCGGCGGGAAGGTTCGCGGTGCTTGCAAGATGCAAGCAGGCACCGTGATTGCCCAGATTCCGGACGACACAATTGATCGTCGAGCGGTTGGCCAAAATGACCTTGGCACCTTTGAATACTTTAGTTCTCGGAAACCGCCGACGCTCAAGCATGGGCAGCATTCAAATCTACAATTTCGGCAAGCTAACTTTCGTCCGAAATCTGTTTCGCAACCGGAAATGGGATTGCTTCCAAAGTCCTAATTTGCGGAAACCCTACGATTTCCGCAGATCGGTGGCCTCGGTGGAGGCTTTGGCTGCGGGGTTCAACCGTCGGTCCAAACCGGATCGCCCATCCACTGTCCGACCGCCTTTCTCCTTGTAATCGCTTTTTCTCTTCCGATCGCGTATCCGTGCCGCGACGGCGATCTTGGCCCACCCTTCTATCGAAACGCGATCGCTTATTATCCTCGGCAATTGATGTACCTCCGATTGCCATCTTATATAATTACACTCCTAAACAGGTTGTAACGGCAATCATCAGTTTTCAGCGAATAACAACTGCTGCCGGCCGATATAGAACGGAATCTCCGAATCCCGTGTGAATTGCTTTGGATGGACCAATTTGGATGCGCCGAACGTTGGCGGAAAAGCGAAAGGGCTCCGGCGATAACCGGAACCCCGCTCGGAGTCATGCACAAAAAAGGACGCTTAGTTAAGCTGACTGGAGACGCTGCCGAACGTCGTATTCACTTGGTACCGAGGCCGTTCACGACGGTGCGCAACGACCAACGCTAAACTAAAATTCCACCTGGACTACTCAGTGGGAGCCAATCACGCTTCGACCCTTTTAGACAATCCAAGGAGAGCACGATGAAGCGACTTCTCGCACCAGGACTGGCCTTGCTGGCGGGTGTCGCCATTGGCGCATTCGCAGTCCATGGGCTGCATGCGCAAGCAACGCCGCCTGCTTACGTCATCACTGAAATCGACGTGGCGGAGATGGAGGCCTTTTTGAAGGACTAATGCCCCGCTTATTCAGCCAACGTTCCAGCCGTTCGGCGGCCACTACATCATTCGCGGCGGAAACACAGTTACCTTTGATGGGAGCCCTCCGAAGCGAATTGTCGTGACGGTGTTCGATAGCATGGAAAAGGCGAAGGCTTGGCGAGCGCCGGAGGCCTACAAAACCCCTATCCCGATGATGGATCAGGTATTGACGAGCATTCGAGCCTATGCCGTTGAAGGGATAACCCAATAAGTTTGTGGGCCGTTGCTAAATGTTGGAGGCCGCCGCTTTGGCGGCCTCTTATTGTCCCCGATCTCATCGAATGACCAGCAGCCTCACGTCTGTCATGGATCATTTTCGACCGATCGGCGATGTCTGCGCGATGTCCGCTTAAGATCCCAAGACTGGTGGCGTAAGAGTGGCAATGCGGCTGGGAGTGGTGTAGCAGTCAGAAAATCTTAGGTCAGAATTCGGATCCAATGATCATCCAGCGGCGGCTTTCCGAGATCCGCGCCGGCCTGTAACCTTGGCGCCGGCTTCGAGACCGGCGTTGGTGGGCGCAAAAACGAGCCCTTGCTCTGCCGGGGCGCTCAGGTCCTGAGAAATAAGCCTTGCTTTGCGCCAGGCATCGAAGTCCGCGCGCAGTAACGGTGGCGAAAACTTGCGCCCGACGCTATCCGTGAACTGGAGAGGACTGCCGTCGGCTTGTTTCTGCCAAATCCCGTCGTCATTTAGTACGACATGGCCATTTTCCGCGACCATGCGGGCGAAGCGCTCGATCGATCGAACAAACATGGCCAGTCCAAGCGCCCTTAAGGGCTGCCCTCTTATGTTACGTTCATTCCTGAATGATCCCCGAAGGTTAAAGTTTGCCTTAAGGTGCAGCGCGCCGTGCCAGGGAAAGCCAGGGACATCGGTGCGTGCCGCGCGCCAACGTCAGACCACAAATGCGACGGCTACGATAAGCAGGACGCCGGCTGCAATGATCAGAATCTCGATGGGCGTCATAGTGTGGGGGGTGACGGTCCGGATGCTGTATGATTTGCGCAGACATGACCGGTGCCTTCCTATCTGACGTTATCGAATGGCAGGTAAGCGCCCGCTCAGGGCCGTAAATGGCCGGCTTTGACGATCGGCCCGGTGCTGAGATCGATTTCGCCGACATGCGCGAAGGTGGCGGTCATCGTAACCAACGTCGCACACAAAAGGCCAACGACCATAATCTCCAGATGGGCCTTGCGGTCGGCGGTGTTCATCGAATGATTCATAACCTCGTCCCGTCCTTTCGGGTCAGATACCTCTTCTCTTGCGGTGCGGGATGTGACGCAAAGCACAAATCTGCGGCTTGCGAAGAGGTTCTGTTACGATCTGGACCGCGGACTCTTCGCAGCAAATCGCTGATTTGCAGCGCCAATTAAAGGCGATGGCACGGCGGGAAGCACGGCACTGTGGCGCCGGCGACGACCTCAAACGGCGCGCCCGAAAGGCCTGCTGAAATTTCCATTCGAAACATAATTGATAAAATTGTTCGCAATGTTGCAGTGGTTTCTTGACGCTGTTTTCGACTGTTCGCCGCAAGCTCGGCCGTCTTAACCGGACTGCAGCAGCGCCGGATTTATTCCATCCCTGAACAAAAGCCGGGAGAGCACGATCAAGCGCCGTACCCCGGACGTTCAGGGACGTCAAAATGTTCAGGCGCGTTGCGGTGTGCAGCATTGCTGCATTGCTTCTTGTCTCGCTGAGACCTTCTGGTGGCGAAACCGCTGCATTCGCTAGTGTGGATAGGCCGGCCGTTTCTGTCGTAGTTGCCGCACCGCTCGAGCAAGCCCGAGATCAGATCTCAGATCAGATCCCGGATCAGACCGAAGATCGGGCGCCCGACGATACCCAGGCATCGGCGAAACTAGCGGCGCTCGATCCGGCAGAACCGTCCATCGAATCGCCGGCTGTAGCGGGACCTGCCATCCCATCACCGGTTTTGGCGGAACCGTTTGGGCTCAACACGGTGCCGGTTGCGAGCGGAGAGGTTTTGACGAAGTGGAACGGCGTCGAGGCCGATATTCGCGCCGAGACTGACATTCTCGAACTCTGCCGGGTGAGCGCGGAGTACTGCCCGGCAGCGGCGCGTAGCTTCCTGGCTATCGTTGCTCAAGGCCGAGTTCAATCCGGCCGCGCCCGTATCGGGATCATCAACCGCGCGATCAATCTGGCCATCCGTCCCATGAGCGATCTCGCCCGGTGGGGTGTGCTCGACCGCTGGAGCGCTCCACTCGAAACGCTCACCACCGGCCGCGGCGACTGCGAGGATTATGCAATCGCCAAATACGTGGCATTGCTCGAGGCGGGCGTTGCGGCGAAGGACGTGAGGCTCGTCATCGTGCACGGTCTCGCCGTCGACGAGAACCATGCCGTTGTTGCCACTCGTCTAAACGGCGACTGGATCATTCTCGACAATCGCTGGCTGATGCTGGTCAAGGACCGCGAGATGCCGCGGATGGTCCCGCTGTTCGCGCTTGATCAAACCGGCGTCAGGCTGTTCCTGCCCATGACCGCGCCGGATGTGCGCCGTGCATCTGCGCCGTGCGAAAACGCTTCGTGCGAGCCCGCTTCGTTCTGAATCTACTTGAGCCTGCTTCTTTAGACGCGTTCGAACGGCGGTGGCCGAAGCTGGGATACCACCAGCAATAGCAATATTGCCATAGATACAATTTTCTAGTGCTTTTTGGCAAAACGAACCCCAACCTATTTGCCGCAAAAACAAACCGCCTCGGCGTAAGTGACGCCTGATATCCGTATTCGCATCCTGACCTGCTATGGTCCGGCGCAGATCGGGGAACACAGGAAACAATGACTTCTTACCCAAGCACGCTGCTGACGGACCTTTACCAGCTCAACATGATGCAGGCCTACCTGGATCATGGCGAGACAAAAACCGCGGTGTTCGAGTTCTTCGTCCGCACGCTCCCCGCGCGCCGCGGATTTCTCCTCGCCGCCGGGCTGGAACAGGCGCTCGATTTTCTCGAGAACGTTGGCTTCCCGGCCGCGGAGATCGAATGGCTCAAGAGCATCGGCCGGTTTGGCGACAACCTTCTCGATTATCTGCGCGAGTTTCGCTTCAGCGGCGACGTCCACGCCATGCCGGAGGGCACGGTGTTCTTTGCCAACGAACCGATCCTGCGGGTCACCGCGCCGCTGCCGCAGGCGCAATTCGCCGAATCGCGGCTGATCAACATCCTGCACTTCCAAACGCTGATCGCCGCCAAGGCGGCGCGCGTCGTGCTGGCCGCTCCCGACAAGTTGCTGGTCGATTTCGGGTTGCGGCGCGCGCATGGTGCCGAGGCCGGGCTGATGGCGGCACGCGCGAGCTATATCGCCGGCTTCGCCGGGACCGCCACCGTGCTCGCCGGGCGGGATTTCGGCATTCCGATCTACGGCACCATGGCGCATTCCTTCATCGAGGCGTTTGACGATGAGATGGCGGCGTTCGCGACGTTCGCGCGGTCGCGCCCCGACAATCTCGTCCTGCTGCTCGACACCTACGATACCGAGGCGGCGGCGCGGAAGGTCGTGGCGCTGGCGCCGCGGCTCAAGGCCAAGGGGATCGCGATTCGCGGCGTTCGACTAGACTCTGGCGATCTTGTCGCGCTGTCGCGGAGCGTGCGCGGCATCCTCGATGCGGGCGGGCTAACCGACGTGACGATCTTTGCCAGCGGCGGACTCGATGAGGACGCGATCGCCGGCTTTGCGCGGGCGAAAGCGCCCATCGACGGGCTTGGCGTCGGCACCAGCCTGACCACATCGTCCGACGCGCCGGCGCTCGATTGCGTTTACAAAATGCAGGAATATGCCGGCCTGCCGCGGCGCAAGCGCTCGGCGAATAAAGCCACCTGGCCGGGGCGCAAGCAGGTGTGGCGGCGCTACGGAGCGGATGGCCGCATGGCGGGCGACCTGCTCGGACTGGAAGGCCACGACATGGGCGGCGAGCCGCTGATCCAGCCGGTGATGCAGAGCGGCCGGCGCTTGCGGCCGGCGCCCTCGCTCGACGACATCCGGCGCCACGCCAAGCGCGAGCTTGGACGCCTCCCCGAGCCCTTGCGGCGGCTCGAGCTGGGCACGACCTATCCGGTCGAGGTCGCCGACGAACTGGTGCAGCTTGCGGTGGAGGTCGATCGCCGCGTCCAGGCAAAGACGGCGCCCGCATCATCCCGGCCATAAGCGAACGCGATCACGACCAATGAGCGAACGGGCGACGATCAACGGCAGCGATGTCCTCATCGTGGTGGACGTGCAGAACGACTTTTGTCCCGGCGGTGCGCTGCCAGTCGCGCGCGGCGACGAGGTCGTGCCGATCATCAATCGTCTGGCCGCGCGATTTCGCAATGTCGTGCTGACGCAGGACTGGCATCCCGCCGGACATTTTTCCTTCGCCTCGACGCATCCCGGCAAAAAGCCGTTCGAGACCATCGCAACGTCCTACGGTCCGCAGGTGCTGTGGCCCGACCACTGCGTGCAAGGAACCTGGGGCGCCGAATTTTATCATGCGCTGGACATTCCGCACGCCGCGCTGGTGCTGCGCAAGGGCATGGCGCGCCCGATCGATTCCTATTCCGCGTTCTACGAGAATGACCGCACGACGCCGACCGGCCTCACCGGCTATTTGCGCACGCGGGGCCTGTCTCGGGTCTTCCTCGCCGGCCTCGCCTTCGATTTCTGCGTGCGCTGTTCGGCCGAGGACGCCCAGCGCGAGGGATTCGCGGTTTTCGTCATCGAGGACGCCTGCCGCGGCATCGACATGGACGGCTCGGTGGCCGCAACCCGCGCCAATTTGGCGGCGCTCGGCGTGGCCTGCATCGCGGCGCTGGAATCGACTTAAACGTTAAGCCGCGCGCCCCGGAACCAACCTTCGGGTTGCGGCTTACCCTCGGTCTCGTGCGCGGCAGTGCAGCGTGGCTGTGTGCAATGCACAAAAGTCGTTGACTCGGCGCAAAAGAGGCGAGACATTAGAAAAACGTTAACATTTGGGTCGCCGATGCGTCATCAAGCGGTCGAAACGCCGTCAAGCCTACCCTCGTTGATGATGCCCTGCCCGATATGCTCGGGTCGTATGATGTTTCACGCTCGGCATCCGGTTACCTCCGAGGTCGAAGACACCGTCTATGCCTGCCGGAACTGCGGCGCCGAGCTGATCCGCACCTCGGTGCGCCAGGCGGGTCCGCCGGCCCCGATCAAGAACGCCGAAGCGGCTTGAACCATGTCAGTCCGGTCGAGCCCACAGCGCGGCGCCCGGAAATGACATTCACCCCAGATTCAATTCCTTGAAGAAGTCGTTGCCCTTGTCGTCGATGACGATGAAGGCGGGGAAGTCGACCACTTCGATGCGCCAGATCGCTTCCATGCCGAGCTCGGGATATTCGATCGCCTCGACTTTCTTGATGCAATGCTCGGCGAGGTTCGCCGCGGCGCCGCCGATCGAGGCGAGATAGAAGCCGCCGTACTTTTTGCAGGCCTCGCGCACGACCGCCGCGCGGTTGCCTTTCGCCAGCATCACCATCGAGCCGCCGGCGGCCTGGAAATCGGCGACGAAGGAATCCATGCGGCCGGCGGTGGTCGGCCCGAACGCGCCCGAGGCGTAGCCTTCCGGCGTTTTCGCCGGTCCGGCGTAATAGATCGGATGGTTCTTGAAATAGTCGGGGAGCCCTTCGCCGCGTTGCAGCCGCTCGCGCAGCTTGGAATGGGCGAGATCGCGCGCGACGATCAGCGGGCCGTTGAGCGACAGCCGCGTCTTGATCGGATGTTTTGAAAGCTGCGCCAAAATCTCTTGCATCGGTTTGTTGAGGTCGATCGGCACCACCGCGCCGCCGAGTTTTTGCGTATCGACCTCCGGCAGATATTTCGCCGGGTTGTGCTCCAGCTCCTCGAGGAACACGCCGTCGCGGGTGATCTTGCCCAGCGCCTGGCGGTCGGCCGAGCATGACACGCCGAGCCCGATCGGCAGCGAGGCGCCGTGGCGCGGCAGCCGGATGACGCGCACGTCGTGGCAGAAATATTTGCCGCCGAACTGCGCGCCGACGCCGAGCGCCTGCGTCATCTTCTGGATCTCGCGCTCCATGTCCCTATCGCGAAAGGCGTGGCCGTCCTCGGAGCCGTGCTCCGGCAGCGTGTCGTAATATTTGCAGGAGGCGAGCTTGACTGTCTTCATCGTCATCTCGGCCGAGGTGCCGCCAATGACGATGGCGAGATGGTAGGGCGGGCAGGCCGCGGTGCCGAGCGTCAGCACCTTCTCCTTGAGGAAGGCGAGCATGCGCCCGCGCGACAGGATCGACGGCGTCGCCTGGAACAAAAAGGCCTTGTTGGCCGAGCCGCCGCCTTTGGCGACGAATAGGAACTTGTAGGCGGCATCGGCCCCGCCGGCGCCCTCCGCGTAGATCTCGACCTGCGCCGGCAGGTTCGAGCCGGTGTTTTTCTCCTCGAACATGGAGATCGGCGCGAGCTGCGAATAGCGCAGATTGCGTTTCAGATACGCGTCGCGCGCGCCCTCGGCGAGCGCCGCCTCGTCGCCGCCGTCGGTCCAAATAAGCCGGCCCTTCTTGCCCACGATGATCGCAGTGCCGGTGTCCTGGCACATCGGCAAAACGCCGCCGGCGGCGATGTTGGCGTTCTTGAGTAAGTCGTAGGCGACGAACTTGTCGTTGTCGGAAGCCTCGGGGTCCTCGACGATCGCCTTGAGGCTTTGGAGGTGCGCGGGGCGGAGCAGATGATTGATGTCGGTGAAGGCTGCTTCCGCCAGCGCCCGCATCGCCTCGCGCGGCACGCACAAAACCTCCTCGCCCATGACGCGCTCGATGCGCAGGCCGTCGGCTGAGATTTTCAGATAGGGCGTTGCGTCCTTGCCGAGCGGGAACAGCGGGCTGTGCCTGTAGGGCGGCGTCGGGTGGGTGGAGAGGGGTGCGTTCATGGCCATTTTCTCATGTTTTATGCGGCGCAACCTATACACCTTTTTTATCGGTCATACGTGGGCTTCGGAGGCTTAGCTGATGCGCGGAGGAGGCAGGCCGGCGCCCCGGTTGGGCAAAGCGAAGCGTGCCCACGTCAGCGTACCCGCATTCTCGCGGTGCATCGTATCGCTCGTCGGCGTCTTTCGTTCGCGCGGCACCTCACGTCGCCACCTTGCCCTTCTCGCCCAAGGCGCACTCGAGCGCGTTGCGGTCCCACTTCCCCAAATCCGCCGCCGCGGCGTAGGTGCTTTGTGAAAACTCCATCAGTGCCGCTTCCGGCTCGCTTGCCGTGCGCACGGCGTCATAGGGCAGGATGAACTGGCCGTAGTCGCCGAAATAGAACGCGGCCGCGGGGCGCACCTTGGTCGCGGCAAAGCCCTCCGGCTCCGGGTAGGCGTAGGAATAATAAGCCGGATAGTCGATCGGCCCGCCACCCGGCCAGAAGCCGGCGCTCGACACCTCGTGCGAATAGGCCTCGCGCGCGACCGCCAGCGGCAGGCCCGGCGTGGTGCTTGCGGTCAAAAGCGGCGCGCTCCGACCGGAGAAACGCGTCACCGCCAGATCGAAGCTGCCCCAGAAGAAATGCACCGGGCTCGCCTTGCCGAGAAAGCCGGTGCGGAACTGCGCGAACACCCGCCGGGTCGAGGCAAGCACGCGAAAATGCCGGTTGGCAAAGTCGCTGTCATAGGCGGCATGCACGCGGTCTTCGCCAAAACGTACGGCGCCGGCAATCTCGTTCGGCATCTCATTGATGCGCACCGCGACGCCGAGGTCAGCGAGCGCCGCCATCACCTCGGCATAGAAGTCGGCGACCGTTACCGGCCGGAGCATGATCTGGCGGAATTGGTCGTCGCTCGTGCGCAGCAACAGAACATGGTCGATGAAGTCGAAATCGATCGAAAGGTCTCTGCCGTCGAGCGCGATCGGGCCGGTGCCGAGCCCGCGCGCCGTGACATACAGCGTGACGTGCCAGGAATGATTGAGCCAGGGCGTGAGCTTCAGGCGCGCCTTGCCGACGATCTGCGTCCACAGGTGCAGCGTCGCGCAAGTGTCCTGCCACGCGGCGTAGGGCAGGGCGGGCCAAGCGGCGTCGTTCGCAGTTGCAGACACGCGGGTCGTCCTCTGTTCGCGGATCATACACGGCGCCCTGTCGTGCGGGGAGAGGACGATTTGCGAGCGCGCAGCGTGAAGCAAGTCGGGTAAGGGGGCGCCGCCGCAATGCAGAGCCGTGAGGTTTGCACTAAGCCGCACGGCCCCCTCACCCGCTCGCTTTGCTCGCGACCTCTCCCCGCACGCGGGGAGAGGTGACGATGGCGGATGACATCGCGCGAATCTCCGGCTAATCGCAGGAGATGCCGTCACGTTCCTTCCGCGTCGGCCGCTCGTCGGCCGGCCTCGGCCTGTTTGCGGTGAAGCCGATCGCGAAAGCCGCCGCCATCGTCGCCTATCACGGCCGGCGCATCCCGACCGCCGCGGCGCACGAACGCGAGCGGCGCAGCGGCGCCAAGTACATGTTCGAGATCAACCGGCGCTGGACCATCGACGGCTCCTCGCGGAAGAATTTGGCCCGCTACATCAATCATGCCTGCCGGCCCAATACGGAGGCGGTGCTGCGCAAAGGCCAGATGGTGTTCGTCGCGCTGCGGCGCATCGAACCGGAGGAAGAGATCACGCTCGACTATGGGCGGGACTATTTCGATCTCTTCATCAAGCCGTTGGGTTGCCGCTGTGCCCCGTGCAAGGCCAAGGCCGCCGCCCGCCGGTCGCGGCGCAAACGCTAGGCCGCAGTCAGCAACCGTAGGGCGGGCAAAGCGAAGCGCTCAATCCGTGCTGCTTGCATCGCATTTTACGCAATCTCCCGGTGGGGCCTTAACGCGGCATCGATAACGTCCCGTCCACTGTCACCATCGCGCCAACACGCAAACCCAAGGCTATGCGAATGGATTTCGGAAAACGGATTTCGGCTGACGCCGATCCCCCAGCGCCTGTCATCCAGGAGACCTGCGTGCAGTGTTATGGCACCGGCCGGGTCCGGGTGCGCGGCGATCGAATCCGATGCAAAACCTGCGCCGGAAGCGGACGAATAACCGCCAAAGCGAACGGCGATTCCTGATCGGCCTTCATCGCGGTCCTAGAGCATGATCCGGAAAAGTGGAGGCCGGTTTTCCGATAAGATCATGCTCCACCAAAGAATCCAGAGCGGCAGTCGATTCAATCTGAAGCGATTGCGCTCTAGGATGCGCCCAACCCCTTGTCCTTCAACGCGCTGCCGATCTCGTCGAGCACCGCCGGGTCGTCGATCGTCGCCGGCAGGGTCCAGCTGTCGCCGTCGGCGATCTTCTTGATGGTGCCGCGCAGGATTTTTCCCGACCGCGTTTTCGGCAGCCGCGCCACCGCGATGGCGAGCTTGAACGCGGCGACCGGACCGATCTTCTCGCGAATGAGCGCGATGCATTCCTTCTCGATCTCGGTCGGCGGCCGGTTGACGCCGGATTTGAGCACGATGAAACCGCACGGCACTTCACCCTTGAGCTCGTCCTTGATGCCGAGCACGGCGCATTCGGCGACGTCGGGATGCGACGCCAGCACTTCCTCCATGCCGCCGGTCGAGAGCCGGTGGCCGGCGACGTTGATGATGTCGTCGGTG
>Ga0181532_10002245_pt1 | contig 18056 bp, 13 predicted proteins | sample PEATcosm2014_Bin_33_FD_119768 | JGI IMG/M metagenome (GOLD analysis project Ga0181532, IMG submission 119768) | Peatland microbial communities from MTU Mesocosm Facility, Houghton, MI, USA - PEATcosm2014_Bin11_30_metaG | ecosystem: Environmental > Terrestrial > Soil > Wetlands > Peat | place...
CCTTGTGCCCGGTGAGCGGCCGGTGCTGTCGGCGAGTGCCGCGGCGGGTCACGGCGAGGCGCTCGTGACCGGCCTAACGAACCGGGCCTTGTGCCCGGTGAGCGGCCGGTGTGTCGGCGATGTACCACCGCGCGGGCGCGAAGCGCACCGGGGGGTTCCGGGGGGTCGCTCCCCCGGGCTAACACAGGCATCTCGTCGCGCATCTTCTCGAGCAGCGTGATGGTGTCTGTCGCCGTCTCGGCCTGGACGCAGAGCCGCTCCATGACCTCCAGGTATCGGTCTACCTCGGTGGGCTTGTCGATGTAGAGCGCGCTGGTCAGCTGCTCAAGATAGACCACGTCGGACAGGTCCGGCTCGGCGAAGCGCAGGATCGAGAACGGGCCGCCCGCCGCCGAGTGACCGCCCACGCGGAACGGGACGATCTGCAGCGTCACGGCGGGATCAGCGGCCATCGTGATGAGGTGCTCGATCTGCTCCCGCATGACGTCGGGACCGCCGATCGGGCGGCGCAGGACCGCCTCGTCGAGCGCTGCCCAGAACCGCGGCGCGTCCGGCTTGGACAGCAGCCGCTGACGGCCCAGCCGGAGCTGGACTCGCCGGTTCAGCTCCTCACCGGTGATGGAGGCGTGTCCCAGCCGGATTACTTCGCGCGCGTAGGACGGCGACTGCAGCAGGCCCGGCACGAACTGCACTTCGTAGTTGCGGATGACGGAGGCGGCGGCTTCGAGGCTGATGTAGGGCTCGAACCAGTGCGGCAGGAGATCACCGAAGTTGTGCCACCAGCCGGGGTTGCCCGCCTCCCGGGCCAGGGCCAGCAGGCTGGACCGTTCGTCGGGGTCGGTCACGCCGTACAGCGTCAGCAGGTCGCTGACGTCCCGGTCCTTAAATCCGACCCGGCCGTGCTCCATCCGGCTGATCTTGGAATGCGAACCGCGGATGGCCTCGGCGGCCCGCTCCGTCGTGATTTCCCTGGCCTCACGCAGCCGTCGCAATTGCGCACCCAGCACGATCCGCTGAACGGTCGGTCCGCTCGCGCGCCGGCCGAAACTCCGGACCGGGCCCTCCCAGGCGACGCCCTCAGACGCGTTCATCGCCCACCCCTCGGTCGTTGTCATATTGCAGCGCGTGGCCAAGTCTCGCACGTGATCTTGGGATTGCAAAGAGTGCAAATCATAATTTGACGTGGCTTTTTGTTACTTGGTAGTTAAGCAGATGACTAGCGAATCAGCCGTCCGGGAAGCCCGGATGCGCCAAATCCCGCAGCGGTCAGGGCAAAGGCACGTGCACTGAGCGCGCTGTTACGGTCACGGGCGGCCTACATCAGACGAGGTCCCGTCGTGGCTGCCCGGGTCGGCCCGGCCGGTCACGAAACAACGCGGTCGAAGTCGCCGTCCTTGGCCCCCTGCAGGAACGCGGCGATCTCGGCCTGGGTGTAGACGAGCACGGGACCTGCCGGGTGCCGCGAGTTGCGCACCGCGATCTCGCCGCCTGGCAGGCACGCGACCTCCACGCAGTTACCGCTGGGATTGCTGTGCCGACTCTTGAGCCAGGTGAGGTGGCCGAGCGCCGTGGCTGGCACCCCGTTGTCAGGCTCATCCATGACATGTCTCCCGTAGTAAGGTCACTAACTAAACGTAGGCCCCTGCTGACGCGTTCAGCCCGCCGATTTTCGGTCCCGGCGCCGACAGCGTGCCTGAGAGGCTGAAACGCCCGGGCCGGCGGCGGGGCGAAACCGCCCGCGCAGTGTGGCCCGGTTGCCGCACCCTCAAGGGGCTCAACCGGCCTTGCTTTTGGTCCGGCGGGCGCCGTCGCTCGTGACAACCCCGAACCCCCGTATGCATGAGCCGTGTACACATATAGACTCACAACGTGCACATTCGGATGAACGTGCATTTGGCCTTGCACTTGCACAATGTATCAGCCAGCATAGGAACGACGGATACCACTACAGTGCCCCGGATAGGGCTCCGGACCTGCGACGACATCGCATGGACCGCCCGCAGTCCGGGGCGCGGGATGGCTCCGGAACCAGGGGTGACGACTTGGCTGTGAGCGGCTCCGCTGGATCCGAGCCTGGGTTGTCCTCACCCCGGCTCTTTCCGGTGCCGTCCGCCTGGTGGGAAACACCGGACGTCACCTCCTGTGTGCTGGCCGCGCAGCCTGAGTCCGCCGGCACCGCCCGGCATTTCACCCGGGAAGTCCTCGTCTCCTGGGGCTTCGGCCAGCTCGCGGACGAAGCGGAAACGATCATCGGCGAGCTCGTTGTCAACGCGGTCCAGCACGGGACGCGCGACGCCGGGGGCCACGGCTGGTGCGCAGGCACGGCGCACGCGCGGGGCACGACGGGCTATCCCCGGGCCCGGGCCACCTGGGCCAGCCACCTCACCGACGCCGCGAACCCCAGCGCCGGTGTCCCCGGCGCCGGGATCCCCGGGCCGCGCGGATCCGCCGCCGGTGCGGTGCTGAGGCTGTGCCTGCTGCGCCGCGCGGGTGAAGTCATGCTGGCCGTCATCGACGCCAGCGGCGACGCGCCGGCGCCCCGGCAGCCGGACTGGGCCAGGGAGAGCGGCCGCGGACTGCAGATCGTCGATGCGCTCAGCAACGTGTGGGGATGGAGCCCGATCGAAGGCCACGGCAAGGCCGTCTGGGCTGTGCTGACGTACGAATGACCGGCGCCGTCGACCGGATTGTTGCTGCCGAACGGGCCTGCCCGGGACGCCTCCCGGTGCGGCGCATGGCGCCCTGGGGCCCGCGGGGTCAGCCGTGCGCCGCGGCTTCCGGCTGGCCGGGGGCTTCCTCCACCGTCATGAGCACGTACTCCACCAGCGCGATCAGCACTTCCTTGGCCGAGTCCTTGCTCCGCGCGTCGCAGAGCACGACTGGGAAACCCGGGTCCAGGTCCAGCGCGACCCGGATGTCGTCGGGGTCGTGGGCGACCGATCCTTCGAAGCAGTTCACCGCCACGATAAACGGGATCTGCCGCCGCTCGAAGTAATCCACGGCGGGGAAGCAGTCCGCGAGCCGCCGCGTGTCGGTTAGCACCACCGCGCCGAGCGCGCCGACGGCAAGCTCGTCCCACATGAACCAGAATCGCCGCTGACCGGGCGTGCCGAACAGGTACAAGACCAGATCCTCGCGCAGGCTGATCCGGCCGAAGTCCATGGCGACCGTGGTCGTGGTCTTGCCCTCGACCCCGGCCGTGTTGTCGGTCCGCAGACCTCGATCGGTCAGCGGCTCCTCGGTCCGGAGAGGCCTGATCTCACTGACCGCTCCCACCATCGTCGTCTTGCCGACGCCGAAGCCGCCGGCGAGCAGGATCTTGATCGCTGTGTGGCCTGGCGCGGCGATGGCCGCCGGCTCAAAGTGCCCGTAGGCCATTGAGCACCTCTCTCAAAACATGGCTGTCGCGGTGGCTCTGCCCGGTCTCCGGGGCCCGGATGATGACGAATCCCGCGTCGCGAAGGTCGGCGAGCAGGATCCGGACGACACCGAGGGGCAGGTTCAGCTCGGACGCCAGGTCGGCGACGGTGGTCGGCCGCCGGGACAGGTTCAGGGCCCACATCTGCTCGGGGCTCAGGGCGGCCGGGTCCAAGATCTCCTTACGCGTGGCTTTGACCGTCGCGACCAGATCGAACTTTTCGCCGGCGTGCCGCGTCCTGCCGCCGATCAGTGCGTAGGGGCGCACGACCGGACCGGCCTCGGAATCCAGCCATCGTTCCTCAGGGCTCGGCATCAGGCGACTACTCCGCGTATGGAGCTGGATCGGATTGACCGGCCGTCATCGGATGGGGGCTGTGCACCGAGCCCGCCGAGGGCACGTCGCGCGGCCGGAGGGTCAGCAGTGGCAGGGGCAGTGGCATCGACGGGTGCTCCATCGGCGCCCGGTACATCGGCATTCCGCCCGTCGACGGCGGTGCCTTCCGGCCGCCCGGCGGGGTACGGGACGCCGCCGTCATGGGTGAGCATCACCGCCGTGGTGACCTGCGGGACGCGGCCCACCAGGTCGTCAAGGAGCCGGTTCAGCTCGCCGCCCTGGTCGACGTAATGAGGTGTCATCGTGTTCCCCCGGTTATCGCTCACGATCAGATGTCATCGTTTCCCCCGCGGTAGCCCTGCTCGTCGTGGCTGCTGGCCTCCGCTTCCGTGTCGTGTGCCGTGTCACCCGCTGGTTCCAGTCGCGCGGGATAGTCCGGATATCCGACGCTGCCGGCGCCGTGGGAGCCGGCCGTCCCGTCGCCGGCTCCGCTGCCGAAACCGCCGTCGTAGCCGCTACCGCCGGCGCTGTCATTATCACTTCCGCGGCCCTGGGCGGTCGCCCGCTCCTCGTTGGCCACGAGCTGTTCGTCTCCGGGCACCGCTGCGTCGTCCGGGCCGCCCGCATGGCTCCCACCGGCCGCGTGGGCCCCGTTCTCGGGTGCGCCGTCCTGTTCCGGCGAGCCGCCCTCGTTCGCGGCGCGTCCCTTCTGCCAGCCACGCTGCATCGCCGACAGCGCGTTGCGGATGTCGTCGGGCGAGCGGTTCACGACATTCTCCCCGGACGCCGCCGACGGCGCACTGCGCGGCGTGGTGCGATCGCGGAGCTGCGGAGCCAGGCTGGCCTGGCGGACCCGCTTCGGCAGCCCCTTGTGCATCTCGTCCTGCTGCGCCTCGGCCCCGTTCTCGCTGGGGAACGAACCGGCGGGCGGCAGGGCCGTCTCGGTGCTGGGGTGGGAGACGCCGGGCGGCATGGCGGGCTCGGCCTCGGAGTTGGAAGGCTGTGCCGGCGGGGACGCCGGCTCGGCCGGGGGCAGCGGCGCCTGCGGGGCCGGGAAGGGATCCCCCGGCGGCGAGAAGGCCGTTTCGTCCTGTGTGTAAGGCCGGTAGGTGCTCGCGGGCGGTTCCGCCGGGTCGCTCGCCGGGAACCGGGTCATGGGCGGCTGGCCCATGCCGTTACCGCTCGGCGGGGGGCGGTCGTACGGCCACGGCTGGCCCGTTTCCGTCGGGGCGGGGCTGGTGCCCGCGGGCCGCCCGAAGGACGAGCCGCTCGGCGGGGACGTCCAGCCGTACGCCTGGCCGGTGTAGGGATCGGTGCCGTACGGCTGCTCACCGTACGGCTGCTCACCGTACGGCTGCTCACCGTACGGCTGCTCACCATACGGCTGCTCACCATACGGCTGCTCACCATACGGCACGCCGGGACCGTTGGACGGACCGCCGCTGGAGCCGCCATTCGCCGGGCCGCCGCTCGAAAGGCCGCCGCTCGAAAGGCCGCCGCTCGAAAGGCCGCCGCTCGAAAGGCCGGGTGAGGGCTGGTCGGCGTGGGGGCCGGCGCCGAACGACGGGCCCGCCGTGAAGAACCAGGCCGAACCCGCGCCCCCGGCCACCGGCGCGTCCCTCTTCGCCGGGCCGAACGAGCCGTTGCCCTGCGGCAGCGCGCTCCACGACTGGCCGGTGAGCTCCGCGCGCGAGGAGGACGGCTGAACCGTCGTGTCGCTGGCGGGCATCTCGTTTCGGCCGGCGGCCCAGGCCGACGAGATGGCGGTCATCCCGGTCGGCAGCCCCTCCGCGAAGCCTTCTTCCACGCCGACCAGTGTGGCCGGGATGAGCGCGATCGCAGTGGTGCCGCCGTACGGGGACGGGCGCAGCGTCACCCGGATGCCGTGCCGCTTGGCGAGCTGGCCGACGACGAACAGGCCGAGCTGCTCGCTGTTGAAGACGTCGAACTCCGGCGGCTCGGCCAGGCGGCCGTTGAGCTCCACATACCGCTGCTCGCTCATCCCGAGGCCGCGGTCCTCAATCTCGACCGCGAAGCCGCTCGCCACCAGATCGCCGGAGACGCGCACCGGCGTGTAGGGCGGGGACAGCGTGGTGGCGTTCTCGATGAGCTCGGCGAGCAGGTGGATGACGTCCGCCACGGCGGGCCCGGTGAGCGCCGCCTGGGACGCGGTGCTCACCGACACCCGCGAGTAGTCCTCGACCTCGGCGGCCGCGGCCCGCAGCACGTCGATCATCCGGACCGGGTGCACCCAGCCGCGGCCCGGTGCCGCCCCGGACAAGATGATCAGGCCTTCGGAGTGGCGGCGCATGCGGGTCGTGAGGTGGTCGAGGCGGAAGAGGTCTTCCAGCGTTTCCGGGTCCGTCGTGCGCCGCTCCATGCCGTCCAGCACCGTGAGTTGCCGGTGCAGCAGCGACTGGTTGCGCCGGGCCAGGTTGCGGAACACGTCGTTGATCCCGCGCCGCATCCGGGCCTCGCCGACCGCGGCCTCGATGGCGGTGCGGCGGGCCGCGTCGAACGCCCGGCCGACCCGCCCGATCTCGTCCCGGCCCAGGTCCGCGGTCGTCCCGCTCAGTTCCTCGACGGGCACGTCCTCGCCGGGGCGGAGCCGGGCGACCACGCTGGGCAGTTCGACTTCGGCCAGGGCGGTCGCCGACTCTTCGAGCCGGCCGAGGCGGCGGATGATCCAGCGGCCGATCAGCACGGACAGCAGCACCGACAGCACCAGGCCGAGCAGGCCGACGCCGCCAGCCAGCGCCACCCGCCGCCAGGCGGTGTTGGTGATCGTGCTGTCGTGCTGCACCTGCTGCCGGGCGGCGGTCACGCCGCCGAAGAAAAGGCCGCTCGCCTCCCTCTGGACCACCGGATTCCACTCGGCGGCCTTGATGGGCGGGAACGACCCGGTGGGATCGGCGGCGATCGCATTCTCGAGCTGCGCCAGATCCGACTGGACGGCGGGCGGCGCATAGCGGTTCATCTGGGCGTTAAACGTGGCCAGGTCCGGTGCGTCGAACCGGGAGGTGGCGGCCCGGAGCATGGCCTGGCGCGCCCCGGCTAGCTGGGTGACCTGGATGCGGGTGGCCGGGGTCAGCCGGTGTGCCGCGAGCGCCGCTGAGACCAGCGCGTCCTCCTGGAGGAGGAACTCGCCCGACTCGGTGCTGTTGATGGCCGCCAGCGACTGGGTGGCCGCGGTGGCATTGGTCAGGCTGGCGTTCTCCACGATGAACAGCTTCATCTGCTCGGCCAAGATGTTGCTGAACGCGTCGAACACCTGGGTCGGGCTGATTGCGCCCGCGAGGATCTGCGGGCGGATCGCCGACAGGCCCTGAATGCTGTCGAGCATCTGTTTGATGACGGCCGTCTCGGTGGTGGTAGCGGCACTCGCCGTCGCCGGACCGGTCATCTCGGCCTGGAACGCCGGGAACGCGCGCGTGGTGGCCGCCTGGGCCGCCTCGAGCTGGGCCCGGTTCACGTGGGTCGGCGCGGCGAGGTAGACCAGCGACGCCTTGCGCTCGTTCTGGATGTTGAGGTCGAACTTCGCGGCGGGTATGGAGGTCGCGTTGATGAGGTTCGGCGCCCGGTCCAGGTTGATGGCATCCCCGACCGTGGTGTACAGGATGAACGCGTACAGCCCGATCACCGTCAGCAACGGGACGGCGACAAGGAAATAGAGGGGGCGGCGAATGGAGGGGCCGCGCCGTCCCCCGGCATCCGGACCGTTGGTGTCAGGCATCCTTACCCTTGGCGAGAGACGTGCGATCAGATCTTCCGGTGCCGCCTCCCACGGGGCAGTATCGCGTCACCGGTAGGCCGCCTAAAGTATCGAAATGGGCGTTTAGCCGTACACGCATTGACAAATAATCGCGGCATCCGGCCCAACGGGAACGAAGGGTGTCGGACCGGCACGGGCTAGTAATCGTCACCCCTCTGGTGTACCGCCTACCGCGTCGATTCCGCGGCTTCCGGAACCCCGTCCGGCCGCCGGCTGTCGGCGGGAGCGCCTAGGCTGTCCGGGTGACCGTTTCGGCTGCTGATTCCCTTCTGGACGGGCTGAACCCGCAGCAGCGGGCTGCAGTGGTCCACGCGGGCAGCCCGCTGCTCATCGTGGCGGGCGCGGGGTCAGGGAAGACCCGGGTGCTGACCCACCGGATTGCCCACCTGCTCGCCGCGCGGGACGTTCTGCCGGGCGAGATCCTGGCCATCACCTTCACCAACAAGGCGGCCGGGGAGATGGCATCGCGGGTGGCCGTGCTGGTCGGCCCGCGTGCCCGGGCCATGTGGGTCATGACGTTCCATTCCGCGTGCGTCCGCATCCTGCGCCGGGAGGCGAAGCGCCTCGGCTACCCCTCCTCGTTCTCGATATACGATCAGGCCGACTCCCAGCGGCTGATGGCCCTGGTCTGCCGCGAGCTGGAGCTCGACGCCCGGCAGTATCCGCCCAAGGCGCTGCACGCCCAGGTCTCCAACCTCAAGAACGAGCTCGTCGACTACGAGACATTCGCCGCGCGGGCCCGGACGCACCGGGAGAAGGTGCTCGCCGAGGCCTACGCCGAGTACCAGCGCCGGCTAACTGCGGCCGGCGCAATGGACTTCGACGACCTGATCATGGTGACGGTCTGCCTGTTCCAGGCGTTCCCGGAGGTCGCGGCCGCCTACCGGCACCGCTTCCGGCACGTGCTGGTGGACGAGTACCAGGACACCAACCACGCTCAGTACGTCCTGATCCGGGAACTGGTCGGCGCGCACGGCGGCGCGCACGCCAGCCCGGATGGCCCCGGGCCCGACGGGGAGCCGCCGTCCGAGCTGTGCGTCGTCGGTGACGCCGACCAGTCGATCTACGCCTTTCGCGGCGCGACCATCAGGAACATCGTGGAGTTCGAGCAGGACTTCCCCGACGCCCGGGTGATCGTCCTCGAGCAGAACTACCGCTCCACCCAGAACATCCTGTCCGCGGCCAACGCCGTCGTCTCCCGCAACGCGGGCCGCAAGCCGAAGAATCTGTGGTCCGAGCAGGGCGCCGGACCGCTGATCACCGGGTACGTCGCCGACAGTGAGCACGACGAGGCCGCGTTCGTCGCCGAGGAGGTGGACCGGCTCAGCGACGCCGGCGAGGCCACGCCCGGTGACGTGGCCGTCTTCTACCGGACCAACGCCCAGTCGCGGGTGTTCGAGGAAGTCTTCATCCGGGTCGGCCTGCCGTACAAGGTGATCGGCGGGGTCCGCTTCTACGAGCGCCGCGAGGTACGGGATCTGCTGGCGTACCTCCGGCTGATCGCCAACCCGAACGACGAGGTGTCGCTGCGGCGGATCCTGAACGTGCCCAAGCGCGGCATCGGTGAGCGGGCCGAGGACTACGTGGCCGCGTTCGCGTCGCGCGAGCGGATCAGCTTCGCCGCCGCGCTGACCCGGCCCGGTGACGTGCCCGGCCTGGCTGCACGGTCCGCGCAGGCCATCGAGCGGTTCAGCGCGCTCATCGACGGCCTGCGGGACCTGGCCGCCGAGGTCCCGGTGGCCGATCTGGCCGAGGCCGTCCTCGACCAGTCCGGCTACCTGACCGCGCTGGCGGAATCGAACGACCTGCAGGACGCCAGCCGGGTGGAGAACCTCCAGGAACTGGTCTCGGTCGCCCGCGAGTTCGACGGCCAGAACGAGCAGGGGTCGCTCCCCGATTTCCTCGAGCAGGTGTCGCTGGTCGCCGACGCGGACCAGATCCCGGAGGGCGCCCAGCACGGCGGCATGGTCACCCTGATGACCCTGCATACCGCCAAGGGCCTGGAGTTCCCCGTGGTGTTCCTCACCGGCATGGAAGAGGACGTCTTCCCGCACCAGCGGTCCGCCACCGACGATAAGGAACTGGAAGAGGAGCGGCGGCTGGCCTATGTCGGGATCACCCGCGCGATGCGCCGTCTCTACCTGACCCGCGCGGTGGGCCGGATGTGGTGGGGCCGCCCGTCCTTCCACCGCCAGTCGCGGTTCCTCGGTGAGATACCCGGGTCGCTGATGGAGTGGCGGCGGGACGAGGGAGCGGCCAGCGCCCCGGCGATGGAGCGCGCCGCGCAGCGGCCGGGGGTGGACTCACCCGGTAACCGCCAGGTGCCGGTGCTCTCGCCCGGCGATATGGTTAACCACGACAAATTCGGGCTCGGTACGGTGGTCTCGGTCGACGGCGCGGGCGACCGCGCCGAGGCGAAGATTGACTTCGGCTCCGATTACGGGCTCAAGCACCTGGTGCTTCGTTACGCGCCGCTCGAAAAGCTGTAGCTGTCCGGTGCGCACATGACCCTGTTCGCCCGCGTCCTGGAGATCCTGAGGGAGCGCGGCGCCGAGGACATGACAGTGTTCGGCGGCGGGACCATCCCGGAGCACGACATCGCCGAGCTCACCCAGATGGGGGTCGCGCGCATCTTCACCCCCGGCGCGTCCACCCACGCGATCGTGGACTGGGTCCAGTCCGACCTGGCCTCCGCCGCGTCCAGCCGCACCTGACCGGCGGGCGTTCGGGCGTGCCAGGCGCTCCGGGCCTGGCGGGCGACCGGGCCCGACCGGCGACCGGGCTTGACCGGCGACCGGGCCCGACCGGCGACCGGGCCCGACCGGCGCTCCCGCCGCACCCGACCGCGCCTGAGAGGGACCTCACAAGACCGCCTGGGAACCAGCCGGCGCGCTGGAGGGCGATCACGGCTAGGCTGCGGGCAGGGCGGGCCCGCCACTGGTGGCGGCCCGCAAGCGATACCGAGGACGGGCAGAGGTGGACCTGTTCGAGCATCAGGCGAAGGAGCTCTTCGCCGAGTATGGCGTTCCCGTGCCAGGCGGGAAGGTTGCACACACGGCCGAGGAGGCGCGCGACATCGCGGCGGAGTTCGCCGCCGCGGGCCGCCCCAGGGTCGTCATCAAGGCGCAGGTAAAGGTCGGCGGGCGCGGCAAGGCCGGCGGAGTGAAGCTGGCCGACGGCCCCGAGGCCGCCTACGAGATCGCCCAGCAGATCCTCGGCATGGACATCAAGGGCCACACCGTGCACAGGGTCCTGGTCGAAGAGGCCAGCGACATCGCGCAGGAGTACTACCTGTCCTTCCTGCTCGACCGGGCCAACCGGACGTTCATGTCGATCTGCTCGGTGCAGGGCGGCATGGAAATCGAGGAGGTCGCGCACACCAACCCCGAGGCGGTCGCGCGCATCCCCGTGTCAGCGCTGACCGGAGTGAACCACGACAAGGCCAGGGAAATCGTCAGCGCCGGCCAGCTCCCGGAAGAGGCGCTGACCGGCGCCGCCCAGCTGGCCGAGCGGCTCTGGGCGGTCTTCACCGACGAGGACGCGACCCTGGTCGAGGTCAACCCGATGATCCTTTCCGCCGACGGCCGCGTGCTCGCGCTCGACGGCAAGGTGACCCTCGACGACAACGCCGCGTTCCGCCAGGGCGAGGCCTTCGCGAAGTTCGCCGACCAGAGCACCACCGACCCGCTCGAGGCGCAGGCCAAGGCCAAGCAGCTGAATTACGTCAAGCTCGAGGGCCAGGTCGGCATCATCGGCAACGGCGCGGGCCTGGTCATGTCCACGCTGGACGTGGTGGCCTACGCCGGGGAAGCGTTCGGGGGAATCCGCCCGGCCAACTTCCTGGACATCGGCGGCGGGGCGTCCGCGGAGGTGATGACGAACGGCCTGGAGATCGTGCTGTCCGACCCTTCGGTCCGCAGCGTCTTCGTCAACGTCTTCGGCGGCATCACATCCTGCGACGCGGTGGCCAACGGGATCGTTTCGGCCATCGGCATGCTCGGCGACCGCGGCGAGAAGGTCAATCACCCGATCGTGGTGCGCCTCGACGGTAACAACGCGGCCGAGGGCCGGCGGATACTCGACGAAGCCGGGATCGGCTCGGTGGAGCAGGTAGGAACCATGGACGACGCCGCCAGGCGGGCCGCCGAGCTGGCGTCCACGGCCGGAGCAGGAGCATAGAGATGGCGATCTTCCTCACCGCCCAGAGCCGGGTCATGATCCAGGGGATCACCGGCTCGGAGGGCCGTAAGCACGGCACCCGGATGCTGGCCGCCGGCACCAAAATCGTCGGCGGGACCAACCCGCGCAAGGCCGGGCAGACGGTCAGCCTGAACGGCAGCGACATCCCGGTCTTCGGCACGGTCGCCGACACCATGGCCGAGACCGGCGCCGACGTCTCGGTGATCTTCGTGCCCGCGAGCGGGACCAAGGACGCGGTCATCGAGGCGATCGACGCGCGCATCCCGCTGGCCGTCGTCATTACCGAGGGCGTCCCGGTGCACGACTCGGCCGAGTTCTGGGCCTACGCCTGCGCGGCCGGGAATGCGACCCGGATCGTCGGGCCGAACTGCCCCGGCGTCGCCTCGCCCGGCAAGTCCAACGCGGGCATCATCCCGGCCGACATCAGCTCCGAGGGCCGCATCGGGCTCGTCTCCAAGTCCGGCACGCTGACCTACCAGATGATGTATGAGCTCCGTGACATCGGCTTCTCCACGGCCGTGGGCATCGGCGGTGACCCCATCATCGGCACCACGCACATCGACTGTCTCCAGGCGTTCCAGGAGGACCCGGAGACCGACGCGATCGTGATGATAGGGGAGATCGGCGGCGACGCCGAGGAGCGGGCCGCCGGCTACGTCGAGCAGCACGTCACCAAGCCGGTCGTCGGCTATGTCGCCGGTTTCACCGCGCCCGAGGGCAAGACGATGGGCCACGCGGGCGCCATCATCTCCGGCTCGTCCGGCACCGCCCAGGCCAAGAAGGAAGCGCTGGAGAAGGCGGGCGTCCGCGTCGGCCGTACCCCGAGTGAGACGGCCCGCCTGGCCCGCGATGCCATCCGCCGGGCCTGACCCCGCCCCGCGCCTGCACTCCCAGGCCTGCCCACCGCGGCGTGCCACCCGGGCCTGGCCCGCGCCGTGCGCTGCAGGCCCGAAGGCCGCCCGGCGCGCCTCCCGGCCATCAGCGCCGGGCGTTGCCAGGATTGGGCCTTGTGAGTGCGTCCGCGCAGGCTCCCGGCCGGGCCCGCCCCCCTCACCCGGGTACGCCGGGTGCGGGGGCCGGCGCGGAAGGCGGAGGCGCCCCGCCGCCCGCCCCGCCCGGTAGCCACCGCCGTCCGCTGGCGGTGACCGGCGCCATCGCGGCGAGTGCGGTGGCCGGCACCGGGGTGGCGCTGCTCACCACACTGACCGCGATCGGGTGGATCACCGCCCCGCACCCAGGCTTCGGCAACGGCCTGCCCGGGGTACTGCGTACCGCGATCACGCTCTGGCTCGCCGCCCACCACGTCGCCTTCGCGCTGCACGGGGCCGGGCAGATCGGCATGCTCCCGCTGGGCCTGCTGCTGATCCCCGGGGCACTGCTGTGGCACGCGGGCCGCTGGGTGGTGCGCTCCGGTAAAGTGGCCCGCCTCCAGCACGTGGGGTACGCGGCGCTGGCCCTCGCGCTCCCGTACGCGATGCTGTCGGCGGCCCTGGCCCTGGCCGCCCGGAGTTCGCTGGCGGCCCCTTCGCTGACGCAGGCCGTCATCGGGCCGTTCCTGACCGCCCTGGTCGCGGGCGGCCTGGGCGGCGCGCACGCGCTCGCGCCGTGGCGCCGGCTGGCCGGTCGGCTCCCGGACCGGTCCCGCTCGGTAACCATGGGCATGCTCACGACGCTCGGCCTGCTCACCGCCGCGGGAGCGGTGCTGGCCGGAGGGTCGCTGGCCGTGCACCTGGGCCAGGTCCGGGCCCTCACCGACAGCCTCTCGCCCGGCCTGGCCGGCTCGGCGCTGCTGCTGCTGGCCGAACTGGCCTACCTGCCCAACGCGATCGTCTGGGCAGTCGCGTACTCGCTCGGCCCGGGCTTCGCCTTCGGCGCGGGCACATTCGTGGCGCCGACCGGCTCGGCCCTCGGGGCGATGCCCGCCTTCCCGATGCTCGCCGCGCTCCCCGCCGGGAGAGGCGTCCCCGGGTGGCTGTCCCTGATCGTGCTGGCGGTCCCGTACCTGGCCGCGGTGGCCGGCGGCGTGCTCACCGTGCGGATCATGCCGACGCCCATGCTCGAGGCGGCACCGCTGTGGGGTTTCGTATCCGGTGCCGCATCCGGTTGCGTGGTCGGCGTCCTCGCGGCGTTCGCGGGCGGCCCGCTGGGCAGCGGCCGGCTGGCCGCCGTCGGCCCGTCCGGCTGGCAGGTCACCCTCATCGCGGTCCTGGAGATGGGCGTGACGGCCGCCGTGGCCGCCGGCGCGACGAACTGGCTCATGCTGAGGCACACCGCCGCCGGATGCCGATCCGCCGGGGCGGCCGCGGCGTCCCCGGCCCCGGCCGGGGAGGACCGTGCGGACGTCTACCACGGGCCGGTGCTGGTCGACGAGACTGACGACGCCGGCGGGCACCGTATTTACCTGGATCCGTGGGCCGGAGACCGCGACCCCGGCCCCGGCTAATCAGCCCCCGGGCTGCAGGGACCGGATCCGGTTGGTGATGGTTTGACTGAACTGCTGCTGGCAGGCGTGCTGGGCAGTCAGCGTGTTGGCCCCGCTGAGGCAGTTCGAGTAGGCCGACAGCTCGTTCCAGAACATCGCGAAAACGATCAGCGCGATGGCGCTGAACGAGAGGCCCAGGACACCCAGTATCGTCCCGGCGATGGCGCCGCGCGGCCGGGCTGACCCCGCGCGCCGGGCCCGCGACATGGCCGTGCCGCCGAGCCACGCCGCCAGCGCCCCCACGACCAGCGTGACGATGACGATGTAGACCGCGCGGCGCAGGCCGCCGGCCAGCGAGAGCCCGATCAGGCTGAGCACGCCGAGCGCCAGCGCAGCCCAGGCCCGCTGCTGCAGCGCGGGATCCGGGGGCGACGGGGGCGGTCCGGTCAGCGCCCGCCGCGGCGTCCTCGGCGGACGGGTCGGCGGCCGGTCGGTCGGTGTGGGCATAGGTTCTCATTCTGCCCTCTCCGGCGGCATGCTCGGGATGGCAGCGGCGCGGCGCGGCTAAGGTAGCCGCATGCGGGCACGCCTGGTCGTCCTGGTCTCGGGTGAGGGAACCAACCTTCAGGCCCTGATCGACGCCTGCGCCGACAAGCGCTACGGCGCCGACGTGGTGGCCGTGGGCGCCGACCGGGACGGCATCGCCGGCCTGGCCCGTGCCGCGCGGGCCGGCCTCCCCACCTTCATACACCGCGTCAAGGAGTACTCCTCCCGCGCGGACTGGGACACGGCGCTCGCTAATTCGTGCGCGGCGTATCAGGCCGACCTGGTTATCCTGGCCGGATTCATGAAGCTCGTGGGCCCGCGGTTCCTTGATCGCTTCGGCGGCCGGTGCCTTAACACCCACCCTGCGCTGCTACCGTCGTTTCCCGGTATGCACGGTGTGCGGGACGCCCTCAGCTATGGGGTGAAGGTGACGGGGTGCACCGTGCTCATCGTGGATCCCGGCATCGACGCGGGGCCGGTCGTCGCGCAGTGTCCCGTCCTGGTCCAGGACGACGACGACGAGGCTGCGCTGCACGAGCGCATCAAGGTGGCGGAGCGGGCGCTGCTCGTGGAGACCGTGGGCCGGATGGCCCGCGAGGGGTGGTCCGTGCACGGCAGGAAGGTGAGGATCGGCAGTTGAGCACCATCGAGATCAGGCGGGCGCTGGTCAGCGTCTACGACAAGACCGGCCTGGACGAGCTGGGCCGGGGCCTGCATGAGGCCGGCGTCGAGATCGTCTCCACCGGCAGTACCGCGGCGGTCATCGCGGGGGCGGGCGTGCCGGTGGTGAGGGTGGAGGAGCTCACCGGCTTCCCCGAATGCCTGGACGGCCGGGTCAAGACCCTGCACCCCCGGGTGCACGCCGGGCTGCTCGCCGACACGCGGAGGCCCGAGCACCGGGCCCAGCTGGACGACCTCGGCATCGCGCCGTTTGAGCTGCTCGTGTCCAACCTGTACCCGTTCGAGGCCACGGTGGCGAGCGGCGCGTCGGCCGAGCAGTGCGTCGAGGAGATCGACATCGGCGGCCCGGCCATGGTCCGCGCCGCCGCCAAGAACCACGCCAGCGTCGCCGTCGTGACCGACCCGTCCCAGTACGGCGACGTGCTGGCGGCGGTGCGCGCCGGAGGCTTCACGTTCGGTCAGCGTCAGCGGCTGGCGGCCCGCGCGTTCGGGCACACCGCCCGCTACGACGTGGCCGTGGCGTCCTGGTTCGCGTCCGAGTACGCGCCCGACGGGACGGCCCGGGAGGCGGGCTGGCCGGACGTCGCCGGCGCGTTCTGGTCCCGCGCGGAGGTGCTGCGGTACGGCGAGAACCCGCACCAGCGCGCCGCGCTGTACGTGCGGGCCGGGTCGCCAAGTCCCGATGATGCCGAACGGGCCCCCGCGGGAGCTCCCCAGGCCGGGACGGGTGCCGCCGGGCCCGCCGGGGACGGTGGGGTCGCCGCGGCGCGCCAGCTGCACGGCAAGGCCATGTCCTATAACAACTACGTGGACGCGGACGCGGCGCGCCGGGCCGCCTACGATTTCGCCCAGCCCTGCGCGGCGATCATCAAGCACTCCAACCCCTGCGGCATCGCGATCGGCGCCGACCTGGCCGAAGCCCACCGGCAGGCGCACGCGTGCGACCCGGTATCCGCCTTCGGCGGCGTGATCGCGGTCAACGACATAGTGACCCCGGCACTGGCCAGCCAGATCGCCGACGTGTTCACCGAGGTGGTCATCGCGCCCGCCTTCGATCCCGAGGCGCTGGCCATCCTCTCCAAGGCGAAGAACATCCGCCTACTGGCCTGCCCGCCGCCTTACCGCGGCCCCGGCACCGAATGGCGGCCGATCAGCGGCGGCCTGCTGATGCAGTCCGTCGACCGGGTGGACGCGCCGGGTGACAACCCAGCCAACTGGGAGCTGAAGACGGGCCTCACGCTGGACGAGGGGAGGCTCGGCGACCTGGCCTTCGCCTGGCGGGCGTGCCGTTCGGTGAAGTCGAACGCGATCCTGCTGGCCTCGGGCGGCGCGTCGGTGGGCATCGGCATGGGCCAGGTCAACCGGGTCGACTCATGTCGGCTCGCCGTGGCCAGGGCCGGGGACCGGGCGGTCGGCTCGGTGTGCGCCAGCGACGCGTACTTCCCCTTCCCGGACAACATCGACGTCCTCGCGGGGGCCGGCGTCGCCGCCATCGCCGAACCGGGCGGCTCGATCCGCGACCACCTGGTCGTCGAGGCCTGCGAGCGCGCCGGTATTACCCTCTACTTCACCGGGCTCCGCCATTTCTACCACTGACGCCCCCGTCCTTCCCCCGCCGGTCGGGCGCCCGCGGCCGGCCCTCGCCCCCGCCGCGCCTCACTCCGGCACAGCGACCGCAATGGTGCCACCGTGGCGCCCGCACGACCACGGTGGTGCCACCGTGGCCACGCGAGGGCGACCGGAGTACCCGCGAGCCCGCGAAGAACTCGATGAACCGGAAGGCTGACACACGTTGACATCCTCCTCGCCCTGAAGGACGAGGATTCCTGCAGAAAGGCTGACCATGCGAACTATAGCAAACGGCGGGGAGCGGTACCGCTTGGCTCTCGCGGTATCGCCGCTCCCCGCTGGTGGCATCTTCCACGTTAGGTGTCAGCCTCTCTGCAGAGGTTCGCGGTTCGTAGCCCGGCCTTACTGCACCGGAGGGCTCCCCGCGCTGCCACCGCATGCCCTGCGGCGGTCGTACGTCACCCAGTTTACGGGCTTCCTCCCCGCCCTGAACGGCGGGGTTTCCGCCCGTGATGCCCGATGACCGCGCAAATCCTGGACGGAAAGGCCGCGGCGGCCGAGATCCGCAGCGCGATCGCGGAACGGGTCGCGGTCCTGGCCGAACGCGGGATCGTGCCCGGGCTGGGCACGGTCCTCGTCGGCGACGACCCCGGCAGTCGCGCCTACGTGAACGGCAAGCACCGGGACTGCGCCGAGGTCGGAATCGCAAGCATCCGGCGTGACCTGCCCGCCGACGCGACCCAGGAGCAGGTGGAGGCCGTCGTCGACGAGCTGAACGCCGATCCCGCCTGCACCGGGTACATCGTCCAGCTCCCGCTCCCGGCAGGCCTGGACGCGCACCGGGTGCTGCGCCGGATAGACCCGGCCAAGGACGCCGACGGCCTGCACCCGGTCAACCTAGGCAACCTGGTCCTCGGTGAGCGGGGACCGCTGCCGTGCACCCCGCGCGGGATCGTCGAACTGCTGCGGGTCTACGGGATCGAGATCGCGGGCGCGGACGTCACGGTGATCGGCCGCGGCATCACGGTGGGACGTTCGCTGGGCCTGCTGCTCACCCGGCGCAGCGAGAACGCGACCGTAACGCTCTGCCACACCGGCACCAAGGACCTGGC
>Ga0181532_10002250_pt1 | contig 18039 bp, 16 predicted proteins | sample PEATcosm2014_Bin_33_FD_119768 | JGI IMG/M metagenome (GOLD analysis project Ga0181532, IMG submission 119768) | Peatland microbial communities from MTU Mesocosm Facility, Houghton, MI, USA - PEATcosm2014_Bin11_30_metaG | ecosystem: Environmental > Terrestrial > Soil > Wetlands > Peat | place...
CGGCGCGGGATGCTCGTGGGAGCAAGCTGTTGCCGAGGCGCAGGCACACGGCTTCGCCGAGCAGGATCCCAGCGCCGACCTGTCCGGCTCGGACACGGTTTGCAAGCTGCGGCTGCTGGCACGCCTCGCCTTCCCGGATACCGACGCGCATTACGTCAGTTCAACCGGCATCGATTCCATCGACCTCGATTGGGTGCAAGCGGCGGCGCGCGACGGCCATCGCGCGCGGCTGGTCGGCACGGCACGGCTTGCCGATGGCAGAGTTCATCTGGAAGTGAAACCGCAGCTGGTCGATGCAACGCATCCCTTCGCTCAGATCAGGAACGAAGAGAATTGCCTGCTGATCGACAACGGGCACTCGGATTCGCAGCACGTCTGGACGGGACGCGGCGCGGGCCGCTGGCCGACCACGGCCGCGGTAATGGCCGATCTTTTCGACCTGAGCCGCGAGCGGCGAGCAGTGGCCGGCGAGCAGCGGTCAGTGGCCAGTAAGAAACCTATTCCGCCGCAACTGACAGCTGACAACTGGCAACTTACAACTGATTTCGGAGGTGCGGCGTGAAATTCGCAACCAGATTATTGACCTTTGACCCGGCGCCCGGCGATCGCTTTACGCCCGCCAATACGCCCATCTACCAGACGGCGACCTTCCGCCAGGACGATGCCACGGAGTTCGGCGAATACGATTACTCGCGCAGCGGCAATCCCACACGTGCGGTCGTGGAAAAACAAATTGCCTCGCTGGAGAACGGTACTCGCGGCTTCTGCTTCAGCACCGGCTTGGCGGCGATTACCGCGGTCACGCGCCTGGTCTCGCCCGGCGAAGAGATCCTCGCGTGCGACGATCTCTACGGCGGGACTTACCGGCTCTTCTCACGAATCCTGGCCAAGCGCGGGATCAACGTTCGCTATGTCGACTTCAACAACCTCGATGCGGTCGCCGCCTCGATCAACAGCAGCACAAAGCTGGTATACCTCGAATCGCCCACCAACCCGTTGCTGCAAGTCATCGACATCCGCGCGGTTGCCGAAATCGCCCATCGCACCGGTGTCCTCGTCTGCGTCGACAACAGCACCATGTCGCCGTACCTGCAGCGACCGCTGGAACTCGGTGCGGATATCGTTCTGCATTCGGCGACGAAGTTTCTGTGCGGACACAGCGATGTGATGGCGGGCGCGGTGGTCGTCAGCGACGACCAGCTTGCCGAAGAGTTGTACCTTATCCAGAACGGCGAAGGCGGAGGGCTAGCGCCATTCGACAGTTTCCTTCTGCTGCGTGGGATGAAAACATTGTCGCTGCGCCTCGACCGCCAACAGTCGAACGCTCGCAAAATTGCCGAATGGCTGGATGCGCAGCCAGGCGTGGAGTGCGTGTACTATCCGGGACTCGCCGATGAGCGACAGCTAAGCGTTCACCGCGCGCAGGCGTCCGGTGACGGCGCGGTGCTCAGCTTCGTTACCGGCGACGCGGACCTCTCGCGCGCCATCGTCGAAGCTACAAAGCTATTCAACATCACCGTGAGCTTCGGCGGCGTCAACTCCACCATCAGCTTGCCCAACTACATGTCACACGCCAGCATTCCGCAGCATCTTCGCCAGCAGAAGAGCATCCCGGCTGACCTGGTCAGGGTGTCCGTAGGCGCGGAGGATGTTGAGGATCTGCTGGACGACCTGAGCCAGGCGTTTGAGTTTGCGTCGCAGCAGAATGTTGGGGCGCGCGCGGTGGCAGCCGATTGAAGCCCCCACTCGCGCCTTTCCGCTATAATCCCGGTAAAAGCCACCGGGTAGGGGATGATGTCGGGAGCTACGGCAGTCAAAGTTCAGCAGGAGGATGTAACGGTTGATTCTCCGCGATTGCTTTGCGAGCTGGAGCCATGGCATCGCGTGTTCTTTCGCAATCTTGCCGACGTAATTCTGCGACGTGAGCCGCCTCCGGTCGAAACTACTGCAACTCCGGTTCCTCTCCGGCGCGATTACTTCATCCAGACCGGCATCGATCCGATGCGATACCTGGAATCCTACGGCGGCCACATTGCCGTGATCACGCTCGTTTATCTGGTTTGCACGCTGCCGTTCTTCAATCGTGCGCCGAAGCTGAATTCGCCGTACGAAAACACAACGATCTCCTACTACCCGGTCAGCGATTATCTGCCGCCGATCAACACGGCCGCTAAGGCTGCGATGAAGCCGCGCCACGGCGCGCCCAAGTTGGCCAAACAGGAGATTCTGTCCGTCCCGCCCAATCCGGACAACACGCATCAGACCATCGTCACGCCGCCGAAGATCAAGCTGAACCGCGATGTCCCGTTGCCGAACATCGTGGCGTGGACGCCCATCCCGTCTGCGCAGCCGGTGGCGGCGTCGGCGCGTTCGGTTTCGCAATTGAAGGTGCCGCAGCTCGACCCCGATGTGGCGGCGCCCACGGCCGATGTTTCAAAGGTCCACGCGAAGCTTGATCTGCCGACATTGCCGCAACCTTCCGTAGTTGAGCCTCCGCTGACGGCGGACCAGTTGAAGCTTAAAAGCGGCCAGCTGAACATGGCGCAACTTGAGCCGACCGTGGCCGCACCCAAGCTGCCGGTGCCAGTGCAGCGCGCCAGCGGAGTAGGCAACAGCGGCGCGAAGGATGTTCCGCCGTCGCCGAATGTGCAGAATCTTCCCGCGCAAGGGCAAGGGCAGCTCATCGCGCTGGGGCTGAACCCGGCGGATGTGCGCGGGCCAATCAGCATGCCCAATGGCAATCGCAGCGGCGAGTTCCATGCGTCCCCCGCCGGCAAGCCCGACGCACCGGGAACGCCCAACCTGACTGGCACAGGTACCGCTGAAAATGGAGGAGGTAGCGGCAAAGGAAACGGCGCGCCTCCAGGAATCACGGTCGGTGCTCCTCCGCCAGGAGCGACCACTTCCGCTGTGGCAGGCACGCCCAACTCAGGCGCGGGCGTTCCGAAAGCGGGCGCTGCTAATCCGGATCAGGAAGCACGCAACCGCATCTTTGCCGCCGCCATGAAGCCGTCGCTGCCCAGCATTCACGATCGCGTGACGTCGCCACCGGTGGCGAGTCTTCCCGAGGATCCCGACCTCAGCATCGAGCAGCGCGTGTTTGGCAGGAGGCACTACTACTCTCTGATCATGAACATGCCCAATCTGACCTCCGCCAGCGGCAGTTGGATCATTCGCTTTGCCGAACTGAAGGAGAGCAATGACAGCAGCGCCCTGACCGCCCCGGTCGCTACCACCAAGGTCGATCCCGCCTATCCGCCGGATGTTCTGCGCGATCACGTTGAGGGTACTGTAACGCTCTACGCCATCATCCGCGCCGATGGAGTGGTCGACAGCATTCGGATACTCGATAGCCTGGATTCGCGTTTGGATGACAATGCGGTACAGGCCTTATCACATTGGCGCTTCCGGCCCGGCATGAAGAACGGCCAGTTCGTCGCCGTCGAGGCCGTGGTGCAGATTCCGTTCCGGATGCGAAAGTTGCAGTAGAAAGCCGCTCCCACCTTCAACAGGATTCAGCGCAGGAACGCCGTTCGCTCGTGGCTGCGCACAATTTGCCGCGCACGCGAAGGGATTCGGCTACAAAGAAGCTTTATTTCTGATCGGTGTTTTCCGCCACAACTGGAGTCTGCTTGGCAGCAGACTTGGAGCGTTGCTCGAACAAAACCACTTCGCCGGGTTTTACCAGCCCCAGTTGTTCGCGAGCTTCCTTTTCGATCACGCTGGGGTCGCCGCGCTGCAGGGCCTGCACGCGATAGTCAAGCTGTTCGTGCTCGACCTTGATACGCCCGATGTCTTGCTCCAGCGCTTGCACGTCGGCCCGTTTGCTCTGCCATACCTTCATGCCATTGGCGCCAAAGACGACTTTGTACCCAATGAGAACCGCAAGCAGGGCAATGCATAGCGTCGCCATTACGCGGCGCATGCGATAGAGCCATTTTCCGGCGAAGCGAATCGTGATCTTCACAGCATTTTCTAGTGGAATTCGCTTCCTGCAGCCAGTCAAGCAGAGTTCCAGCGAAAAGAGAGCAGGGAATCAACTCTGATACAACGAAGAGATGGCGAAACCGCTGTTTTCGCTGTCACCACCTTGTCGGGACTTTTGCCCCACGCACTGCGCTTGAACAGTAGGGCGTGTTACAGTCTCAAACAAAATGCTCAGGAGATACCTTGATGACCAATGCGCGCCTTGTGCTGACCACGGTTGGCCTGAAGGAAGCGGCGGAAAGGCTCGCTCAACAGCTGGTGGAGCGGCGCCTGGCCGCCTGCGTCAACATCGTTGGTCCTATACGTTCCATCTACCGCTGGAAACACAAGGTCCACAATGAGCAGGAATATTTGCTGATTATCAAGACCACCGCCGAGCACGCCGCTCAGTTGCAGTCGGCCTTCAAGGTATTGCATCCCTATGAGCTACCTGAGTGCGTTCACTTGCCGATAGAGGGTGGCAGCGAGGACTACCTAGCGTGGCTGGCAGCAGAGGTCAGCAGCGGCGAGTGAGTGTTAAGGCAACACGGGTCCGCCGATCACGAAATGCTTTCAACATTGTTTTGACTACGGTATAACTCCTACGAACACGCTGCCACGAGGTTAGTTGGCATGAGTGAACAATGTTCTCGCTGGATATGTCTCCTCTGTTTTTGCTGTCTATCCGCCTTTGCCCAACAGGATAGTCAGGCGAACACCTCGCAAGCTGCTGCATCGTCTCCCAGCAGCGCCGCGAGCCACCTCATCACGCTCGATGTGGTTGTAGCTGATCAGTTCGGTCACGCCGTCCCTGGTCTGCAACAGCAGGACTTTTCGCTCCTGGACAACAAACTGGCGCAGAAGATCGTCTCTTTTCACGCCCTGGCGGGAGGGCTCGCCAGCGATGACCCGCCCGTGGAAGTTATTTTGGTGGTCGATGAAGTCAACACTTCGTTTCAGCAGGTAGTGATCGTGCGGCAAGAGATAGAAAAGTTTCTAAATCAAAACGGCGGCCAGCTTGCACGGCCTGTCTCGATACTCTTCTTTACCGACTCTGGAGCAGCAGCCACCACTCCTTCAAAGGACGGAAAAGCCGTACTCGCCGAACTCAATCAGCACAAACAGCCGCTGCGCAACACGAGCCGGGCTCAAGGAGGGTATGGAGCTATCGAACGGCTGAACTCATCGGTTCGCACCGTGGGCCAACTCGCCGACTTCGAAGCGAAACGGCCGGGACGCAAACTGGTGATCTGGATGAGTCCGGGTTGGACGTTTCTCGCCAGTCCGCGGGTGCAATTGAGCTCCAAGGATGAGCAAGCACTTTTCCGCACCGTGGTTAGTCTCTCCGACGCGCTGCAACGGGCCCACATCACTCTTTACAACGTTAACCCTGCGGGCAGCGGAGGCAACGCGCTAAAGTCTTACTACAAGTCCTTCGTAAAGGGCGTCACGACGGCCAAACAGGTGGAGGCCGGAAACTTGGCGTTGCAGGTTCTTGCCTATCAGAGCGGGGGCTTGATTCTCAATTCAAGCAACGATTTGGCCGGCGAGATCGCAACCTGTGTTAGCGACGCCAATGCCTATTACGTTCTCACTTTTGAAGCCGCTCCGGGAGACGGTCCCAACGAGTATCACGCGCTGGAAGTTAACATCGACAGGCCAGGACTCGAGGCACGGACCCGCACCGGATACTACGCGCAGCCCGAGCAGATGCACTAGGAAAACTGACTAACTGGTTAGTCAAAGGGGACGGCGTGGTTTGAAAGGGGCGCAGCTTTAGCTGCGCCATAACCGGCTCCTTTTGTTCTTGTCATCACGAGCGGGCTTCAGCCGTGAGGGCTCGGCTTTTCTGAGGCTTTCGCAAACTGTTTAGCCACGGAGGAAACTTGCCGTGCATGCCGGAGGCGGTTTGATACAATATTTCACGACCGCCTCTGAGGATAAGGCGTTCGCCGCAGAATTGAGCCGCAACTTCTACTAACTTTTTACGCTCGCCTGAACCGCGCTGTGTTCGGCTCGAGGCGAGATATTGCCCCACAAGCGAAACCCTTCGCTTTGCGCGGACGCAACGTTATAGGGAGCCCGTTCTGACGTCGCGATCTGGTCATATCGCATACAATCCGGCGTACCACCGCTTCGCCGTAATCCTGGCCTGGGCTACGTTTCTGCTGATCGTCGCCGGCGCACTGGTGACCAGCAACGATGCCGGCCTGTCGGTGCCCGACTGGCCCACTTCCTTCGGATCACTCTACAAGCTGCCGCCCATGGTCGGAGGAATAAAGTACGAACACGGCCACCGCATGATCGCCGAGTTCATCGGGCTGATGATCATTGTGATGGCGGCTTGGACGCAGCGCGTTGAGACCCGCAAATGGATGCGGGTGCTGGGCTGGACCGCCTTGGGAGCGGTAATCGGACAGGGACTCCTCGGCGGCCTTACCGTACTGAATTTCCTGCCGTGGTCCATCTCTACGGCGCACGCCACGCTGGGACAGATGATCTTCGGCATCGTGGTCGCGATGGCGTTGTTTACCAGTCGTTCCTGGCTGCAGGATTGCGAGCCCGTGGCCGAATCGGATTTGTGGCCGAGTACACCGGTGCTCACCGCGATTGCCGCGGCTTGCGTCTGGGTGCAGTTGATTCTGGGAGCTGCCTTCCGCCACTCCGGCATCAAGCTCTTGCCGCACTTGATCGGCGCGGGCGTTGTTACCGCAGTCTTGTGCTGGACGGCCGCGCGCGTCCTGGCGCACTATGGCAGCGTCGATCATCTGCGCAAGCCGGCGCAGCTCTTGCTGACACTGCTGATGATTCAGCTTAGCCTCGGTTTCTGCGCCTACTTCACGCGCATGGTCTTTGGGCATAACGCCGTGCAGCCGTGGCAGATCATGGTGGTAAGCACCGTGTCGCACGTTGCCTGCGGCGCCCTGGTGCTGGCGGTGAGCGTGGTGTTGGCCATTCAGTCGCGTCGCATGATCAACGCTCACTCTACCGAACCGGCAGCGCGCACTGCGCACGGAAAGGCCGTCATCGCATGAGCACTGCCAGCCAGCCGTTGGCTATTCCCCGCGCGGGATTTGCGTCGCTGCTCCGCGACTACGCCACGCTGACCAAGGCGCGCGTCACCACGCTGATCGTGATGACCGCGTGGGCTGGCGCGTATTTCGCCGCCGCCAAGTCGGGCGTCTCGTCGCTATCTTGGCCGCTGTTGCACGCGCTCATCGGCATCGGTTTGGTCAGTGGCGGCACCGCGGCCATCAATGAAGTTGTCGAGCGCGACATTGACGCGCTGATGCGCCGCACCGCGCGGCGTCCGCTGGTAACCGGCAGCATGAGCCTGCTGCACGCCTCGGTCGTCGCCTTCGGCATGACCATCGGCGGCGTAATTTATTTGTGGGCAACCACAAACTGGCTCACCGCCGTGCTGGCGGCATTGACGTCGATAAGCTACCTCACGGTGTACACGCCCATGAAGCGCGTCCACCCCATCTGTACTTTTCTCGGCGCATTTCCTGGAGCGATGCCTCCGGTGCTGGGCTGGACCGCGATCCGCGGCCGGCTCGATGCCGAAGCACTGGTGTTGTTCGCCATCCTTTTCTTCTGGCAGTTTCCGCACTTCCACTCTATCGCCTGGCTCTATCGCGAAGATTACGAGAACGCGCGCATCCGCATGTTGCCGGTCGTCGAGAGCGATGGCCGCTCGACCGCATTCGCCATCGTGATGTACGCCCTGGCGCTGGTTCCTGTCTCGCTCGCGCCTACGCTGATGCGCATGTCGGGATGGGCGTACTTTGCCGGTGCGCTCGCGCTCGGCCTCGGCATGCTGTGGTTCAGTCTCCGCATGTGGACGATGAAGCTCGCGCCGGTCGCTCCCGAATCCAAGGTGCGCGCGCGTCACGTGCTGCAAGCGTCGGTAATCTACTTGCCGCTGTTGTTCGCACTGATGATGATCAACCGGGCGTAAGAAGCCGTCTGCTATCAGCCGTCAGCTTTCAGCAAAATCGCTTTTCGCCTTTCGCCTTTCGCTTCTCGCCAGATTCCTAACCAGGATTCCTAATGGGGTGTGTCATCCTGAGCGGAGGATCGCTTCTTTTGCGATCCGGAGTCGAAGGACCCCTATCTTCGCGTGTCAGTTCAGCTAGAGCCTGCCCTGAAGCAAGTCGAAGGACGTTGTTCCGTTCGACCTGCCTCCCCGCGCCATATAGAATCATCTGTGGCCCTCATGACCGCTTCTAATACCCTCCATCAGCCGATCGTAGAAAGCTCGGATGCCGCTGCGGCCGCCGTCATTCAGCTGCAAGCGCTGCGTCATCAATACGGAGATCGAGTCGCACTTGCGGGCGTTTCGTTTGATGTTCGTCCGGCGGAAATCTTTGGCCTGCTCGGCCCCAATGGCAGCGGCAAGACCACGACTTTCCGCATTCTTTCGACGCTGATGCTGCCCTCAGGCGGCCGCGCGCTGATCATGGGACACGATGTGGCCCGCGAGCCCGCTCTGGTGCGCCGCAACATCGGCGTAGTTTTTCAGGCACAGAGCATCGACATCAAGCTATCGGCGGAAGAGAACCTGATGCTGATCGGTCACATCTACGGACTGCGCGGGGCACCGCTGAAGAAGCGAGTGAATGAGATGCTCAACCGCGTTGGCCTGGCCGATCGCGCCAAAGAAAAGGCGGAGACATTTTCCGGAGGCATGCAGCGGCGGCTGGAACTGGCAAAGGGACTGCTGCATCATCCGTCCGTGTTGCTGTTGGATGAGCCGACGACGGGACTCGATCCTGGCGCGCGCCGCGACCTTTGGCAGTATCTGCAGATTCTGCGCGACGAAGAGCGCGTGACCGTCCTGGTGACAACGCACCTAATGGAAGAAGCCGAGCGCTGCGACCGGCTGGCGATTTATGCCAATGGCAACGTTGTTGGGCTGGGCACGCCGGCGGAGTTGAAGAGCGAGATTGGCGGCGACGTGATTCTGCTGGAATCGCACGAACCGGACTTGTTGGCGCAACGAATTGAACAGCGCTTCGGGCTGCATCCCACGGTACTGGATCATCGCGTTCGCTTGGAAATCGAAAGTGGACACCGCTTCGTGACCGATGTGGTCGAGGCGTTTCCCGGAGAAATCGAGGGCGTGTCGGTGCACAAGCCCAGCCTCGAAGATGTATTCATTCGACGGACCGGACACCGCTTCTGGACCGAAGAGAGCGATGCAGAAACGAAGGAGTAAATTCACCACGGAGAGCACAGAGTTTCGAACCATCGACACCGGGACACGGTAGCGACATTCTTGGGTGTCATCCTGAGCGAAGGCGTCGCTGCTTTTTGCGACGCCGAAGTCGAAGGACCCCTATAACTGGCATGAGCCTTCTGACAACCGACAACTGAATCATGGCTACCAACACGCAAACGCTCCCCGTAACCCTGACTCCCGCGCACGCGGGCACGCTGCTGCCATCGCTGTCGCTGTGGTGGCGCGAGGTCGTGCGCTTTTATCGGCAGCGCTCCCGCGTGGTTGGCGTCATCGCTTCTCCGCTGCTGTTCTGGATCGTCATCGGCTCGGGCTTTGGTACGTCGTTTCGAGCGAGCGGCGCCGGCGGCCAGCATTATCTGGCGTTCTTCTTTCCCGGTGCGCTGATCATGATCGTGTTGTTCACTGCCATCTTCACCATGATGTCGGTCATCGAAGATCGCAACAAGGGCTTCCTGCTTTCCGTCCTGGTGGCGCCGGTCAGTCGATCTGTCATCGTGTTGGGCAAAGTACTGGGCGGAGCGACGCTGGCGACCTTGCAAGGCCTCATCTTTCTGGTATTTGCGCCGTTCGTGGGCGTGCACTTTACACTCGCCAGCTTTGGGCTGACGGTGCTGACGATCTTCCTCGTCTCGTTTTCGCTGACCGGGCTGGGCTTCATCATCGCGTGGCCCATGGATTCCACGCAGGCCTTTCACGCCATCATCAACCTGTTTCTGATTCCGCTGTGGTTGCTGTCAGGATCGCTGTTTCCGCTTTCGGGCGCGTCGCTTTGGATCCGCGTGCTGATGCGCGTTAACCCCCTGACTTATGGAACCGAGGCGCTGCGCTCGTTGCTGTTTCCAGGTTCGTCGTCAACCGACCTGTCGCTAAGCGGCAATTTTGCTGTGCTGGCGCTATTCGCGCTGATAATGTTCGCACTGTCGTTTCTGGTGGCCAACCGGCGCTCTACCAAGCCCGCGGCATGATGCAATTAAGTCCCACATTTTTTCCGGCCCTCGATGCGGTACTGAACGGCTCCAGCGCAGTGCTGATCGGATCGGGCCTGTATTGCATCAAGCGCGGCCGCGAGCAGGCGCATAAACGCCTGATGCTGGCAGCCTTCGTCACCTCGATGCTCTTCCTGATCTCCTACCTGTACTACCACCTGGTGCTGCGCGCCGGGGTGACGCGCTTCGCGGGGCGGGGCTTTTCGCGGCCGCTGTATTTCACCATCCTGACTTCGCACACCATCCTGGCCATCGTTGTTGTACCGTTCGTCCTGATCACGCTGGCTCGGGCGCTGAAAGGGAAGTTCGCGCGCCACAAGGCGATCGCGCCCTATACCTTCGCCATCTGGATGTACGTCTCCGTGACTGGCGTGGTCATTTACCTGATGCTGTACAAGATCTTCGTGCCGTAGCGGCGCCTCTGTTCAATCGCTTACAAAAAGTAAAGGGCGACCGAGGGAGCACTCGGTCGCCGTTGAAATTGAGGAGTTTAGGTTATCGCAGCGGTTACTGCGGTAAAGCCACGAAGCCGCTGTTGATCGGCGGCGCGCCGTAGAACCCCACCAGATCGCCCGCGTCATTGATTCCATTTACGACCGTCGAGCCGACGCCATTGGGATCGTCAATCGAGGTGTACTGGCCGCTGCTGACGTTGTAAATAAATCCGTGAGACAGGCTGGCAGCATCCAGATAAGTGCCAACCACCTGTCCTTTGTTATTCAGTCCCAGTGCCTGGGTGAACGTGCTGTTGGGATAATCCAGCTGCGTGAAAACTCCAAAATTCAACAGCCAGCCGTGGTTCACCATGCTGGAATCGATGAAGAATCCGCAGACTTCCTGCGAATTGTTAATACCGGTCGCCTGCGCTCCGCCTACCGCGCTGGGGATCGTGATCACCTGAAACACGCCGCCAACTTCGTCATAGACGTAAGGGAAATCGGGCGTGGTGTTGTTCTGGCTCAGGCTGTAGTAGCCCGAAGCCTGCTTGAAGTCGTTCTGGCTCAGCAACTGATTGAAAGCCGTGCCGGTAAAGTCGACCGTAGTATAGGTGCCGTTACTGGTGTGGTAGAAGCCGTGGGTCACGCTGGCGTTGTCGACGTAGAAGCCGGAGGTCGTCAGGCTGTTGTTGATGCCGATGACCTGAGTCATAGCCGAGTTCGGATAGTTTTCGACGGTGAACTGCATGGGCAAGTTCAGAGTGAATCCTTGGTTGTTGAAAAAGTTGTGGTAGCCGGCAATGACCATGCTGTTGTTAATGCCCAGCAACTGGGTAAAGGGATCGTTGGTGTCGTTAGGGTTATTCACCGTCATAAAGGTGTAGCTTTGGGCAAACGCTGACGTGCAGAGCAGCAGCGCGAGGGCGAGGGCGAAGGACAGTTGAAAGCGTTTCATGGTAGTTTCTCCTCTTTTTGGCGGCCGCAGCCGCAAGTTTTGTTTGTTCTGCCGATCTGTTCGCGGGGAAGCCCGAATTCCTTTGCATCTTGCTTCCGGCCCCGCGCTTCATTTCCGGCGACGAGTGAAAAATACCGCCGATGCGCGTTCGAAGTCCTAAAGCCTCAGTTAAAAGGGCATTGGGAATTTGTTGGGAAAAGGTTAGGGCACGGGATGACGGCCTATGCTGTTGAAACTAAAGCGTTAGTCGAGTGGAGGGGCAGACGGGAAAATGCCTGGATTGCCGGAAGCAATTCGCGGTTTTTTCGGAAACCGAGTTCGGCGATAATCAGCTGTGACCCAAATCAAGGCAGAAGCATTTGTTGATCTGCAAGACGACGCCCCGGTAAGCGGGTTTATTCATCGCGCGGAGGGCGCCGATTTCCTCGTGTTAACCCACGGAGCCGGTGGAAACTGCAAGGCCCCGCTACTGGTCGCGCTGGCCGATGCATTCGCGGCGGCTGGCCTGACCACGTTACGTTGCGACTTGCCGTTTCGGCAGAGACGTCCCACGGGACCGCCGTCTCCATCCGACGCCAAGCGCGATCAGGATGGGCTGTGCCGCGCCGTGACCCTCATGCGAAAGAAGTTTGCGGGACGAGCGTTTCTGGGCGGCGTGTCCTATGGCGGACGGCAAGCCAGTATGCTGGTCGCGGCCGAGCCTTCGCTTGTCGAAGGACTGCTGCTTTTGTCGTATCCGCTGCATCCGCCGGGACGTCCCGCTCAATTGCGGACGGCACATTTGCCCAGCCTACGGACACCCACTCTGATGGTCAGCGGAACCCGCGATGCGTTCGGCTCGGTCGACGAACTGGAAGTGGCGATCAAACTGATTCCGGCTCCGGTGAAGTTGGTTGCGATTGAGGGGGCTGGTCATGGTTTGCTGCAGAAATCGAATCGTGGGGAGTTGCCGGGAAGAGTGGTCCAGGAGTTTCAATCCTTCTTCCACTCGCACTGAGCTCTGCTGCCCATCCTCATAGTTCCGTTGATCCCGCGGTTTCAGTGCTTTCCGCCAAAACGAGAGTTTACGTTTTCTTGACAAAACGGTGACAACCACCGGGTTGCTTTGTTGCAGCATAGGCTGCCAGCAACCATCTTCGGAGCCTGGAGGGAACCGGCATGAGAATAGACATTGGCAGGTGCTCAATCACCGCCGTCGGTTTAGCTGTTGCGATTACTTTCGCGCTGGCGGCCATGGCCGGCCCATCGGCGCAAGCCCAGACGTTCAATGTGATTTACAGCTTCGCAGGACACAGCAGCGCAATGCATCCGATCGGCGGAGTGACAGTCGACCAGCGAGGCAATCTCTATGGGACGACTGCCTGGGGCGGCGCGTTTGACGGAGGCACCGCATACGAACTGCGGCGCACCGGTTCCAGCTTCGTTTTTGGTGTGATTCACAGTTTTGAGGGCGGCACGGATGGGGGCTTTCCTTGGGATGCTCCCACCTTCGGACCCAATGGCACGCTTTACGGAACCACTGGAGTTGGAGGCACGCACGGAGACGGCACGGTTTTCAACTTGCAACCTCCAGCGAATATTTGCCGCTCCGTATCGTGCCCCTGGAACGAGACAACTCTTTATAACTTCACTCGGGGAAGTGACGGAGGCAATCCCCAGGCTGGCGTCATCTTCGATGCGAGCGGAAATATCTACGGCACGAATGTGAACGGTGGTGGCGGGGATGTGGGCGTCGTCTATGAGATGACGCCCTCGCATGGCAGCTGGACGTATCAGGTGCTCTACACTTTCACGGACGGGCAGGACGGCGCTTATCCTTCCTCGCTCTTGATATTCGATCCCGCAGGCAATCTCTACGGCACCACCACCTCGGGCGGACTGCCGGGATGCCAGGGCTTCGGCTGCGGTACGGTTTACAAGCTGACGCCCTCAGGCTCAGGCTGGGCAGAGCACACTCTCTACAGTTTTCTCGACGGGACCGACGGCGGCGCGCCTTCCGCCGGCGTCCTGATGGACAGCTCGGGCAATTTGTATGGAGCCACTCCTGGCAGCAACGGCAATGGCGGGACAGTGTTCGAACTCAATCCCTCGGGCGGAAACTGGACGTTCAATCTGGCTTACGATCTCAGCGGCGGCGGACCTGGACCTTCGCAAAACCTTGTCCGGGACGCTGCCGGTAATCTATATGGCGTGTCCTGGGGTGATGGCCTTTATGGGCAAGGCAATGCTTTCAAGCTGACGCCTACCGAAAGCGGTTGGACCTACACCAGCCTGCATGACTTCACCGGCGGCTCAGATGGAGGAAACGCCCTAGGCGGGTTGGCGATGGATAGCAACGGCAACCTTTACGGCACAACGTACATGGGCGGGCTGGCGAGCTGTGGTTATTGCGGCGTCGTCTTTGAGATCACACCGTAAAACAGTTGCCGGTGGTCAGTTGCCACTAGTCAGGTGAACAGGTTCGTCACCCAGACGGACGACCCGCCCAAGAGCGGGTAGTCCCACCCAAGCTTCATGGGCTTGGGTAGGTCTTTTGTTTGAATCACAGAAAATCTCATTCCGCCGATATCACCTCGCAATGCGTTATGCATCACTGACAAGTCCGTGTTAAAAGCGTGAAATTCTGGTGGGTGTATCAGGAGAAGACTCCCAGCCTTGTTCCCATTCAGTTCCGCTCGCGCCCACACGCGAAGAACAAGACCTCCGCCTCACCTCCCGAGTGCCCACGCGCGCCCTGTCTCTCACATGGCCCACATTCCTGTCGAGCCGAATGGCAAGGAGGAAAGCCAATGCATACCAAAGAGCATCCTAGAAATTCGCTCTTCGGCATGAACTGGAATCCAGCGAATGTGACGCTGGTGATCATGCTCACGCTGCTATTCCTGATATTCCTATTCCTGTTCCTGACTCTCACCGCGCAGCCCGCGCTGGGGCAGACGTTGAACGTACTCTACAGCTTCGGCGCAGGGAGCGACGAGTTTCCCTTCGGCCTAACAATGGATGCAAAGGGAAATCTTTACGGCGCGACCTATTACGGCGGGGGCATCTTCAAGCTATCCCGCGGAGGTTCCGGCTGGGTCTTAACCACGCTCTACAGTTTTCAGGGAGGCGATGACGGAGTTCTGCCCGAGGCTGGTGTGATCTTCGGCCCGTCGGGCATCCTTTACGGCACTACGTCCGCTGGGGGAAGCCAGGGATGTTCCGGAAACGGCTGCGGCACGGTTTTCAGTCTGAGGCCGCCTCCGACAGTTTGCAAAGCTGTGTCCTGCCCTTGGACAGAAACCGTGCTGTACCGGTTTACTGGAGCGCTGGATGGGTGCACTCCGAACGCTGATCTCCTCCTCGATCGCGCCGGCAACCTGGATGGTACAGCGGCAGCTTGCGGCTCGGCGGGCGGTGGGACGGTCTTCCAACTCAATCCCTCTGGCGGCGGCTGGACGCTCAACGTCCTTCACAGTTTCTCCTGGGGAACCGACGGAGGCGCTCCTTCGGGCGGCTTGCTCTCCGACCAATCGGGGAACCTCTATGGGTGACTCAGTATGGCGGCAGTCCCTACAATGGTGGCATAGTTTACGGATTGACGCCTTCAGGATCTGGATGGACCGAAACCGTTCTTCACGTCTTCCAGGGTGCACCCGACGGAGGATGTCCGTTAGGTGGCCTGATCTTTGATCGATCCGGCAACCTAGATGGCACCACCTCATCCCGGGGCCCCGGGGGCGACGGCACGGTATTTGAGCTGACACCAGGAGGTGCTGGGTGGACACTATCCGTCCTTTATAGCTTCGTCGGAAGCGGGGGCAACGGGCCTTGCGGACCGGGGAGTGCTACCAATTTGGTGATGGACACATCAGGTAACCTCTACGGTACGACGGAGTCCGCCGGCGCTTACGGAAACGGTAACGTTTTCAAGTTGACACCCTCCAACGGCAGCTGGGTGTACACCTCGATTCACGACTTCAGCGGCCATGACGGGATGTATCCGACTAGCAACCTGATACTTGACGCGACGGGCAATATTTACGGAACGACCATTTACGGGGGCGCCTATGGCGCGGGTGTCATCTGGGAAATCACGCCCTAACCAGCAAAAGCGAATGGGCAAGGCCAGCATCGTACACCTGCTGCCTTGCCCATTTCCCGGTGTCAGGCTTGCGCCGCCAGTCCAGCATTCCCGATCCAGCGGGTCACTGGCTTGGGCGCTGCTTTCGGAAGTATGTCCAGATAGATGACCGCATAGCGGAACGCCATCACTCCGGCGGCAATCACCAGCACACTAGAAGCCAGCTCACTCCACTTCGGCACGTAATGCGTGCCCATCGCAGTTTGCAGCGCATTGATCGACACGTTGAGCCGGTCGACCATGAATCCCGCCACCACGAAGGCACAAGCCCAGTACAGCCGCTCCGGGTTTCCGCGCACGCTCTCAAAGCTGAGCAGCGTGATCGGTATCGCCAGGAACAACAGCACCTCCAGCCAGAAGTATCCCGCTTCATTGGTGAACTGAAAGGCGTAGCCGAGCGCCTGATTGCCAATCAGATCGAGCAGTTTGAAGAAGGCGAAGACGATCAGCAGCAACTGGATCATGCGGCCGCAGTCGCTGAGGATGCTGAAGTCGACGCGCACGTTCAGCGAGCGCATGCAGAGATAGATTGCCATTACCGTCAGCGCCAGCCCGGCCGGAATCGCCGACAGGTAAAACATGGCATGCATATATGGCGAATACCACAAAGGATGCAACTTGCCGCGGGCGATCAGGTACAGTCCGCCGAGAAACGACTGATGCATCGAGGACAGCAGCACGCCGGCCAGCACCACGCCGATGAGAATCTTGTGATGGTAGTGCAGCACCGTCTCGCGGAGGTTCTTCCACGGCAGCTTCTCGATGACCGCCGGCGCAAACTCAAACGTAAGTACGGTGGTATAGGTCATGATGCAGACGCACACATCGAACAGCACAGAGCGATGGTTCCACATCACGATGGGATGCCAGAAGCGCCACGGCAAGCCGATCTCGTAGAGGTATCCCACGCAGACCGTCAGGTATCCGAGGAACGAGATGAGAATCGATGCGCGCAGTATTGGCCGGTAGCGCTCCATGCCCAGCAGATAAACCGCGGCGCTGATGCCGAAGCCGGCGGCCGACAATCCCACGCCGCAGAGCGTTCCGAGGCCCACCCACAGGCCCCATGGCATCTGGTCGCTGAGATTGGTGCTAGCCCTGAATCCCTCGAAGAACCGGATATAAGTCGCATAAAGGCCGGTAACAAGAATGATGGCTACTATGGTGCGCCACAAAGTAATTTCTGATTTGATTCGCGCGAACATGGCTAGCTCCTTTCGCTCTTGATCTTGTTGATGACGGTTTTCTCTTCGGCTTCCGCCAGCGCAACTTCGCGCCGCCGTTGCGTAACCCAGTACAGCGCGGAAAGAATGGTGCCGCCCATGATGACGACTTTGGGCGAATCGCCCAGCGCGCTGCTGGTAAGAGTCGGCATAGGCTGGTTGCCTGTCGGCGCAGGTTTGAATCCCAGCTTCTCGAAGGGCACGTCGGAGACAAACAACACGCTGCCGCCGCCGAGTTCCTCGACGCCGTAGATGTGCGGAACATACGACGAGTCGCTGCGAATGCGGCTCCAGGCTTCATTGATCAGGGCGTCGCGATTACCGAAGATCGTCGCCTGTACTGGGCAAGCTTCAGCGCACGCCGTCGATTTGCCGGCTTTGATGCGGTCGACGCACATATCGCACTTCTTCACGAACGGGGCCAGCTTGGTCCACTGATAGCGCGGTACCTGATAGGGGCACGCCAGCATGCAATAGCGGCAGCCGATGCACTTGTCGGCGTTGTAGACCACTGGGCCCAGCCGGGTCTTACTGATGGCTTCCACCGGACACGCCGAGGCGCAGGCCGGATCTTCGCAATGCATGCAAAGCTTGCGGACGAACTTGTCGCCGCGGGCCTCGACAACCGTAAAAGCGGTGTCGGAAAGAGTTGGTTCAGGGTCGGTGCCGAATCCGTGGAGCTGCTTGCAGGCGGTCTCGCAGCCCAGGCAACCGATGCAGCGCTTGATGTCGATGAGTAATCCTTTTTCTTGTGCCATAACGTCCTCCGGTCTCCATTTGCCGGGCTGCTCTAGGTCAGGAAGAATTCGTTCACCAGTTTTTGCTGCACACCAGCGTCAACCTGGAAGAGCAGGCCCTTGACCGGCAGGCCACCGTCTTGCGCCAGCGCAGGAGTGAGTTGCTGCACCATCGCAGCCACGCGCGCCAGGCTGTTCTGCATCCATGGCATCACGATCGGGCCTTGCAGAAGGTTCTTGATATTGGTCGCCAGCTCAGGAGCCTTGATCGCGCACAGCCAGCCGTTCCGGTACGGATCTTCGATGGCGAGGTTCGGGTTCTTCAGAACTTCGTGGTTCACCGAAACCAGCACGCCTTCAACGGGGC
>Ga0181532_10002251_pt1 | contig 18018 bp, 15 predicted proteins | sample PEATcosm2014_Bin_33_FD_119768 | JGI IMG/M metagenome (GOLD analysis project Ga0181532, IMG submission 119768) | Peatland microbial communities from MTU Mesocosm Facility, Houghton, MI, USA - PEATcosm2014_Bin11_30_metaG | ecosystem: Environmental > Terrestrial > Soil > Wetlands > Peat | place...
GCACGTGAATGCGAACATCGAGGAAACTCTGAACGGTGTGCCGGTTCCATCTCATCTGTTGCTTCTTCACCATTCGTTTGGCGACAATCTCGTTGACTGCCGACTCGACGAACCCGGTCGAGATCCGCTGTCCCGCACGGTAACGCTTTCCATAATTGGTTATAGAATCTGCGTTCAGCTCCAGGTAGCGAACCATATCCGAAAGCGCGTTCGCCAACTTCTTTAAGGTGGGAATGTGGTTGAAACACTGGGCCCGTGCCCATTGCTGCAGATGAACCAGTCCGATCAGTCCCCGTATCCTGTGGCCATTCCAGAAACGCCACTTCGCGCGCTCCAGTTCATCCAGGGCATGGCGGCGAACCCCACCATCGGTGAGAGCGTTGACGCCTTTCGCGAGCTGCTGAAGATTCGTAAATCTCATGGCGATGTGGAACCAATCCAGCACGTGCTCCGCTTCGGGCGCAACCTGCTGCTGGACGGCTCGCAAACCGGCATCCCCATCGGTAAGAACTGTGATCGACGTGGTTTCGGTGACTCCGCATTGGCGCATGGCAAGATCGACCGCTCTCATCGCCGCGGAACCTCCGTTGCGCACGAAGGCAAAACGGGTGGCATGCCCATCGCGATCCAGCGCCTTTCCTGCAATCACTTCGAAGTTTCGTTCCGGCCGCTGGTGTCGATTTCTGACGTACCCACCATCCAACCCCACAATCATGTTTTTACACGCCTTGTGCGACGAACCGGTAGCGAGCGCTTCCGCCGACTTCTGCAGCCGTCTGCCCACCTTCATCGTCCGGTTGCGCACCGTGCTGGCAGTGGCTTGTGCGGATAACGGCAGAAGCTCGCCCAGGAAATCAGCGACCTTTCGAAACAGCAGCAGAGCAGCCATCTGGGCCGTGAGATACCGCAACTCGGGCGTGATCGGACTCTTGTTTGTGAACAGTGTGGAGAAGCTGTCCGCGTGCCATCCAGAGCTCGGGCATCTTCTTACTCGCCGGATACGCATGCCAACGTTCCCGTATACAGAACGAAGAGTGGACTGGTAATAGCCCTTCGTGCGTAATGCATGGCCGCATTGCGGGTACGACTTGATGCTGGCCACATGCCGTTGAGCCTGCGCTGTTACAACTTCCTTCTGCAGGCTTGCAAGCAGCGCTTTGCCTTCGGTTATCGTCAATCCCACCGTAGCCGGAGAGAGTTCCTCCGACCGCTCGATCATGCCTACTTCACGTTCGACGACGTTACCTGGAACCACTTCAACTACCAGCTTGATTGTCCATTTCATTCCCAGAGATTAACCCACCCCACAACTTTGCACACTCTCTGCAACCGACGGCGGCTGCACGGTCATCCACGTGGATGTCATGGACGGGCACTTCGTCCCCAACATCACCATCGGGCCGCCGGTCGTCAAGTCGCTGCGACGGGCGACTGATTTGCCTCTGGATCGCCACCTGATGATTGAGAATCCTGACCAGTACATTCCGGAGTTTGCGCAAGCTGGAGCAGACTGGATCTCGGTGCATCAGGAGGTTTGCCGGCACCTGGACCGGACGTTGCACCTGATCCGCAGCCACAATGCGCTGGCGGGCGTTGTCATAAATCCCGCCACACCGGTGGAGAGCCTGAACGAAGTCCTCGAGATCGTAGACTTCATATTGGTGATGTCGGTGAACCCGGGATTCTGCGGTCAGAAGTTCATCCCCGGGACAATCCACAAGATTCGGCGATTGGTAGAAATCCGCGCGCAGCGCAAGCTCAAGTATCGGATTGAAATCGACGGCGGAGTTGCCCTCGACACGGTGGCGGAAATAGTGCAAGCCGGGGCTGAAATTCTAGTCGCGGGCAGCGCAGTCTTCGGCAAGGGAGACCCGAAGGCTAATGCCGAGGAGCTGCTGAAAGCGGCCGGAGAAGCCACGCTGCAGAGAACATAGTGATCCAGAGGGGCGCTCCAAACGATCCGTCCTTACCCCCGGGAATTAGACGTAAACTGGTTACAAACTTAAGACTCGCGGGTCGCCCCCCCCTGATGCGACCGAAAAAGTTTGGACGATGTTGTTCCTGCTTGTGCCTAGGCAAACCGTACCTTCACATTCGCGCCTTTCTCCAAGTGAATGCTATCAACGAAGCGGACTTTGCCGGTGCACATGGTCATGATCACGGATGAAGTTCGCGTCCCCTCACCGAAGAAGCGCACACCCTTCAGCAGCGCGCCGTCGGTCACGCCGGTGGCTGCAAAGATGAGTTGCTTCCCGGGAGCGAGATCTTCCGCTTCGTAGATTTTGTTCTTGTCCTTGATCCCCATGCGCGCGATGCGCTCTTCGAGTTCAGGCTTGTCGATCACCAATCGACCGAGCATGTATCCATTCAGACAACGAATCGCTGCCGCAGTAATCACGCCTTCCGGCGCACCACCCGTGCCCATGACCGCATGCACACCCGTGCCGAGGACGGCGGCGGCAATCCCGGCGGAGAGATCGCCATCGCCGATCAACCGGATGCGGGACCCGGCTGCGCGAATCTCTGCAATGAGCTTTTCGTGGCGCGGGCGGTCGAGCACGATGACCACGAGATCCTCAACACCGCGCTCCAGCCGCCTGGCAATGTTCTTCAAATTCTGAGCAACGGGGGCGTCGAGTTCTACCGCATTCTTGCATGAGGGGCCGACCACAATCTTTTCCATGTAGCAATCTGGTGCGTTGAGCAACCCGTCTCGTTCGGATGCAGCCAGCACAGTGATCGAGCCGGGAGCGCCGGTGGCGCAGAGGTTCGTACCTTCCAAGGGGTCCACGGCGATATCGACTTCGGGGACTTCGCTTCCGTCGGGAAACTCGGCGCCGACTTTCTCGCCGATGTAGAGCATCGGAGCTTCATCGCGTTCGCCTTCGCCGATGACGATCCTCCCCCGCATCGGGATGCTGTCCATGGTGTGCCGCATGGCTTCGGTCGCAACCTGGTCGGATACCCGGCGGTCGTCCCGGCCCATGGTTCGTGCCGAGGCAATGGCCGCGTTCTCCACCACGCTCAGAAGCTGCACCGACAGATCACTCTCCAAATTCTGGACAAACCTCTCAGTTCTGGTTTCAAGTATGGTTTGAGTTGCCATCGGTTCTTCTCCATTGAAGATCTTGACTGCGGCTAGCCCCATCACCTGATCCGGGAAAGCACTCGTCGGGCGGCTCCGGCGACAGCCTCGGCTGTGATCCCGAATTCTTGATACATGGAGCCGTGCCCAGCCGAGAGGATAAATCGATCGCGATCAGCCCACAGCGGGTCCGCGGGATTGTGCTTGAGAAAGCGCGTCCACAACACCACCGCTGCATCGGCCATGCCCATGGGCATTCCCGGGTGCCCGGAGTTGGCTTTTTGCACGGCGTCCATCGCCAGGCCGCGGATGGTGTCGGCGGTCAGCCGGCGGACGCGGGCCAGTTCCGTTTCAGCCAGAGACGACGTAGTGGACAGAAGTGCAGTCATAGCGGTTCCTCACTATTTCGTGACAGTCTCCACGGGCGCCTCTTGCGTGACCGACTCCAATCGGCTGAAAGCGGCGATCGGACGGGCAAAAGGGATCGGAGCGTCTTTGCTGTAGGCGCGCAGCAAGTGATAGGTGATGAGCAGTTGCGTAAGGGCCAGCGAATCACTGTGGCGCACCTCAGTGCCGTAGTTGTAATCACCGAATTGGTCGGCACGCAACGGGCGCAGATCGGGCAGATGCTTCCACATCGTGTCTTCCAACTCCGCGGCATGTTCCCGGCTTACATTGCCGTCCACCTCGAGGAAGTCCACGGGACGGCCATTGTCGCGGCCGAGTGCGAGGCGCACGCCGGAAGCCTTACTCTGGTCCTGCTCGAACAGATAGCTCAGATCCGGATGGGGAATCGTCGGGCGCAGAACCAGCCGGACATTCAAATGGCTGTCGGCCTGGTCCGAGCGCACCCCACCGCCGGGGTAGAACTGAACGACAATGTCAGCAAATTCGCGCTGTGGACGGATGAAGTTTTGTGAGTCCGACTCCCGCTTCTCCATTTCGATCAACACCTGCTCGGCCGTATACCCCCGCTTCGCCGTATCGCGCTTGATCTTCCAAAGCCGCCTCAGATCCTCCGGTGGATCAAGAAATACTTTGACGTCGTAGAACTGCCGCATTGCTTCAGTATGAAAGCCCAGCAGCCCTTCCACGATGACAAACTCGCTCGGCACCAAGTATTCCGGCCGCACCAGCGAGCCTGTATTGTGGTCATACACCGGCTTGAGCATCGGTTGGCCGTAGTGGGCGCGTTCCAGGTGCAGCTCCAGAATGTCGAGATAATTGCAGTCGGGATGCAAGGGGGTGATTTTCAAGCGCGCCCGCTCGGTGCGGTCGTACTTGTGATAATCATCGGCACAGATGTGCGTAACCCGGTCCTCGCCGAGCAATTCTACCAATCCACGGGTAATCGTCGTCTTGCCTGCAGCACTGTCCCCCACAATGCCCAACACTATCGGTCTTCGTTTAGTCATCACGCCTCCTCACGCCGGGTACTTTGCGCGCCGCCATCGTCAACACCTTCGGTTTCTACGTCCGAGCCCCCTTGGAACACCCGGCTTTGACGAATGTCAATGGCCGCGATGCGAAGCAGTTGCTCTTTCGGTATGCAGCCCCCCTCGCTGACCAGGCGGCTGGCCTGGCGCAGTTTTATGCGGTCAATGGCATTACGCACACTGCGAGCATTGGCAAACTGAGACTGCTTCATCCGCAACGCGAGATACTCAACAAATGCCTGGCGCGATTCGGCGTCGAAGGCATAGTTCTGCTGGCGCAGCATCAATTCGGCAATCGTCGCCAACTCCTGCAGCGTGTAATCTGGAAAGCTGATGTGGTGCGCCACACGCGAGCGAAAGCCGGGATTGTATTGGAAGAAAGTTGCCATCCGATCTTGATAGCCGGCCAGGATGACGACCAGATCCTCGCGCTGGTTTTCCATTGCCTGCAGCAACATCTCAATTGCTTCCTGGCCGTAGTCGCGCTCATTTTCGGATCGGTAGAGGTAATACGCTTCGTCGATAAACAGCACGCCTCCCATTGCCTTCTTGAGCGTCTCTTTAGTCTTCGGAGCTGTGTGTCCCACATACTGGCCCACCAGGTCGTCGCGCGTGGCCACCACCAAATGGCCGCGGCGCAGGTAGCCGAGGTGGTGCAGTATCTTCGCCATTCGCATCGCGACTGTGGTCTTGCCGGTGCCGGGCTGTCCGGTAAAGGACATATGCAAGGTGGGGCGTTCGCTCGCCAGTCCAACCTTCTCGCGTAAACGCGCCACCAGCAGCAGCGAGGCCACCCGCCGGATGTAGGCCTTCACGGGTTTGAGGCCAACCAGCTCACGATCCAGTTCATCCAAGATTTCCTCGAGATTGGAATCCCGATGAGCGGCGCCGATATCCACAAGGTTTTCCCCAGTCTCCTGGGCAGTACCTGTGTTAACGGCGGGATCCGTATCTGGTCTTTGCATGGCATTCTCGCGCTGCTATTTCTGCAATAAAGCGATGCTCGCTGTCCGTGCTAACCCGCCAGCTTGGCTTTGGAGCGAATCGTGTACTGAATGCGGCGATCTTGGCCTTCGGTGCGCTCCAAATAGAAACCGGGCTCCTCTTTGGGCCGGTGGACGATGAAACTCAACATGGTCGTCTGCCGGCCCTTGGTGCGGTCATAACCGTTTACCTTGATGTAATCGTCCGGGAAGGCCTTGCGACACTCATCGATCTCATGCATGGCGAGATCCAGGTCGTTCGCATCAAACATGGGCAAGCCCCACATTTCCCAGTAAGCATTGCGGGGATGGGGGTCGTCGGTGTACTCGATGGAAAAGGCCCAGCCGTTATCGAGGCAATACCGCACCTCGCGTTTAATCTCCTCATCCGTGAAGTCGGGTAGATAAGAAAAAGTACCTTGCGTGATTCGCATTGTTCGTCTCCGTTCCGCAGGTGCCCAACAATTAAGGTGTAGCGCCGCCCTTCAGGCCTTGCTGCCCGGAACGACCGCCCTCTAGCAATCAAACCGTGAGCGTGCCGACGGCATCCGGCACATCGGTCGATTCGTAGTTAAAACTAACGTCCTTCCAGATCTCGAGTGCCGTGCGCAGCTCTGGCGACCAACGCGCAGCCTTCGCCAGGATCTCCGGCCCTTGGTTGAGGAAGTCACGCCCTTCGTTGCGGGCCTGGATCATCACTTCCGTGGCCACGCGATTCGCTGTCGCACCCTGGGCAATCCCATCCGGGTGACCGATGGTGCCACCCCCGAACTGAAGCACGACATCTTCGCCTAGAAGATGCAGCAATTGGTGCATCTGCCCGGCATGGATACCGCCCGAGGCCACGGGCATTACGGCGGGCATTGATGCCCAGTCCTGCGCGAAATACAGACCCTGAGAGGGGTCAGCCTCCAGCGTGTTCGCCCGCAGAGTGTTGTAGTACCCGCGAATGGCGTTGGGGTCGCCCTCGAGCTTGCCGACCGCAGTGCCGGCATGAATATGATCCACGCCTGCCAAACGCATCCATTTGGCGATGACACGAAAGTTCACGCCGTGCGTCTTCTGTCGCGTGTAGGTGCCGTGACCAGCGCGGTGCAAGTGCAGGATTACACCGTTGCGGCGCGCCCACTTGGACATGGACTGAATGGCGGTGTAGCCGATCGTCAGATCGATCATCACAATCACGCTGCCCAACTCCTTGGCGAAGTCAGCGCGTTCGTACATCTCTTCCATGGTTGCGGCAGTGACGTTCAGATAATGCCCTAGGATCTCCCCGGTAGCGGCCATGGCGCGGTTCACTGCTTCCATGCAGAAGAGATAGCGATCACGCCAGCGCATGAAGGGCTGGCTATTGATGTTCTCGTCGTCTTTCGTGAAGTCGAGCCCACCGCGCAACGCCTCGTAGACCACGCGGCCATAGTTGCGGGCGGAAAGGCCGAGCTTGGGCTTGACCGTGGCGCCCAGCAGCGGGCGCCCGAATTTATTCAGGTACTCGCGCTCCATGACGATGCCGTGAGGCGGGCCCTGGAAGGTTTTCACGTAGTGCGGTGGTATCCGCATATCTTCCAGGCGCAGAGACTTGAGCGCCTTGAAGCCGAACACATTGCCGATAATCGACGAAGTCAGGTTGGCAATCGAGCCCTCTTCGAAAAGATCAATATCGTAAGCGATGTAGGCGATGTATTGATCGGTGCCGGGAACAGGATCGACCCGATAGCATTTCGCCTGATAATGTTCGTATGGGGTCAGGCGATCCGTCCAGACCACCGTCCACGTAGCGGTAGAGGACTCACCCGCTACCGCTGCCGAGGCCTCGATGGGTTCGACACCGGGTTGGGGCACTAAGCGGAATGCGCACAGAATATCCGTATCCTTCGGCTCGTAGTCCGCGTCGTAATAACCCATTTCCGCGTAGGGCGTAATGCCTGCTGCCCAACGGCTCTTCTTCTTCGCCGGGTTGTTGTTGCTAGCCATTTCCATCTCCTTCGAAAACAATCGAATCTTTTCCGCGCTTAGCGTCATTCGCTGTCGCCGCGATTGTGGCAGCGGGCCACTTGGTCATACTGACCCGCGAGCGAAGGTGAACGAGGTCCTCACCTCTGGGAGTGGGTTTCCACCTCAACGAGAGACAGCTTGGCAGCAGCCAAGGAGAAATGCTCCGCATGGGGCAGCGCCAAGTCTGGAAAGCAATCGGTCAAGAATCGGCTCGGCTTTCCGTCAGGTCCCAAACACCTACCCAAAACATCTCTCTTTTTGACCACAACGTCAGCAACCTAGGTCACACCTCGACGTGATGTTTCTCGCCAACTGGCACTACGCGTAGTGCGAAAACCGTGTTGGATAAAACCTGCCCTTTTGCTCTTGCTTGTCATTACCTAAACGACATTGAGAGGTTAATGCCCGCATCTGACCTATGGGGCTCCGAGCTGCTGGAGTCCCGCATGGCCGAGGGCGAGCGTTTCGACAGACTGTGACTTCGAAGCGTCCTCGAGGTCCGCCGTCTTGGTCTTCATCCACAGAGTTCGGCGAAGGGTGCAGCAGCCAGTGATTCGGCGATGGCGCAATCGATGCCGGGCTTGGGTGGTATAGAAGCCTTCCGGAGTCTTCCGCAGCTCGCTAATCCCAGGTCACCTGGATGCCCATCGCCTTTGCTCGCTCGTGTGCTTCGCAGAAAGAAGCCTGTTTCGAAGACGCGAGCTATTTCTCTAACCGTGCCCTACGCTCGATCGGTTGTCGCATTCCTCTTTCTCCAGTACGGCCGGATTGCTTCCATATAACCAGTCGTTCTCCCGATCGCAACCGCGGCTTCGGGGTCCTATGGTGGGAATTATCTCCGAACGGAATTTCCTTACGGAATTTCCTTATTGAATTCAATTGACATCGTGTTGGTTGCACGGTTGCGCTATACCGTGACACCGAGAGGCTGTTTTGACAGTCGATGGTTTATCGGTTGTAACGCAGCAATTACCTATCAATGACGGATAGTACAGAGCTGCCGAGGTCGTAATACCGTGGCTGTGTCCCGCCTCCACCATTGTGTCGTCGGTGTTGCTGGTGTGCCGGTTAGGCTGGCGATTTCGGCCAAGATTAACTTGAGCCTCGAAGCTAGGCGTCTGTACACGCTACGCAGGTCGGCATCGAGTTCGATGCCCACGCCGTAGGAACCTTTCATGATCGTGTGTGCCAGAGTACGTTGTTTCTTGTCGGTCGTCCGTTCTCTCCCAACTTGATACCGCGACACCGAGGGCTGGTCTGTCAGTGGCTGGTTTGTCGTTTGGGAAGTGGCAACTGGTCCCAAACGATCGGCGCTATCCTGTACTAATCTCCCGACGGCAGCAGTTCGTCGTCCCAGCAATTACCTATCAATGACGGATAGTACAGAGCTGCCGAGGTGGTAATACCGTGGCTTTGTCCCGCCTCCACTATTGTGTCGTCGGTGTTGCTGGTGTGCCGGTTGGAAGTGTAAGTCGTCATCTGTTTATCCCCACTCAAGAATTTGCGTCCAGACTTTGCGTCCAGGTCTAGTAGACGCCGAATTGCATTTCCAGACAAATGGTGCTGTCCGCCCGGACCCAGTGGGTCAAAATGACCTGGTGCGCTCGATTTGCGCCCAAAAACGGCGAAAACGGCATTATGATGTTGTCCTCTGAAGCCACTACTGCCCTTGAGAACCGCGACCTCGGCGTCCTCCGCGTTGAGGCTTTTCTATGATCAAGTTCAACCGCAAATTCGACCCCCGCAAGATCAAGCTGCTGATCTTCGACCTGGACGGCACGCTCATTGACTCGCGCCTCGACCTGGTGCACTCGGTTAATGCCATGCTGCGACACTTTGGGCGCCCGGAGTTGCCGGGCGACGTGATTGTCACGTATGTGGGCGACGGTGCTCCCATGCTGGTCCGGCGCGCCCTCGGCGATCCCAAGGATGAACGCTTCCTGAAAGAAGCTCTGGAATGTTTTCTGGCCAACTATCGCGTCCACAAGCTGGACCACACTCATGTGTATGACGGGATCAAGGATACGCTCGTCGCCATCCGAGCACGGCAGAATGGATTCCGGCGCAAGATGGTGGTGCTGTCCAACAAGCCGGTCAACTTATCGCGGTCCATTATAGAGGCGCTTGGCCTGAGTCAGTTCTTCGTTTCGGTCTACGGGGGTGACAGCTTTGCGACGAAAAAGCCCGATCCGCTGGGGGCTAAAGAAATCCTCAAGGAAACAGGTTCGCGTCCGGCAGAGACGTTAATGATCGGCGACTCGTCGAATGACGTGCTCACCGGCCGCAATGCCGGTCTGTGGACCTGCGGCGTAACCTACGGCTTTGCCACTCATACCCTGTGTGAGGCCCCGCCGGATGTGATGGTGGACACACCGCGGGACTTGGCCGAGATTCTAAATTCCTAATCTGTTGAAAGTCGCGTTTCCATCTATTCTATGCCCCGCTCCGACTCTCTGCTTCCGACGGCTTTCCCTGTTCAAGCAGACTGTGACCAGCATCACTTTCGTCACAGCAAGGCCCTACACCGAGATAAGCGTAAAATTCCACCATAGAGGCATGGCTAACCCAAGAGATAGTTTCTGCTGGCTTCCAACCAGCTATGCGTCCCGCATGAAACTCAATACTCGCTGATTCGGCAGTCCACGTGGCTGTTTTCTGGGCGGAAGCTGGCCATCTAACCACGGCTCCGGCGGCTTGGCGAGGTCCAGGGCATAATCTCCGAAGCGCTTGACGCAGCTTGTCAAGTGCGGGCTGAGAAAATTGAGGTTTTCGGGCATGACCTCCTTTCCTTCGGCCTTCAGTTCTTGCAGAATTCGAGTCATGTCAACGTTATGGAAAATTACTGCGGAGGCCACGAGATCGTTGTACCGGAGCCGCTTCTGCTGCTCGTCAGGGTCGTTCTCGGCAATGACGCCCTCGCCGCCAAAGGAGAGCCACTTCGCGAACGCGTTGTAGGATTCGATAATATTTGTGGTCGCGGTGACCTCTCTTCGGAGCTTACTGTTGTTGATCCACCCCAGCAGATACATCGTGCGGATGACTCGACCGACTTCCTGGGCAACGAGGAATATTTTGTCTTTTTCGCTGGCATGCCCTAACTTTCGAAGCAACATCACAGATGAGATCTTCCCGGTATGAATGGAGAGGACAACTTGCATGAGATGTTCCCAGTGCCTCTCGATCACCGCCCAGTTCACCGACTGAGAGAACAAGGAGTCAATGTGGCGGAAACCAGCCTCAGAAGGCCGGAAGAACAGCAAGTCCTTCCAGTTACGGATACGCGGCATAAGCTTGATTCCGAGTAAATATGTGAAGGCGAAGACGGTTGTCGTCTGACCATGGGTATCGGAATGGACCGCATCCGGCTGAATACTCAACGTGTTCCTTAGCAGGCCCTCAATCACGTCGATAGCTTCCCGAATGCCAGGAGGAATGAAGTGGGCAAAATAGGCGATGTAGTTGTTTGCGACGTGGCGATAGGCAACCGCGCCCATTTTTCTATAGCGAAAATGGTAGCCGGCAAGAAGATTCTGCTCGCAAAAGTCGTATTGAGTTCCGTCCGTGGCGACGGTCTTTCCATCACCCCACGCTTTGGGCAATTCCAATTGTAGGTATAACTCGATCAGTTCGCGGCGCGCGGCGTCCAGCTTGTCAATGGACATGTGTCGCTGATTTACAAAAGATAGAGTGTGGGAACTGACAAGACCGGACATGTGCCGCGCGGCTTGCGCGGGTCCCAGGTTGCAGCCGAGGGCGAAGACGGTCAAGATATAGCGCTCAACAGCAGATCCTGAGACTGGATTGAAGTGACGTGTGAAGTTGGTCCAGTGTTCTACATGGGCCAGGATATCCAGCAGATTGCGGACCGGCATTCTTTGGACAATGGTTGCTTGCAGGTTGACGGCCGCTGGCGGAACCGGTCGAGCCCTGGTACGACGGACAATCGGTTCGCCTTTGACGTTTATGCGGAGCTCGTCGTTTAAAAGGAAGCCTGCGTCCGCCTTCTGAGCGGCGCTAGTCAGAGCGGTCTTGAGATGGGCAACGAACTCAGACGGAGTTTTGGGCAGACCCAAACGATCGCAATATCCGGTGAGAGGCTCTCTGCTTTCCTCGATTGTCAACAACTGATCACGATGATCCGCAAACGGGGACACTGGGAAGAGGCACTCCTGCCGCTCGACACTCCTGAATACTCTTTGGGGTTTTTCCTTGAGACTCGATCTATGGTGGAATTTTACGCTTATCTCGGCGTAGGGCCTCATAGGCCACTCTTCCTCTTGCTACTGAATTCGAACTGCGAGTCGGGGCAATTACACCTCACGGCAGAGAGATGAGATACTGGGGGAGGGTGCGTTCGCGGATACGCGTCAGCGCTGCCCTGCTTCTTGATTACTCGCGAAGACCACAATCCCCGCCCACGAGGGCGGCCACAATAATAATAATGATGATGACATCTCGGCTCAGCCGGTCCTATCGGACGCCCGGGCTGGTGGCGGCCAATCAGTTTCTTTTCAAGCGAGCCCGGTGTGTCTCCGTTATGGTGCGCGCGTAAAACTTCATCCACCGGTTCACAAAAGGTTTACGCCGATTCGCTTGCACCGAAAGTGCGCAAGAACCGATTTAAGTACAGTGCGACAACGCCAGTTGCCCGTTCTACCAGAACCGTCCCCCGACCATCTCAAGGCCGAAGAGGATGGCAAGAGGGCCCTTCGAGGACGGGCGAAAAACGGGCCCCTACGAGACCTTGAACATCCGCGGCACGAGCCCGAGGAGTCTCCAGAGGCCCCTGAAGCGGCGGCCGAGACTCGCGGCGTACAGCACATCCAGGATTCCCAGAAGACCCTCGTAGACCCTGCGGCCGTGGGGGTGCCACCACATGTCCCTCTTCAACCTGGGCAGGACGTCGTGGATGATCACCTGGGATTGGGTCATCTCGTCGAATCCGATGGCCCCGTGGGTCCGGCCCAGACTCGACTGCTTGAAGCCTCCCCAGAGAGTTTCTGGAAGCCCGTGGCTCATCAGGTGGTCGTTGATCGTGACCGCCCCCGCTTGGATGCGGCGAGCCAGGGCATCGGCGCTAGATGAATCGTGAGACCAAACGGAGCCCGTGAGGCCGAGGTTCGAGTCGTTGGCCAGCGCGACGGCCTCGTCCATGTCCTTGACCTTCATGACACCCACTACCGGCCCGAAGGTCTCCTCACGCATGAGGAGCATGCCGTGATCCACGTTCGTGACCACCATGGCGGAAAGGAAGAGCCCCTTGGAATCCTGGGGTGACTTGGAGGACGCGTAGAGCACGGCGCCCTTGGCGAGGGCGTCCTCAACGTGCCGGCGGACCGTCTCGAGTTGGCGTCGGGTCGTCATGGCGCCTACGTCGACCTCGAAGTCCCGATCCTGGCCGACCCTGAGCGCCTCGACCCTTTGCTTGAGGAGGCGGAGAAACTCTTCGTACACGGCTTCGTGGACGTAGATACGTTCCACTCCGCCGCAGGACTGCCCGGCGTTCTGCATGCCCGCCCAAAGGGCCCCGGCGGCGGCCCTGTCTAGGTCAGCGTCCTCGCATACGAGCATGGCGTCGTTTCCACCCAGCTCCAGGGAGAGGGGGGTCAGCGTCCGCGACGCCTCGGCCATGAGCTCTTGGCCCACTGCAACAGAGCCGGTAAAAAAAGCTTGTTCACTCCCGCCTCCAGGAGGGCCCTGCCTGCCTGTCTCCCGGGCAAGCTCACGTAGGCGAAGAGACCGCTGGGAAGACCCGCAGCCCCAATGCATTCTTCTAGCGCCTTTCCGACGAGCTGCGTCTCGGTGGCCACCTTGAGGATGACGGCGTTCCCCGCCAGGAGCGCCATGATCACCTCTGAGAACGGGATGCCGAATGGGTAGTTCCACGGCGAGATGATCCCCACCACGCCCCATGGGACCCGCACGACGCGGCTGCGCTTGTTTGCGGGCTCTTCCTCAACTTTGGTGCAAGCTTACCCCCTCCGAAAACCCGCAAGTAATTTAAACGGTTTGGGATGGAGCGTCCTTTCCAAAAAGTCCCGAGGCGGCCTCTCCAAGGCCTGGTCGGCCAAGCGAAGCGGCTGTAGAATCGCTAACTTAGCCACCCTGCCTGCGTATCAGCCTGCACCAAAGTTGAGGAAGAGCCTCAAGAAGGAATAACGACATCCAGTAAAAGCGCCGCGCCGGTAGCCGAAGAGTTCGCTTTCCAGCAAAGCGGGAGACAATGCCGTGCAGTTCAGCGTTCACCAGCGGGTGATTGCTGCGCGCGCTGCTGCGATGAATGGCTCGCGCCACAAGTTCTTTCCCCGTCCCGCTCTCGCCGCGGATCAAAACGGTCGTGGGCGTGGGTGCAACCTCGGAAATCAGTCCCGAGATCTCCTTCATCTTTAGGTTGTTGCCGATGATGAACTCACCTTCCGCGCGCGCTTCGAGTTCGCGCAGGGCCAGCTGGTATTGATCCTGGAGAGACTCCGCTTGGTTCTTGTTCCCGGCAAATTCCGAGATGAATCGCGCCGTCTTGCCGCCCACCACTTCCGTCCCGTGGGGCCGAAGGCGGTAGACTTCCCGGCCAACGTCAGGATCGCCCGTAACATCGATGATGAGGTCGGCGGCATCAGCCTTTAGGAATTTTCTGTAGTTGGCGGCAACCGGCAAGCCAAGTTCCCGGGCGAGGACGATGCCGGGCGCGCCTTCATCCTTGTCGGCGACTCCGACAATCTCGATGCTTGGATCCTTGTGTAATAGTTCCACCAGGGCTCTTCCACCACGGCCGGCTCCGATGAGAATGATTCGCGTCATAGATCGTTCGCGTTAGAGATCGTTCACATTAAGAGCTTCAGAATCGGCGGAGTGCCCGCGGTCACGGCCTTGTCAAAATCCGGAACCCCCGCGCTAGGCGGGTATTCTATCGCATCCTTACCGTTACGAGTTCGAACCGGCGCTAGAATAGAGCGTCCGATTCGTCATTCTCCGCGTGCCCCGCCCGAGCGGATTCCAGCGGTGAGTTGAACTTCAAGAGAGAGAACAGGCCGTTCTGCAGGCCGATCTCGCTCAACGCGCCGTTGGCGATCGTGGGAAACACAGCGCGGTACTTTGAGAGCGGCAAGCCGAGCAATTGACAAACCGCAACGCGGATCAGAGTGTTATGCGTCACGACGAGGACGCGGCCGCGCGGATGCATTGTCTCAACTTCTCTGAAACACTCGATGGCTCGCAGCGCCACATCCCGCGGATCCTCACCGGCGGGCAGGTAATGGACAGCGGGATCAGCCTCAAAGGCAGCGAAAGCTTGCGGAAAAGATTGCTTGATTTCAGTGTCGGTCAGCCCTTCGCCGCGACCAAAGTGAATCTCTCTGAGCCGGGAGTCGACGCGAGCCGTGATGCCAGTCGCATGTTCCGATGGCACCACCGTCTCCCGAGCTCGTAATAATGGCGACACCCAGATGGCGGCGAGATTGGCCGAGGACGCCCAGTTGGCGAGTTTCTCCGCCTGCTGCTGGCCACGCGGGCTGAGAGGGATGTCAGTGCTGCCGGCATAACGGTTCTCCGCGTGCCAGATGGTTTCGCCGTGGCGAACGAGCGCGAGCCATGTCACTCTACTGAGCCCCCTTTCCTGCATGCTCACGAAGAGCCGGTTGGATCCAGCCGCGGCGCGCCAGTTCTTCCACCAGCTGCAGATACGGTTCGTGAAAACGAGCGACGCGGTCCGGCCGAGGAACGATCACCTCGCGAATGCGTATCATTTCACGGGCGACACTGGAAACGCGCCGCTCAGAAACGCCGCGCGCTTTGGAGTTGGAGGCGGCAAGCACAGCCATGCCCAGCGCGGGCTCTGCATTCTCGGGCAGGCGAACGGGCCGTCCGAGGATATCGGCGCGAAGCTGGCACCAGTAGCGGCTGCGAGTTGCACCGCCTGTGAAGGTCAGGTCGCCGCTGATAGGTGCACCCAGCATATCGAGAGAATCGAAGCAGAGCCGCTCCACGAATGCTACTCCCTGAAGCAGCGCGGCGTAGAGATCAATCTCGCCGGTCGGAGCACCAAGCACGAACCCTTCCGCATCCGGCGCAGTAAAAGGAAAGCGCTCACCCCGTGAGACAAGGGGATACGCAATAACGGTGGCCGGTTCCCGAGCCGCAGCTTGTGCGCTTAACGCGTCGAGATCACGTCCGGGAAATTGCTGCGTGAGAACTCCAGCACCAGTACTGGAAGCTCCTCCGGGCAGCCAGTTGCCATCTGGAGCGCGGTGCGAGTAGACGACGCCCGCAGGGTCGCGAATCAACTCAGCGGTCACGCCTTTGAGGACCAGTGTAGTTCCCAGCACCGAGTTCCAACTGCCAACCTCCAGCGCTCCGGCGGCGATCTGGGCGGCGCATCCGTCCGTCATGCCGGCGATGATCGGTGTTCCGGCGGGGATGCCGGTCATGGCCGCGGCCTCTCGGCAAACCGTTCCGATTTGCGTGCCCGACCGGACAACCGCAGGCATGATGTGATCAGGGACGTCGAGAGTGTCAAGAACTTCGTGTGGCCACGTCTCGCGGATAAGGTCGAAGCCAGTCTTGAGCGAGTTGCTCGAGTCCGATGCAAGCTGGTGGCCGGCGAGCCGAAGATTGATGAAGTCGGTCTGGTGAGCCAGACGTGCAGAGGGAATCAAGTCGCGATTTTCGCGCAGCAGCCAGAGCAGCTTCGGCAGTGCCCACGAAGGCTGCATGCGATATCCGAGCGAAGCCCAAGTGGAGGCGCCAGCCTCATTCACGAAGCGCGATTCGGTCACCGCCCGCGAGTCGTCATACATGAGGCCTGCGGTAAGCGCCTTGCCGGATCGGTCGACGAGAACGATGGTGCCGGATGTGCCGTCCACCGCAACGCTCTGGATGGACGAGGCCGGCAAGCCGGCAACAGCAGCATGGCATGCAGATACAGCCGCGCGCCACCACTCCTCGGGATCCTGCTCGTGGCGGGGACCGTCACGCCGGGTGGTGAGTGGAAGAGAGCCTCGTCCAACGAGAAGACCCGTCCCGGACACGGCAACCGCGCGAACGCTTTGTGTGCCAAGATCAACGCCAAGCCAGGAGCTTCCTTCCCATTGGTTACGGGCCGTGATGCGGACCTCCGTTATGGGCCTCCGGCTTCAAATTCCTAGCAGGTTTGGCCGCCACAGATCCATCGTATGGTACGAGACGAGATGATTACCGTTTGCGGTGACTCGTATGCCAGGGTAGAGGTGCGGTAGTCATAATTTCCTCTACGAGCGTAGACATCCCAGTGAGGTATCATCAGAAATACCTTCACGGCCTATATTCCAGTCGTGAGAGCCGAACAAAAACATCTTCATCGCTGCGGCGCACGTTTGTCAGTGATCTGTGCCGCATCGGGAAGTGCGGTCGCATTCGGGTGGATGATTACCCGCGGGATCTGACCGAGTTTCCGTTCCGTTTCGCTGCCGAGCCTGCCTTGGGCACGCTCTACGGTTACACTGGCCAGTGGGCTTTCAGCGTCCCCCTCTTTGGAAAAATAGAGAAAGTCTTCGATTTCCTCGATTCGTTCGCTGGCGTCAAGGTAACCAATCTCAATGAGGTCTCGCGTGTAGTTGGGCGTGAATAGCAGGTAACTCATCAGATCCGCACAGGAAGCCGCGTCTCGTCCCAAACTCGATACAAAGTACTGGATCAGAGCGGGCATGTCTTTCTGGTGCTGCTCCGCCAGATCTGACAAATTGACCGAAGGCGCGATGATGAAGGTCCTAATTGGTCGTATCTTGTCACGTCCTTCAATCCCAAGCTGATTGATGTGGCCATCGTTGAGCAACTGATTCAAATGTTCAAGGTGCTCAACGTCAGTTGCGAGATGGTCCAGAAACATAACGTTCAAGAGAACCCCCATCACTTGCGCGAGCGAAGGGTTTCTCTCGTCTGTGGTTTCCTCTTGACTCTCTTTATTTCCGCAGCGGACGCCGATCGCGAAAACCCTCTCCGCCCCCAGGCGGATCACCGGGCTGAGAGGCTGTTGCAGGCGCGCACAACCATCGCCGAAGAAGGCGGACCCACGCAGAGTCTTGAGTCTTACCGGCTGGAAAACCAGCGGAATAGCCGAGGACGCGCAAACGTGGTCGACCGTGATCTTCGTTGCCATCGTCGCCACTCGGATCCGCTTCCACATCGGATGGCCCTTCTTTCCCTGAATGAAGAGATAGCTTTTTCCCGAGTTGTAGTTGGTCGCGGAGATCGCGAGAGCGTAAAGGTTCCCGCGTTTGATGTTTTCCTGGATCCGGTCGCAGTCGAGGTGCCGATTGAGAAAATTGCGTAAGGGAGTGGCATCTAATAACGATCGGGCATTGCCTCCCCCAAGGATCGCTCCAAAAGAGAGATCGAGCATCCAGGTTAGGGAATTCCGCGCCTGGGACAAGAGACCACAGTGAAAGATTTCGGAAGGTTCGAGAGTCGCCCAAGCCTCCGCAATACGCTGGGTTGCAAGAGCAAAATCGTTGCAACCTGTGGCAAGAGCAGCACCATTAATCGCTCC
>Ga0181532_10002252_pt1 | contig 18016 bp, 15 predicted proteins | sample PEATcosm2014_Bin_33_FD_119768 | JGI IMG/M metagenome (GOLD analysis project Ga0181532, IMG submission 119768) | Peatland microbial communities from MTU Mesocosm Facility, Houghton, MI, USA - PEATcosm2014_Bin11_30_metaG | ecosystem: Environmental > Terrestrial > Soil > Wetlands > Peat | place...
AAACGATCTTGGTACCGATCACTTCGCCCGAGACGATCAACTCGACGCGGCGGTTTTGCTGACGGCCTTCCGAGGTATCGTTTGATGCTATGGGTCTAGTCTTTCCGAAGCCCGTCGCGGTGGTCGAAGATTCCGGGACGCCTTGCTGGGTTAGATAGTTCCGGACAGCTTCCGCGCGCTTCTCTGAGAGCTCCTGATTGAAAGCTTCGGTGCCGACGCTATCGGTGTTGCCCTCTACGGCCAACTTGAGCGACGGATAAGCGAGCACGATGCCCGAAATCTTGGCCAACTTTTCGCGGGCCAGCGGGCGGAGAGTGTACTTGCCGGTATCAAAAAGCACGTCGGACATATTGACGACAAGTCCGCGGGCGGTGTCGCGAGTTTCCAGGACCAGGTTGAACTGTTGAAGGAGACTGGCGCGAAGTTCTTCGCGGTCGTGCACGGCTTTTTGAAGCTGCGCGTCGGAGGAGGCTGTGGCGGCACGATCGATGACGGAATCCGCTTCGGCAGCCTTTTGGAGTTGCTGAGCGTCGTTGCGGGCTTTTTCGGCGTCGGCTTGGGCGCCAGCGGCCTGCTGGGCGGCGGCCTGCGCATCCAGATTCTGCCGTTCGGCTTCCTTACGCTGGCGATCGGCATCCGCGGTTTTCATTTCGGCGGTGAGCCGCAACTGCTGTTCCTGATTGGCCTGTGCGTTAGCGGAGGCTTCACGACCGGCTGCGGCATTGCGTTCGGCCTCGGCGCGCTCTTCGTCAATGTGCTTCACGGCGATTTCACGAGCGTCCTCGGAAGTCTGAACGACTTCGCGTGACAACGAGATAAGCGCTTTCTTGTTTTCATGCTTCCTGGAAGCCAGCGCATCCACCTCGACCATCTGGTGCACGGCCTTCCCGTAGCTTTCCGCGGCATAACGCTCCGCGCCGGCAGATTGCGCAATCCGCACCGCATTGCGCGCTTCATAGAACTCCAACGGCAAATCGGCGCTCAGAACCACGGGGTCAAACGTAAAGCCCGTGGGAATGTAGCCACCGCGATCAATCAATTCATATTTGGCGTCCACATCCTCGGTGGCGCCCCGCGTATCGGAACGAACAGTGTTTTCCAGAATCACGACGTTGCTGGGGCGGCGCACAGCGTAATAAGGTTCCGCTGTTACGATCAGTGCGAAGGCCTGCAAGTCCGTGGTCACGTCCAGCTTGCTGCGGCGATTATCGCCCACTAATACTTCGCCGATATTCACTGGGCGCCCTTCCGGCGAAATCGCCCACAATACGTAAGTCAGATACTCGTTGCCAAAACTGCTGGGCCTGTCCAGCCCGGAAAATTCGGCTTCGATTTTCATGGTTCCGCGCTTGCTTTCCACTTTGGCCTCGCCGGCCGCGGCAGGCATCAAATCCGTGCCTTGAAAATCGACCTTGGTGCTCCCACTGCGGTGCCTGTAACTCACTGCCCGGGTGGTACGGCTCACAACATTGATCCGGTACGTTGGCGTTGGATTATTGGCGTCTGCCGGCGCTTGCGTCTGCGCTTGCGCTGCCGCGGCCAGCATCATTGCGACTGCAAAGGTGAAACTCGATAGCTTAAACATTTGTCTCCTTCTAAGAACCTCGAGTACCGAGTATCGGCGTTCAGAAGCCGCAATACTGTCCGATAGTGCACCTTCGCAAGAAAGAAGTGCGCAAAGCCGTGAATTTTATTTGGACAGGCGCTGCAGCTGCAGTCTGTACTCAAGAATTTTCAATATTGTGAGGTTGAGGATATCCAGCAAGCATACCTGGCAGACTCCCTTTGGCCATGGGCCTAGAGAGCAAGCGGTTGGGCACCAGAAATTCGAAAGCGAGGGAGCGGCACTGGCGAGACTACAAGTGTCAACTTTCGGACGTTTTCATACAGCGCGTTCTTAGGAACGGATTGCAGCAGATGTATCCGGTACCGGAAGCAGGACGATGAGAGTATAAATTCCCAGAGTGGTACCAAAGGGAAGTTCGGAGACTGACAAGAACGCTGCAATGAGAGCCAGCTTGCGGGCCGGCCGTTGATTCGCTAAGAGGGCCAATCCAGCCAAGACCCCGAAAACACCGCAAAGGAACGCCAAGACCACGATGCATGCATAGACGATGTGAAAATCGCTCATCAATGCAAACGGATTGGGCACGCGATCGAGAAGAGCGCCAAACATGACCGTGGCAGTTCCGCTAAAGAGAACGAGACAGACTCCCATGATGAGACGAATAATTCCATATACTAGCCAGCACGCAGCCAAGATTTGCCGCTGACCACTCCGATTGCCCGCCGCTGATTTATCCAATGGCATCTCCGCATTCCGAATATTGGGAAGACTCGCTTGCGCTTAAACCTTCGGTGGATTAGTAGCTTATTCCCGGGGCTTCGTCTGTCCTCTTTGGGACACCTACCAGCGCAAGCAGAGAAGACAATGCGCCGTTCTCTTCTGTCCAGTAGTGACGGCCACATTTGTTTTCACTTCGACCTCTTTATGCGCGCTTCCCACGTGCGGCCTGGAGCGCATGGTTGCGGTGCAAGTGTTCATAATTAGACAGTTTGAAAAATGGAATGGCTCTAAGATACGCGGGACATCGAGGACCGGAAAAACCATGCCAAATGATTCGCATCAAAGAGCTGCGGAATTCCACGAACTCGCCGCGCACGCGCACCGCGTTGCTGCGACGCACCACGGCAAGGAAGATCACCAGACCGGACATGAACATTCGAGGCAGGCACTGGAGCATGCGAAGAAGGCTTTCGAGTGGTCACAGGCAGCTCATCGGGAGTCCGCGATGGCAGCGGGGAAGCCATGAGCATGGAATGGCCGGCGGAAGAGCGGAGCGAGATATGAAAGGCACGAAGCGGAAGACATCCCCCCTCGGGGGATTCACCTCCGGAGACAGCCTAGGTGGCACGATTTCGCACTATCGGAACAAACAAAGCATCTACAAGCAAGGAGCGGCAGCTTACACGCTTTTCTACATTCAAGAGGGCGGGGTGCGGCTCACCACCAAGACGAAACACCAGCCAACGGCGGTTACCGCGATACTGGGTGCGCATGATTTTTTTGGGGAGTTGTGCCTGGCAGGCTACCCACTTCGCACGTCCACGGCCGTCGCGTTGACCGCCAGCTCCATACGTACCATTAAAAAAGAAAAGATGCTCCAACTGCTGCGCAAGAAGAACAAGACATCCAATTCTCTGGTGGCTTATCTATTGTCCAGCGTGAAGGAGTATCAGGATCACGTGGCGCATCTCCTGACTTCTTCTGCGGAGCAGAGGCTGGCGAGGGTGCTTCTGCGACTAGCCCACTTGAATGGAAAAGGACCCGCGGTGGTTGAGATTCCTCCCCTAAGTCACCAAGTGCTAGCGGAGATGGTTGGCACGACGCGGCCACGAGTGAATCTGTTTATGAATCGATTCAGGAGGAAGGGATTCATCAATTACGATGGAGGATTGGAGGTGCACCGTTCGCTGTGGAAATTCCTCCGAAACCGCTAGAAATCTTCCGGTAATCTACTGACATTTAAGGACTTATCCGAGCGAGTGGCAGGATATGAACACCGTGTCAAACTTACACGGATTGTTCAATATTAGACAGTTTTCGGAACCGGGTTTGGTGCTATTCTATCGTATGGTGTCTACTGCAGTTCAACGTGTACCCGTCCAAGTTCCACGCTCTCCTAGAAAAGCGATTCCAAGAAGCCCTGTGTTTGATTTGAAAGTGTTTCTCGACTCGGCTGGGTTGGGGAGGAAAGTAGCCAAGTTTCGAGGGAAAGATACCGTCTTCGCGCAGGGCGATCCCGCAAAGAATGTCCTGTACATTCAGGAAGGCGGCGTGAAGCTTAGCGTAGTGAATGAGACCGGCAAAGAGGCGGTTGTGGCAGTTCTGGGACCGGGCGATTTCTTTGGGGAGGGGTGCCTGGCAGGCCAGCCCATCTGCATGGCGACGGCAACCGCGATTGCGCCGACGACCCTGCTGGTCATCGAGAAAAGCGAGATGATTCGCGCGCTCCATGGGGAGCACGCGTTTTCCGACCGCTTCATCACTTATATGCTCGCGCGAAACATCCGCGTCGAAGCGGACCTGATCGATCAGCTTTTCAACTCCAGCGAGAAACGGCTGGCCCGCACTCTGCTGCTGCTGGCGCGTTATGGCGCGCCGGGCGTGCCTCAAAAAGTACTTCCCAAGGTATCGCAAGAAATGCTGGCGGGGATGATTGGCACAACGCGTTCCCGGGTCAATTTTTTCATGAACAAATTCAGGAAACTGGGCTTCATCAAGTACGACGGCGAGATCCACGTCAACGATTCCCTCCTTAGCGTTGTACTGCACGACTAAGTTCACTTTTCCGCGAGCGCCACGAGCAAGCGAGTAGATCCTCGCTCCCTGCCGCCAGAAGCAACTCCCCCCTCAAGAAAAAACGAACAAGTTGTGAAAGTGTCCCGATGTGAACAGAAATCGTGCCCGACCTTCCTTACCATGACATTGCTGGAATAAGTCGGATGACTTTTTGCTGATGAGGAAACAAAACCCATGAAGACAGGCACTGAGAATGAAGTCGCGGGAAAGATCCACGAACTAAAAGGCAAGATAAAGGAAAAGATAGCCCGGCTGACAAACAACCCCGACCTGGAAGACGAAGGAACAGGGGAAAAAATAGCAGGAAAAGTTCAAAAGAAAATCGGCCAAGTGGAAAAAGTAATCGAAAAACCGTGAAGCGGTGCGGTTGCGCGCGAGCGAGCCGTGGCGACTCCTGGATTTGAGCGAACGTATCGGTAAGTAACTGGAGGAAAGTCATGAATCTATCCGCATTAAGCACGACACAAATAGCGGTAATTATCGGGGTCATTGTGGTGTTGGCCGCAGGCATCGCGGTTGCGCTCTTTGTACAGAAACGCCGTACACAGAAACTACGCACGCAGTTTGGCGGTGCAGAGTATGCGCGGGCCTTGAAGGAAGGCGGGAGCCAGCGGAAAGCCGAAGCTCTGCTTGACAAACGCGCAGATCATGTGGAGGCCATGCAAATCCGGCCACTTACTCCGGCCGATCGTGCGCGGTTCATCGATTCCTGGGCCAGAGTCCAGGCGCGGTTCGTTGACGGGCCCGGGGGCGCAGTCACGGACGCCGACCAACTATTAGGCGATGTAATGTCCAAGCGTGGCTATCCCGTAAGCGACTTTGAACAGCGCGCCGCGGATCTTTCCGTGGATCATCCACGAGTTCTGGAGAATTACCGTGTGGCCCACAACACCGCGCTGCGTCAATCGCAGGGGCAGGCCAACACGGAGGACTTGCGGCAAGCCATGATTCATTACCGGTCGCTATTCGAGGAACTCGTGGGCGAAACCGAGGCGGTGCAAGCGAAAGCGGCAGCTTCGTAGAGTCGGAGTGCTGAAAGCACTCTGGGCTGCGGTGGACACGAGAAGCTCAGTTCGTTGTGAGTTGGGGAGAGCGTCGCCGGGGCGTGGAACTATGCGAAAGAGGCCATTCAGCAATTGGTGGTTATTGGCGGTGCTTCTGGCCCTGCCAATCATGGCGCTATCGCAAGCCGCGCAGCAGACCTTGACGCTTCAGGTAAACGGCCGGCCCGGAGATGCGCCCGTTGTGCAGATGAACGGGCGATCCTACGTCGAAATCGATGCGTTGGCCCGCATTGTGAGCGGTTCCCTGAGCTTCAAGGGGAATCAGATCATACTGACGTTGCCGGGCTCCGCGACAAGCCCGGCGCCGGCGCCTGCTTCGGCAAGCGAACCGGCGAATCAAGGATTCACCAAAGAGTTCCTGAGAGCCGGGATCGAGGAAATGGCGGCAATCCGGGAATGGCGAAGCGTCCTGAGCAACGCAGTCCAGCATGGGTACCCAATCAGTGAGGACTGGTTGAGCGCCTATCGGGTGCAAGCCGCCAAGAGCCTCAACCTGGCGTCCGTGGCAGTGTCAACGGATTCGGATCGCGACGCTCTGGGTTTACTTACCAACGAATTCGACAACATGCATAAGTTGAGCAACGCGATTCTGGAATCGCACAAATCCATGGACTACGTTGCTCCCACGACGCTGACAGACGATCCCCTGGACCAGCGAATCATGAATTGCGCGCACTCACTGGCATCGATGGCCGCCGGCCGCCAATTTCTGGATGATGGATCGTGCCATTGAACGACTTAGCGAAGCGCCGAGCATAGACACCGGCGTTCATCCGGCCACATAAGCCGTTGCCGCTCAGCCGGCAAAGTTGAAATGTGTTCTGTATTGTGCAGAAACGCCTTTTAGCTGCCATTAGGATAGGGCCCTGGATCACCCGCTGTTGGCCCGCAGCCAGGAGAAAAGAAATGACACCACTAAATAGCACGAACGCAACGACGACCGCAGGAGCCCAGAAATGCGCGCACCCCGTTTGTTCGTGCGTGGCAACGTCGGGCAAGTATTGCAGCGCAGCGTGCGAGGCAATGGAACACACGCCGGACATCGATTGTGCGTGCGGACACGGCAAATGCAAAGGCAGAACATCCGAATAAGAAACGCGTTCAGGAATGGGCGAACAAAGCGTTGGTCAGAAGCCAGAACCCGGTTAGCCCGCAGCCAACGCACTGATCCGCGCTAGCGATTCACAGCTCACCGCCCCGAAGCGAGTTTTTTGGAGGTGGTAAATGACGCTATCCGGCAGGGACGTTCTGTTGATCGGACAGAATTGGCAGAGTGGGTATGCCTTGTCGGAACAGTTGCACCGCTGGGGATTCCGATGCCATGTGGCCGGCAATATGCGAGCGGCGCTTGATCTATTGAACTCGCACCCGGTTGATTTAGTGCTCAGCAAGACGCAATTGTCGGATGGAACAGGCTTTGGCCTGCTGGTGGCTTTGGCCGGACTTCCGGTTACTGCGTTCCTTTGCTTGCCGGTCGAGGATAGTTGTTTTTGGCTGCCAGCCATTGATGATGGAAAAGATTGCCTGGGATTGCCAGCTCTGCGGCCGTCGGAGTTTGCGAGGGTACTCGATGAAATGTCCCGGTGTTTCGCGACTGGACAGGCAGTGAACTAGCTTGTTCGCAGGGCCGTGGACTCGTGATGCTCCCGGAGAACGGCGCCGACCTGAAAGATGCCCGGGTTGCTTCGCGCGCAGGCAAGAATTTGTTGCATAGAACAGAAAGGAAGCAGCCATGAAAGACCAATCTTCAACAACAACATCATCATCCATAGAAATCAGCACCGATGTGAATCTCGTGTCGGTTCATGAACTTTTCGAGCATACACAAGACGTATCTAATCTGATTGCCCGGCGCGCCTACGAGATATTCGAGAAAGGCGGGCACGTTCACGGGAACGACCGAGCGGATTGGCTACTCGCGGAGTCCGAGCTGCTGACGCCCGTGAAGTTCCACCTCTCGGAATCTGGGGAACGGCTTACCGCACGCGCCGATCTTCCTGGATTCCACAGGCAGGAGATTAAGGTGAGCCTCGAGCCGCACCGGTTGAGCATCAGTGGAAAAACCGAACCCGACGAAAACCACAAGTCGGAAAAGCACCCTCATTCGCATAGGCACGCGCAACTGATGTTCCACGTTATCGATTTACCTTGTGAGGTGGATCTCTCGAAGGCCAAGGCGTCATTCAACGATGGCAGGCTCGAGGTAGTGATGCCAAAAGCAGCCCCGGCGAGGAGCGTTCGCGTGGAGACGAACCCAGAGTTGTCGGCAAAAGGCGATAGTTTCGTCCAGGGAAAAGGCGAAGACGCAGCAGGCAGCACGCGGGTTGTCGGGGGAGCGAAAGAGCAGCTGGCCAAGGCGCAGACAGCAACGTCGAAGAGATAGTGTCGGTGCTTGCTGGCAAACTTGAGAGTCCGCCCGGATAAGACAGGAAAAGGTAACGTAAACAGCGAATTTGTCGTCTATATCTAGAAGAGGCGTGAAGCGATGAAGATGCAGAGGAGGGTAGAAGACATGAATATCATCGAAGGCGTGGGAGGGTTTTCAAGAGCTCAGGCGGGCAAACATATCTTGGTTTGCCTGCTGTCGATGGCGCTTTTATTCGCCACTTGGCCACAGAACCTGCCGGCGTACCAGGATGCACAAGCCCCGGCACAGGCTCCGGCGCAGGCCGCGCAGGCGCCAGCGTACGCGCAACAGACTCCCGAGCAGTTGCAGCAACTGGTGGCACCGATTGCACTGTATCCGGACTCGCTGGTGGCGCAGGTTCTGGCTGCGTCCACGTTTCCGGAGCAGGTGGTCGAGGCGGACCGGTGGGTGCAAGCAAATGCAAACCTGAAGGGCGATGCTCTAGCTCAGGCGGTTGACCAACAACCCTGGGACCCGAGCGTGAAAGCGCTGGCGGCGTTCCCCTCCGTCCTGGGGAATATGGACAAGAATCTTTCCTGGACTTCGTCACTGGGCGATGCCTACTACAACCAGGAACAGGATGTGATGGATGCCGTTCAGGTGATGCGCCAGAAAGCGGAAGCAGCCGGCAATCTGAAGAGCACGCCACAGCAGACCGTGGCGACGCAAGATTCGGAAATCACGATTGAGCCGGCCGACCCCAACACCGTTTACATCCCCGCGTATGACCCCTGGTTGGTTTATGGAGGTCCGATTGGACCGTGGCCAGGATGGTATCCGTATCCCGGAATCTGGTTTGGCGGCCCATATCTTTCGTGGGGGATGGGCTTCGGAATTGGATTCTTCGGCGGCTTTGGATGGGGATGGGGCCATTGGGGATTCGATTGGCACAACCATTACGCAGTTTTTAACCACGGCAGGTACTACTCTCCGAGCCGGACGTTTTATAACCGGAATGCCTACTACCGAGGTGGAGGCGCGCGCGGCGGAGCGTTCGCCCGTGGGAACGCTGGGAACAGACCACCCAACGCAAGTTTCGGTGCGCGCGGCGGAGTTGCCAACCGTCCCGGCGCAGCGGCCAGGCCGTTCGAGGGAAATACCAGGGCGGCACGGGGATACGCCGCACCCAAAGGACAGAAAGGCGTGAAGTCAGGCGCTTTCAGTAACTACGACCACGGCGGAGAAGCGAGGAGTTATTCGTCACGCGGAAGCGCCAGCTTGGGTGGTGGAGCATCGCGCGGCGGCGGTGGCGGCGGTGGAAGGCATCGCTAATCGAAGATTCGTTGTGTTCAGGGTGAATGGTGAAATTCAAAAATGGAGAAAAGCCAAATGCAGCGAGCGAACCTGAATTCCGAAAAATTGAATTGGGCGTATCTTTCTAAATTGGCGGTGGTGGTGGTTCTTTTGACAGGGTGCCTGGCCACACGTTCTTTGGCACAACAACGTGGCCAAAAGACATTTGCATCCGCGGAAGACGCGAGCAGCGCTCTGGTGGCGGCGGCGCAAAGCAACGACGAAAAAATGATGCTGGAAATTCTCGGGCCGGACGGAAAAGATATCGTTTCTTCGGGAGACGCGACCGAGGACGCGGAGAGCCGGGCGAATTTTGCGCAGAGATATCAGGAAATGCACCGCCTGGTAAAAGAGCCGGATGGAACGACGATCCTGTACATCGGCGCGCACAATTGGCCCACGCCCATTCCGCTCGTGAGCAAGGGCAAATTGTGGTATTTCGACACCGCTGCGGGCAAAAAGGAGATTTTGTACCGGCGAATCGGCCGGAATGAAATGTCCGCCATTCGCGTTTGCCAGGAACTGGTGGCGGCACAAAAGGAATATTACTCCGCCCAGAACAACGAATACGCTCAGAGAATTTTCAGTGAGGAAGGACAGCACAACGGGCTTTATTGGAAAGCCGACGAGGGCCAGCCACAAAGTCCCATCGGGCCGCTGGTGGCGTGGGCCGTTGCCAGGGAAAATTCCAAGAGCGAGGGGGGCGGTCCGGTTCCCTATCGCGGTTACTTTTTCCACGTCTTGACGCGCCAGGGGGCCACAAGCCCCGGCGGAGCGAAAAACTACATCGTGGACGGCAAGATGACCGGAGGCTTCGCGTTCGTGGCCTACCCCGCGGAATACAGGTCGTCCGGCGTGATGACGTTTGTCGTGAACCAGGACGGAGTGGTCTATCAGAAAGATCTCGGCAGCCAGAGCGCGACTCTTGCGAAGGCCATGAAGGAATATACTCTCAACGCAAGTTGGAAAAAGGCGGAAGAGCAGACGGAAGAGACCGCTAGCGAAACGCCAACCAAATAAGAAATAATACATTGCATAGCGGAGTCGAAGCGGCGCATACCGCCGTTCCAGAGAATAGGAGTGTGGCAATGGTGATCACTCAGATGGCCGAAGAGGAGTGCCGTGCATTCCTGGGCGACGCTTCGTTCGGAAGGCTCGGTTGCTCGCGCGAGGACCAGCCCTACGTGTTGCCCCTCTACTTCGCGTACGAAGCTGGATTTATTTACGCCCTCTCGACCTTCGGGCAAAAGAACGAATGGATGCGGACGAATCCCAAGGTTTGCCTGGAAGTGGACGAAATCACGAACCAGTCTGAGTGGACCAGCGTGATCGCCACGGGCCGCTACCAGGAGTTGCCAGAACCGCGATTTACGACCGAGCGGGAACATGCCCGAGCGCTCTTAGGAAAACGCCAGTTGTGGTGGCAAAATGCGTTAGGCGAGCGTCAAATCAGCCTGGGAGACCACGCCATCGCTCCGCTTTTCTTCCGCATTCACGTTGATTCGATCACTGGACTTCGAGCCACCGACGGCTCTGCCCCATCCTGGAAAGCGCCAGAGAAATAGACAGCCCCATTCAGGCTAGCTGGTGGAAAGGACGCGAGCCCGATTCTCCGCAGTCATCTTATGAGCGAACTGGTTCTGGAACTCAAGACGCTAACACGCCGGTTCGGGGCATTTACGGCAGTTGATGCTCTGACTCTTTCTGTTAACGCCGGTGAGGTGTTTGGGCTGCTCGGGTCCAACGGGGCCGGCAAGACCACCACAATCAAAATGCTTACGACTCTGTTGCCGCCGTCCTCGGGCGAGGCAAAGGTGGCTGGCTTCTCAATAACGAAGCAGGCGGTCGACGTTCGCCGCTCGATCGGTTACGTGCCGCAGGCGGTCTCCGTGGACGGCTCGCTTACCGGCTACGAAAACCTGCTGATTTTTGCCAAGCTCTATGATTTGCCACACCGCGAGCAGCAGGCGCGCATTCGCGAGGCTTTGGAGTTCATGGGGCTAACTGCCGAGGGAAGCCGCCTTGTGGGCACGTACTCCGGTGGCATGGTCCGTCGGCTCGAAATCGCTCAGTCCACGCTGCATCGGCCGCGAGTGCTCTTCCTCGATGAGCCGACCGTCGGGTTGGACCCGATTGCGCGGGACGCCGTTTGGAAACATCTGGTTGATTTGCGCGCTCAGTACGGCACGACGCTGTTCCTCACCACTCATTACCTGGAGGAGGCGGAGAGCCATTGTGATCGCATCGCGATTATGCGGCAAGGCAAGGTGGATGCGCTCGGCACCTGCAAAGAACTTGAAACTTCGCTGGGACCCGGGCACACGCTGAGTGAGGTCTTCGTCCACTACGCCGGCAGCGCCCTCGAATCCGGCGGCAGCTTTCACGACGTATCCGCCGAACGCGCCACCGCCCAGCGCCTTGGTTAACCCAACCCTATGATTTCCAAATTCATCCACCCTTTCACCGGCTTCATCGATAAGACGTTCGTCATCACCGAGTTTGAGTTGCGCAAACTGCGTCACGATTTCACGGAACTCATCACCCGCGCCCTGCAGCCCGCCCTTTGGCTGCTGATCTTCGGGCAAGTGTTCTCACGCAGCGGGGCAATGCACACGGGCAACGTTCCTTATCTGGACTTCATTGCTCCTGGGATCCTGGCGCAAAGCGTTCTCTTTGTGGCCATCTTTTACGGCATCAACGTCATCTGGGAGCGCGACCTCGGCATTGTGCAGAAATTCCTCGCCAGCCCAACTCCGCGCGCGGCGCTTGTGCTCGGCAAAGGCTTCTCCGCCGGCACGCGCACTCTCTCGCAGGCGGTCATTGTTTATATTCTCTCGCTGCTTCTGGGCGTGAAACTGAATTGGAGACCGCTGGCACTCCTTAACGTGCTCGTTATTGTAGTGCTGGCGGCAACGCTGTTCTCGACGTTTTCGCTCATTATCGCGTGCATTGTGAAAACGCGGGAGCGCTTCATGGGAGTCGGCCAGGTGCTGACCATGCCATTGTTCTTTGCGAGCAATGCGATCTACCCCATCGCCATTATGCCCGGCTGGCTGAAGACCATTTCGCATCTAAATCCGCTGACATACGTCGTCGACGCCCTGCGCACTTGCATGCTTGCCGGCAGTACGAGCGTCTTTGGCCTGGGTCTCGACTATGGCGTCATCCTTTTTACCGCGATCCTCCTGGTGCTCATAGGCGCGCGATTATATCCGCGACTCGCGACGTGAATCGCTTGGGTGGGTGAAATTAATCTGCCGCACTGGGAACTGGCCCAGCCCCGGAGTTGTTCAGGACGCTGTGCCGCTTCCCTTGCAGCCGAATTCGCAGCCGGTCGAACGCTAAATAGACGACCGGCGTTGTGTAGAGCGTGAGCATTTGACTCAAGATCAGTCCCCCTACAATGGTGATGCCCAGGGGCCGGCGGAGCTCATACCCCATGCCCGTCCCGAGCGCCAAGGGCAAAGCGCCTAGTAGCGCGGCCATAGTCGTCATCAGGATCGGGCGGAAACGCAGCATGCACGCCGCGAAAATCGCATCGGTCGTATTCTTTCCCTCCTCGCGTTGCTCTTGAAGGGCGAAATCGATCATCATGATGGCGTTCTTTTTCACGATCCCAATCAGCAGAACGATCCCAATGATGGAGATGATGTTCAGATCTTCTTTGAAGAGGAGCAACGCGAGCATCGCGCCGACGCTCGCTGACGGCAGAGTGGAAATGATCGTCAGTGGATGAACCAGGCTTTCGTACAAAATGCCGAGAACGATGTAAACGGCCAGCAGCGCCGTCAGAACGAGCAGGGGCTCGGTGCCGAGGGATTGCTGGTAAGCCAACAGCGTGCCTGCAAAAAAACCTTGCAGCGTGGAAGGTGCGCCGAGCCGCTTTTGCATCTGGCTGATACTCAATGTGGCAGCGCTTAAGGACACGTCTGGCGAGAGGTTAAAAGACACCGTGACCGATGGAAATAAGCCCGTGTGGTTGACAGCCAGCGGCGTCGTGTTGGATTGCCCGTTGGCCACCGCGAGCAGCGGAATGTTGCCGCCACCGGAAGTCTGAAGGTAGATATCTTTCAACCCTTCCGGGCTCTGCCAATACTGAGGCGCGACTTCCAGCACCACGTAATACTGATTCAACTGCGTATAGATGATGGAGACTTCCGATTGGCCGAACGCGCTGTAAAGCGCCGAATCCAGCGACTTTGCGGTTTGCCCGAGCTTGGCCGCGGTGACGCGATCATAGTTCATCAGTATTTCCAGGCCGCCATTTTGCTGATCGGAGCTCACATCCTGCAGACCGGGCAAGTGCTTCATCGCATCGAGTAGGATCGGTCCCCATTTGGACAGATCTTGCACGTTGTCGGCTTGGATCGTGTATTGGTACATCGCATTGCTGGAGCGGCCGCCGATGCGCAGATCCTGCACGGCTTGGAGGAATGCGGAAGCCACCGGCAGACGGTTCAATTGAGGGCGCAGGCGGTCGATGATCTGAGCCGCACTGACGTTGCGCGCCGTCAGCGGCTTGAGCGCGATGTAAAGAGAGCCGCCATTGGTAGCCCCACCCCCGCCGGTAAACGAAATCACATTCGCGACGGCAGGATCATTCTTGATCACGGCGGCAATCTGCTGAATGGAGTTGTTCATCGCCGGGAAGGAAGAATCCTGCGGCCCTCGCACGCTCCCAGAGATCGCTCCGGTGTCCTCCGTGGGGAAAAAACCCTTGGGTATCTTGACGATCAAGACAAAATTGAGGGCGATGGTAAGGAAGAGCACGGAGAGAGTGAGGACCGGATGGTCCAGCACCCAATGCAGGCTGCCGCGATAGAGAGATAAGACCTTGTCAAAGAATTTTTCGCTGGCCATATAGAGACGGCCATGTTTTTCCGCGCGCTCGTTTTTCAACAAGTAAGCGCACATCATCGGCGTGGCCGTCAGCGAGATGATCATGGACACGACAATGGCGGTCGAAAGCGTGACGGCAAATTCGCGGAAGAGGCGGCCCACGATCCCCCCCATCAACAGAAGCGGGATGAAGACGGCAATGAGCGAAATGCTGATGGTGAAGACGGTGAAACCAATTTCTTTCGCTCCCTCCAGCGCCGCGGCAAAAGGCTTCACACCGTTTTCCAGATGGCGCGCGATATTTTCCATCACCACGATGGCATCATCGACCACAAATCCTGTGGAAATGGTCATGGCCATGAGCGAGAGATTGTCGATGGTATAGCCGAACAGATACATCACCGCGAAGGTGCCGAGCAGCGAGACCGGGACAGCGACGGCGGGAATGAGTGTGGCGCGGCCGTTGCGCAGGAAAACAAACACCACGGCGATGACCAGGCCGATGGAAATAAGCAGCGTTTTCTCGACATCACTGACAGAGGCGCGGATGGTGGTGGTGCGGTCAAGAACGATGGTGGTATCGATGCCGAGGGGAATGGATGCCTGGATGAGGGGAAGCTGGCGGCGGACGTTGTCCACCGTGGCGATGATGTTGGCGCCGGGTTGGCGAAAGATGATGACCGTAACCGCGCGCTTGCCGTTCAGATAGCCGGCGGCGCGGATGTTCTGCACGGAGTCTGTCACGTCAGCCACGTCCGACAGGCGGATAGCTGCGCCATGCTTATAACCGACGACGAGCGGCTTGTAATCATCCGCTTTCGAGATCTGGTCGTTCGCGATGATGTCCGCGGTCACAATGCCATCGGAGATTTGGCCCTTGGCCAGATCGGAGTTCTGCAGGCTCAACACGGACTGCAAATTCGCAAGAGTAAGACCGTAACTGGCCAATTGCGTGGGATTAGCGTCCACACGAACCGCCGGCAACGCGCCCCCGCCTGCAGTAACCTGACCCACGCCTTGGATCTGCGACAATTTCTGCTCGATGATGGTGGAGGCTACGTCATACAGTTTGTCGGGACCGTATTTGTCCGATGTAAGGCCGAGGATCATGATCGGTGCATCGGCGGGATTAACCTTGCGATAGGTCGGGTTGCCGGGCAGGTTGGCGGGCAGATAACTGCGCGCCGCGTTGATGGCGGCCTCCACATCGCGCGCCGCGCCATCAATATCGCGGCTGAGATCAAATTGGATGGTGACCGATGTGCTGCCGAGGCTGCTTGCGGAAGTCATCTCCGTCACACCAGCAATGTGGCCGAACTGCCGCTCGAGGGGAGTGGCGACGGACGAGGCCATGATGTTGGCACTGGCTCCGGGCAAACCTGCACCGACGGAAATCGTGGGAAAATCGACCTCCGGAAGAGGCGCGACAGGCAGCACCTCATACGCAATTCCCCCGGCGAGAGCAATTGCCACTGTTAGCAGCGTGGTAGCCACGGGGCGGCGAATAAAGGGTTCGGAGATGTTCATGCCGGACCTGCCAGTTCCGCGCCTCCGGTTTCCGGCTTGTTTAATTTCTGGCCAAAGCGCTGCGCCAGATTGTCAAAGAAGATGTAAATGACAGGTGTGGTGTAAAGCGTGAGCGCCTGGCTGAGGACTAATCCGCCGACCATGGCGATGCCCAGCGGCCTGCGCAACTCCGAACCGAAACCCGTGCCGAGCGCCAATGGCAGTCCAGCCAGCAGCGCGGCCATGGTAGTCATCATAATGGGACGGAAGCGGAGCAGGCAGGCGTCGTAAATTGCATCGGTCGCGTTCTTTCCGTGCTTGCGCTCGCCTTCCAGCGCAAAGTCCACCATCATAATGCCGTTCTTTTTCACAATGCCGATCAGCAGGACGATGCCGATGATCGCCACCACGCTTAAATCCTGGTGAAAAAGAATCAACGCGAGGAAAGCTCCAACTCCAGCCGACGGTAACGTAGACAGAATCGTAATGGGATGGATGAAGCTTTCGTACAGAACACCAAGCACGATGTAGACCGTGACCAGCGCGGCAAGAATGAGCAACGGCTCATTGGCCAGCGAATTCGTGAAGGATGCCGCGGTGCCCTGAAAACCCGCCTGCAAGCTGGGAGGCATGTGCATGTCCTTCTGCACTTTGTCCACTGCCGTGATAGCACTGCCAAGCGCGGCATTCTGCGCGAGATTAAAGGACACAGTGATGGCTGGAAATTGCCCCTGGTGAGTAATGGCGAGCGGCTCTGTGGTCTTCTCAAAATGAGCGAAAGCGCTTAGCGGCACGGCACTGCTCATGGCCGAACTTGTTGCGCCCGCGGAGCCGGCTCCCTTGCTGGACGCCGTGGAGTTGTTCGGCGTCAGCGCGTTCGCAGGAGGAGCGAGGGTACTTGCTGCTGGAGTGTAGAGCGCGGAAGTCGTCACAGCATTTGATCCCGCAGAAGATGATCCGGAAGACGAAAACGAGGAAGAAGCTCCCGCACCACTGGCACCGGAGGACGCATTGGACTGAATGTAGAGGTCATTCAGTTTGTTGGGGTCCAACTGAAACTGCGGCTGACTTTCGAGCACGACGTGGTACTGATTCACCTGCGTATACATGGTGTTAATCTGCCGCTGGCCGAAAGCGTCATACAGGGTGTTATCGAGGGTCGAAGGAGCGATGCCCAGCCGTGAAGCGGTGACCCGGTCGATCACCAGAGATACGGCCAGCCCGCCGAGTTGCTGGTCGGTGGCTACGTCTTCCAGTTGGGGCAACTGTTTCAGCCGATCCGTGAAGCGGTTTGTCCAATCGTTCAGTTCATCCGCATTCGCGTCTTCGAGTGCGTATTGGTATTGCGTGCGGCTCACCCGGTCATCCACGGTAATGTTCTGCACAGGTTCCATAAACAACTGGATTCCCTGTACCCGGCTCACTTTCGAGTTGAGCCTGCGGATCAGGTCGGAAGCGCTGATCTTGCGTTGAGCGAGCGGTTTTAAGTTGATCGACATCCGCCCGCTGTTCATCGTCGTATTCGTTCCATCCGCGCCGATAAAGGAAGAGACGCTTTCCACCGCCGGGTCATCCAGAACGGCCTTTGTAAGTTCAAGCTGCTTCCCTGCCATGGCCCGAGAGCTGATCGTCGGCGGCGCCTGCGATATGCCCTGGATGACGCCCGTGTCCTGAACGGGGAAAAAACCTTTGGGGATGATGATGTAAAGGGAAACCGTAAGCAGGAGTGTCGCCACTGCGACCAAGAGAGTAATCGTCTGGTAGCCCAGAACAAATTTCAACGTCCTTCCATAAAACGCGATCATGCGTTCGAAAACGCGCTCCGAGGCTCGATAAACGCTTCCCTGCTGTTCCTTGGATTTATGGCGCAGGATTCGTGCACTCATCATGGGCGTGAGAGTAAGGGAGACCACCGCGGAGACGACGATCGTGACGGCAAGCGTAACGGCAAACTCGCGGAACAGGCGCCCGACCACGTCGCCCATGAAGAGCAAAGGAATCAGCACGGCGATGAGCGAGACCGTCAACGAGAGAATGGTGAAGCCAATTTGCTCCGCACCTTTTAGCGCCGCTTCCATGGGTGGATCGCCCGCTTCAATGTACCGCGAGATGTTCTCGATCATCACGATGGCATCGTCCACAACGAAACCGGTGGAGATGGTGAGGGCCATCAGCGATAAGTTGTCCAGGCTGTAGCCCAGGACGTACATCGCGGCGAAGGTGCCAACGAGTGAGAGCGGCACGGCCACGCTGGGGATAATGGTGGCGTAAAGGCTCCGCAAGAACAGGAAGATGACCAGCACGACGAGCCCCACCGTCAGCATTAATTCAAACTCGACGTCGGAGACCGACGCTTCGATGGAGGTTGTAAGATCGGTGAGCGTGGTCACCTGAATCCCCGCAGGCAGGTTGGCTTCCAACTGGGGCATCAACTGCTTGATGCTCTTGACGACGCTGATGGTGTTGGCGCCGGGCTGGCGTTGCACATTCAGGATGACCGCGGGGGTCTGATTCATCCACGCGGCTTGATTATTGTTCTCCACA
>Ga0181532_10002254_pt1 | contig 18013 bp, 15 predicted proteins | sample PEATcosm2014_Bin_33_FD_119768 | JGI IMG/M metagenome (GOLD analysis project Ga0181532, IMG submission 119768) | Peatland microbial communities from MTU Mesocosm Facility, Houghton, MI, USA - PEATcosm2014_Bin11_30_metaG | ecosystem: Environmental > Terrestrial > Soil > Wetlands > Peat | place...
CCGATGCGGGAGACCCAAATTCCGAAGAAATTCGGACGGGGCGAACGAAGCCGGGCAACCGGTTTCAAGGCCACTTTCAAGGCCAAGCCCGACAGCTAATCTCGCAGGCATTTGGAAGGGCGAGCCTCTGGGCCGCGTCGTCCGCGGCTTTCAAGTTCACCCGGAATTAAATAAATTCGGCACGTTGTTGCGGCTTTGGTCGTGATGCCGTTCGTCGGTTTGAAAATTATGCTGGACTTGATTTACATCGGAATTGCGGTCGCATTTTTCGCGGCGTTTCTGCTTTACGCGCGCGGCTGCGAGAAACTTTGATTTTATGGAAAACCTCATCCTCGGAATCATTTCCGTCGCGCTCTGCGGGTATCTCATCGCGGCCATGCTGCGGCCGGAAAAATTTTAACTGAACTGCCATGAACGCCCATCAATGGCTGGAACTCGCGCTTTACATCGGCGCGCTCGTCCTCGTCACCAAACCACTCGGCTTGTATCTCAACCGCGTGCTCAATCCAAGCCGCCGCACCTGGCTCGACCCGGTGTTGCGGCCGCTGGAAAAATTCACCTACCGTGTGCTCGGCGTTGATCCCGCCAAAGAACACGGCTGGAAACAATACGCGTTCGCGATGCTGCTGTTCAGCCTTGTGAGTTGTCTTTTCACCTACGCGATTCTGCGCCTGCAGCAATATCTGCCGCTGAATCCGCAGAAGTTCGGCGCGCTGTCGCAGCATCTCGCGTTCAACACCGCCGTCAGTTTCACGACGAACACGAACTGGCAAAGTTACTCCGGCGAATCCACGATGTCGTACTTTTCGCAAATGGTCGCGCTGGCCATCCACAACTTTTTCTCCGCCGCCGTCGGCATTGCCATCGCCGCGGCGCTGGTGCGCGGCATCGCGCGGCACACGGCGCAGACCATCGGCAATTTCTGGGTGGACGTGACGCGCATCATGTTTTACTTGCTGCTGCCCATCTGCCTGGTGCTCGCGATCTTTTTCGTATCGCAGGGCATGATTCAAAATTTCAAACCTTACACGACGGCGAAATTGATGGAACCGCAAACCATTTCCGTCCAGAAGACCGACGCGAACGGCAAGCTGGTTGTTGACGCGAAGGGCAATCCAGTGATGGAGAACCAGACGCTCGACACGCAGACCGTCGTGCAAGGGCCGATGGCGTCGCAGATGGCCATCAAGATGCTCGGCACCAACGGCGGCGGTTACACGAACGCCAACGCCGCGCATCCGTTTGAAAATCCCACACCGCTCTCAAACTTTTTCCAGATGCTCGCGCTGTTGTGCATCGGCAGCGCAATGACCTATCACCTCGGCCGCGAAACGAAAAATCAAAAGCACGGCTGGGCAGTCTGGTCGGCGATGTTCACGATGTTTCTCGCCGGGGTTCTGGTGTGCTGGTGGGCGGAAGCCAGGGGGAATCCGATTCATCAGCAGCTCGGTGTCGCCGTTGCCGGCGGCAACATGGAAGGCAAGGAGGTCCGCTTCGGCATTTTCGATTCCGCGCTGTTCGCCACGGTGACGACCGACGCCTCCTGCGGCGCGGTCAATTCCATGCACGATTCCTTCACGCCGCTCGGCGGGCTGGTGCCGATGTTCAACATCCAGACCGGCGAGGTGATTTTTGGCGGCGTGGGCGCGGGGCTTTACGGCATGTTGATTTTTGTCATCCTCGCCGTGTTCATCGCCGGGTTGATGGTCGGGCGCACGCCGGAATATCTCGGCAAAAAAATTGAAGCTTACGATGTGAAAATGGCGCTGCTGGCGTTCGTCATTCTCGCGTTTATCATTCTCGGTTTCACCGCCTGGGCATCGGTAAGCGACTGGGGCAAGGCCGGTTTGAACAATAATGGCCCGCACGGTTTGAGCGAGATTCTCTACGCCTATACTTCCTGCGCGGGCAACAACGGCAGCGCCTTCGCGGGTCTCAACGCCAACACGCCGTGGTATGACACGACGCTCGGCATTGACATGCTGCTCGGGCGTTTCGGCATGATCGTGCCGCTGCTGGCACTCGCCGGTTCGCTCGCGCGCAAAAAAATCGTTCCCGCCAGCGCCGGCACGTTTCCGGTGAGCGGCTTTACGTTTGTGGCGCTGCTCGTCGGCACGGTCGTGCTCGTCGGCGCGCTGACGTTCCTGCCCGCGCTCGCGCTCGGCCCGATTGTCGAACACTTTTTAATGCTGAAAGGAAATTTATTTTGAACCAACCACACATTCGGACAATGAAAACGATGATGTCATTCTTATTAACACCCAATTTCAGTTGGGTGATGTCCGTGTCAAGGACGCTAAAACCATTTCAACGGTTTTCTGCCGTCGCGCCGAAAACTGTTAAAACAGTTTCTTCGATTCGATGCTTCGCGGACACCTGGCTGAAGCCGGGTGTTAATGAGAATTGTGCGGCTTGCGTCGCGGCCACATTCCAATCTCCGGCACTTTTATGACTCAAAAATCCGTTTCCATTTTGGACACGAAAATTCTCGTCCCGGCCATCGGCGACGCCTTCAAAAAGCTCAACCCGCGGCTGATGGTGAAAAATCCCGTCATGTTCGTCACGCTGGTCGGCGCGGTCATCAGCACCGTGGACGCCTTCCGCTCGCCCGGCCAGACGCTGTTCGTCGCGCAAATCGCCGTGTGGCTCTGGTTCACTGTGCTGTTCGCGAATTTCGCCGAGGCCGTCGCCGAGGGCCGTGGCAAGGCGCAGGCCAAGGCCCTTCGCCAGACCCGCACGCGCACCAACGCGAACAAGCTCCGCGACAACGGTTCAATCGAAACCGTGGACGCCGCATCGCTCCGCAAAGGCGACGTGGCCTTGGTCCGCACCAATGAAACCATTCCCGCCGACGGCGAAGTCATATTGGGCGCGGCGACGGTGGACGAATCCGCCATCACCGGCGAATCCGCGCCGGTCATCCGCGAGGCTGGCGGCGACCGCAGCGCCGTCACCGGCGGCACGCGCGTACTCTCAGACGAAATCAAGGTCCGCATCACCGCCAATCCCGGCGAGGGTTTTCTGGATCGCATGATTTCCCTGGTCGAGGGCGCGAGCCGCCAGAAAACGCCGAACGAAATTGCGCTCACGATTCTGCTCGCCGCGCTCACGGTCGTCTTTCTGCTCGCGGTCATCACGTTGAAACCGTTCGGTATTTATTCCGGCGTGAATTTCTCCGATGTCGTGCTCATTTCGCTGCTGGTCTGTTTGATTCCGACGACCATCGGCGGTTTGTTGAGCGCCATCGGCATCGCGGGCATGGATCGTTTGCTTCAGCGCAATGTCCTGGCGATGAGCGGTCGCGCGGTCGAGGCGGCGGGCGACGTGGATGTTTTGCTGCTCGACAAGACCGGCACCATCACGCTCGGCAACCGCCAGGCAACCGCATTTTTGCCCGCGCCCGGCGTGACGGAACTGGAACTCGCCGACGCCGCGCAACTCGCGTCGTTGGCCGACGAAACGCCCGAAGGCCGCAGCATTGTCGTGCTCGCCAAGCAATTCGGCATCCGCGCGCGCGAAATCCGCGATTTGCCGGGCGCGCGATTCGTGCCCTTCGCCGCGCAAACGCGGATGAGCGGCGTGGATTTTGAAGGCAAACAGATCCGCAAAGGCGCGGCGGATGCCGTGCGGCAGTTCATCGGTGGTACCCTGCCACCGGAAGTCGAACGCACCGTCGAAAATATTTCCCGTTCCGGCGCCACGCCGCTCGTGGTTGCCACCCGCGAACGCGCGCTCGGCGTGGTTCAATTGAAGGACATCGTAAAGGGCGGGCTGGCCGACCGATTCAAACGTTTTCGCGCGATGGGCATCCGCACCGTCATGATCACCGGCGACAACAAGCTGACCGCCGCCGCCATCGCGCAGGAGGCGGGTGTGGACGATTTTCTGGCCGAGGCGAAACCGGAGGACAAACTGGCCTTGATCCGCCGCGAACAACAGGGCGGCCGGCTCATCGCGATGATTGGCGACGGCACGAACGACGCGCCCGCGCTCGCGCAGGCCGACGTGGGCGTGGCGATGAACACCGGCACCCAGGCCGCCAAGGAGGCCGGCAACATGGTGGACCTCGACTCGAACCCGACGAAGCTGCTGGAAATCATTGAAATCGGGAAACAACTGCTCATCACGCGCGGCGCGCTCACGACCTTCAGCATCGCCAACGACGTGGCGAAATACTTTGCCATCATTCCGGCCATGCTCATGGCGACGTTTCCCGTCATCGCGCCCCTCAACGTCATGCGCCTGCACAGCCCGGACAGCGCGATTTTGAGCGCCGTGATTTTCAACGCGCTCATCATCATCGCGCTCATCCCGCTGGCATTGCGCGGCGTGAAATTCCGTCCGCTTGGCGCGGTGCAAATCCTGCGCATCAACCTGCTCATTTACGGCGTCTGGGGCGTCATCCTGCCGTTCATCGGCATCAAACTCATTGACCTCGTCATCTGGCACCTGCGCCTCGCGTGAAAATGAAAGGAAATGTGAAAATTTGTCGGGGAGCGCACGCGTCCCGCGTGCCGTGTTCGGCGTCGCGCCGAACACTTTCTGCGACGTGGTGGGGGCCGAGGTTTCGGCGGGACGCCTCAACCAGCACGCCAGAGGCGTGCGCTCCCCAAACAAATTAAACTCTGAAAAATTATGAAAACCATTTTTGCTGAATTCGGCCGCTCGATGGTGGCGACCATTTTCTTCGCTGTCATCCTGTGCGGCTTGTATCCGCTCATCGTTTTCGGAATCAGCCAACTGTTTTTTTCGAATCAGGCCAATGGCAGTTTGCTCGTTGACCGTTCCGGCGCGGTGCGCGGCTCGGCGTTGCTGGCGCAAAATTTCACCGGCGCGCAGTATTTTCACCCGCGCCCGTCGGCGGCAGGCGCGAACGGCTTTGACGCCACGAGCTCCGGCGGCAGCAATCTCGGTCCCACCTCATCCAATCTCGTCGCCACCCTCACGCAAAACATCGCCACCTGGCGTTCCGACAACAGCCTTGCGACGAACACGCCCGTTCCCGCCGATGCCGTGACGGCTTCCGCCAGCGGCCTCGACCCGGATATCAGCCCGGCGAACGCCGAACTGCAAATCCCGCGCGTTGCCAAAGCACGTGGTCTTTCCGAAGAGCGTGTCCGCAAACTCGTTCAACAAAATGCTCGCGGGCGCGACCTCGGCGTTTTTGGCGAGCCGCGCGTGAACGTCATGACTTTGAACTTCGCGCTCGACCAGTTGCCGCGGAAATAGTTTCTTTGCGGCGTGGATTTGCCCGCTGACAACCGGCCGAACCCGGAGGATTTCCTGCGGCTCATCGAAAGAAGCCGCCTGGGAAAGCTGAAGATTTATCTCGGCCACGCGGCGGGGGTCGGCAAGACCTACGCGATGCTCGAAGAGGCGCATCGCCTGAAAAAGGCGGGCGTGGACGTGGTCATCGGCTGGATCGAACCGCACGGGCGAAAGGAAACCGAGGAGCTCATCGGCGACCTGGAAGTCATCCCGCGCAAAAAAGTCCCGCACGCGGGCGGCACGGTGGAGATTCTCGACGTTGACAGGATTTTCGACCGTTATCCAACCGTTTGTGTCGTGGACGAGCTCCCCTTCACCAACGTCGCCGGTTCGCATAATCCCAAGCGCTACCTGGATGTGCAGGAATTGCTCCAGGCCGGCATCAACGTCATCACGGCGATGAACATCCAGCATCTCGAAAGCCTGCATGACACCGTGCTGCGCGCAACGGGCGTGGACGTGCGCGAGCGCGTGCCTGACCGCTTCGTGCTGGAGGCCGACCAGATTGTGAACATTGACCTGCCGTCTGATGAATTGCGCGAACGGCTGCGGCAGGGGAAAATTTATCCGACGGATCGTGTCGCCACCGCGCTGGGGAATTTTTTCACGGAAAACAATCTGAATGTGCTGCGCGAATTGACCCTGCGCGAAATCGCGTCCGCGCTCGACCAGCGCCCGCGGACTGACGCCTCGTCACTGGCAGAGGTCAGCGGAAAAATCGCCGTCTTCATCAGCACGAATCCCGTCACGACCGCGAAATTGCTGCGCACGACTTCACGAATCGCCGGACGGCTGAACCGCGAATGGATTGCGGTTTACGTGCGGCGCAAAAAGGAAGACCCGGTGCGCATCGCGGCGGATTTGCAACGGAAATTCATGCAGAACGTCCAGCTCGCCACCGAGCTCGGCGGCACGGTCGTGGTGCTGGAAAACGAAGACGTCTGTGCCGCGCTGTTGAAGTATTGCCGCGATAACAACGTCAACCTCGTTGTGCTCGGCACGAGCGAGCGGCATTGGTGGCAGTTCACGCGCCCGAACGTCATTGAGTTTTTCATGCACCACGCGCCCGGCATTGACCTGCACATCGTTGACCCAAGCAGTTGACCCGGGTCAAAAATCGCGCGTCTCGCCCGGGGGCAGCAAATGCAGTCGTTTGCCTGCGGCCTTGAATTTTTCCTGCGCGGCGGCGTGGTCAATTTTGATGGGCGGGAACGTGTCGTAATGCACGCCGAGAATTTCGTCGCAGCCCACAAATTCGGCGGCTTTCACCGCGTCGTCGGGGCCCATCGTGAAGTTGTCGCCAATGCACAGGACGGCCAGTTTCAATTTCGTGGACTCGCCAATGAGCTTCATGTCCAGCGTCAGCGCGGTATCGCCGGAGTAATAAAAGTTTCCTTCCGCGCTCTCGACGACGAAGCCGCCGGGGTTTCCGCCAAACGTGCCGTCGGGCATCGTGCTCGAATGAATGGCATTCACAAATTTGGCGCGGCCAAAATCGAAGTGGAAACTGCCGCCATGATTCAACGGATGCACGCGCGGCGCGCCCTGTTTATTGAGCCACGTGGCGACTTCGTAATTGGCGATCACCAGCGCGTTGGTGCGTTTGGCAATTTCCACCGCATCACCGACATGGTCGCCGTGTCCGTGCGAAACGAGAATGAAATCCGCCGGCACTTTTTTCACGTCCATGACCCTGGCGAGCGGATTGCCCGAAATGAATGGGTCAAAAAGCAGTGTGCGATTTTTGACCTGCACTGAAAAACAAGCGTGGCCGTAGCAAGTAACTCTCATTGAATTTGCCATTTACGATATACGATTTGCGCGCTCACTCCGGATTTTCGAGCGCCGGGCAAATCGTAAATCAAAAATCGTAAATCGTAAATGATTACGCCGTCGTGGCCATCTCCGGCTCCGGCGTGTCGAGGAAGCCCTGCAGATGGCGGACGCGCGTCGGGTGCCGCAGCTTGCGCAACGCCTTGGCCTCGATCTGGCGGATGCGTTCGCGCGTGACGTTGTACATCTTGCCGATTTCTTCGAGCGTGCGCTCGTAGCCGTCGAGCAGGCCGAACCGCATTTCGAGAATTTTGCGTTCGCGTTCGGTCAATGTCGTCAGCACGTCGCTCAACTTTTCGCGCAGCAGGCTGTAGCTGGTGACTTCGGACGGGTTTTCGGCGGTCTTGTCCTCGATGAAATCGCCGACGCTCACGTCGCCGTCGTCGCCGACGGGCGCGTGGAGGGACACCGGCTGTTGCGCCATCTTGAGCAGCGCGTGGATGCGCGCCACCGGCATGTGCATTTCATCGGCGATTTCCTCCGGCGTCGGTTCGCGTCCCAACTCCTGTGTGAGCTGTTTCTGCGCGCGCCAGAGCTTGTTCATGATTTCAATCATGTGCACCGGGATGCGGATGGTGCGCGCCTGGTCGGCAATCGAGCGCGTGATGGCCTGGCGGATCCACCAGATGGCGTAGGTGGAAAACTTGTAACCGCGGCGATACTCGAATTTCTCGACGCCTTTCATCAGGCCGATGTTGCCTTCCTGGATCAAATCCAGGAACGACTGGCCGCGGTTGGTGTATTTTTTGGCGACGGACACGACGAGACGCAGGTTGGCCTCGGCCATGTGGGTCTTGGCTTTCAACCCGCGGTCGGCGGCGCCTTTCAACTCGCCGAACACCTTGAAAAATTCCTCGCGCGGCATTCTCACGAATTGTTCGAGCACCTGGATTTTGGCGCGCTCGGCCTCCAGCGCCGTCCGCCGTTCGGAGGTGGTGCGCAACCCTTCCAGTTCCTGGATGTGGCGCAGGCTCGCCTGGAATTTTTCGTGGACGTTGCCCGCCACGATGATCATTTCCTCGACGACCTTTTGCTTGTAGAAAAATTTCTGGAACATTTCCTGCAGCTTGAGGCTGAGTTTCTTCAACTCGCGCTGCAACTTCTCCTTGCGGCCCTTTTGCAAAGACTTCTGCCAGGCGAAATACTTCGCGTCCACTTTTTGGTCGAGGGAGTGGACTTTTTTGATGAGCTTGCGCACATCGCGCAAATGACCTTCGCGATTGGCGATCTTTTTGTCCACAATCACGCGGTCAAAACGTTCCTTCGGCGGCTCGGACAGCAGTTTTTCCGCGATGGCAATGTGTTCCTTCGCGGTGAAGCCGAGGCTGTAAACGATGCGCTTCATCTCGATCTCGGCCTCTTCGATGCGCTTGCAGATTTCGACTTCCTGTTCGCGCGTCAGCAACGGGACCTTGCCCATCTGGTTCATGTACATGCGAACCGGGTCATCGAGGATTTCGAGCCGGGCATCCTCATCCTCTTCCTGCTGTTGGGCAGGTTCGGGCTGCCGGGTGCGCTCGGCCTCGGCCTGGTCCATGACGATTTCCACGTCGAGACTGCGCAGTTTGGTCAGCAACGCGTCCAAATCCTCCGGGCTGAGATTGTCCGGTAAAACGTCGTTGATGTCATCGTAAGTGATGTAGCCGTGCTCCTGAGCGAGGTGGAGCAGGGTCTTGACCGTCTCGGTCAAATCCACGGACGATTGGAGGGGTGCCGACGCCGCAGTCGCCTGGCCGCTTTGCGGCAGTTTTTGCGCAGGCGGATTGCCCGCACGCGGCTTGGCCTTTCCGTTGGTTTCCAGCGGTTTCGACACTTCCCGTCGCGCGATGGAGACAACAAAACGCCGCCGCGCCGGCGCCGGTTTTGCTCCCGCGCTGCGCCCACTGCCGCGCTTGCGCTTGTGCGCCGCGCCGGCTGACAGTTTGTTTTTTCGATGCGGCATAAATATCAGACCCGTAAAATTCGTTTTAGTTCAGGGAAACAGCGCATTCTGCTTCACGAACCGGTCGTCGTCGGTTCTGCGCAACCGTTCACTTGCCCGTTGATCTCCAGGGACTGCGAACACCAGAACGCTAGAAGACTGACACGCACCTATGCTAACCTCTTCTGCGGGAATTTCAAGGATAATCGTAACCCCTTCGTCACCTCAAAGAAGGCGCGGAATTGCAGCAAAAATGGGCATTTTGTGTCTTAACTTATTGTGGAATAGAAAGTTACAATAAATCTAATCAAGCCAAAGCTCGTAAGGCGGCAAGATCACGGCTTATCTGCCGGCGCAATTCCGCCGCTGAAGCAAATTTCTTTTCTTCCCGCAATTTGCCGCCCATTTCAACGGTCAGTTCCTCGCCATAAAGGTTGCCGCCGAAATCCAGCAGGTGTGCTTCCACGCGCAGTTGCCCCCCGGCCGATGCCATCGTCGGACGAAATCCGATGTTGAGCGCGACGCGATGGGATTTCTTCTTCACTTTGGTCAGGCCGGCGTAAACGCCGTTCGGCGGCAGAATCAAACCTGTCACGTCAAGGTTCGCGGTGGGAAAACCCAGTTGCCGGCCCACGCGGTCGCCCTCCACGACGCGGCCGGATATCGCGTAGGGCCGGCCGAGCATCTGGCTCGCGGCGTCGAGGTCGCCGGCGCGGATCGCCTCGCGAATGCGCGTGCTGCTGACAATCCGGCCGTCGAGTGAAACCGCGGCGAGTCCATGAACGGTAAAACCGGTTTTGTCCCCCAGTTTCTTTAACAGCGCGACGTCGCCGCTGCGTTTGTGCCCGAATACGAAATCCATGCCGACGCACAGGCTTTGAATTTTTCCCAAATCGCGCGCCAGGCGGCGGATGAATTCCGCTCCGGTTTGCCGGCTGAACTTTTCGTCAAAATGAATCAGCAACAACGTGTCGGCCCCGAGCGATTCAATCGCGCGCAGTTTTTGCGGCAGCGAGTAAATCAGCGGCGGCACATGAGCGGGCGCAACGACCGAGTTCGGATGCCGGTCGAACGTGAGCACCAGCGCAAGGGCGTCATGCTGGCGCGCGTCGGTGATGGTCTGGCGGATGATTTGCTGATGGCCGAGATGCACGCCGTCAAAAAAGCCGATGGCGAGGCACACCTTGCGCCCGGCGGGCTTCAACTCGTTTGCAGCATGGATGATTTTCACAAGAAGAAAGGCTCCAACATCCGGGCACCAATCACCAGAGAAATTCCAAGCTTCAAATTGCAATCAGCTCGCCGGTTGCGGCAAGGCTTTTTGAAGTTTGGAGCTTGGCGCTTCTCCGGATGTTGGTGCTTGGAGCTTGGTGCTTTCATGCCGCCGCCAGTTTCAAAAACGGAATCACTTTTTTCTCCAGTTCGGCGGTCGTCAATTTTAGAACGTCGTCCAGCGATGTCGCCTCCGCCACATCAAATTTTCCCGAAGTCACGCGCCGCAACGTGGCCAGGTGCGCGCCGCAGCCGAGTTTTTGGCCAAGTTCATGCGCGATGGTGCGGACATAAGTGCCCTTGGTGCACGCAATGCGAAACTGGCCGATCGCCGGTTCGCAATTCGTAAACCGAAAATTGTAGATGTGAATCAGCCGTGGCTCGCGTGCGACCTCGATGCCTTTGCGCGCGAGTTTGTAGAGCGGCACGCCGTCTTTTTTGACAGCCGAGACCATCGGCGGCGTTTGCATCTGGTCGCCGACGAACGCGGCGGCGGCTTCGTTCAATTGGTCGAGCGTCAACGGCGGAACGGGTTTCGTTTCAACAACTTCGCCGTCGGCGTCATAACTGTCGGTGGCCACGCCGAACTTAATGGCGCCTTCATAAACCTTGTCCTCGCCCATCAGTTTCTCCGAAAGCTTCGTCCCGCGCCCGAGGACGATGATGAGCAGGCCGGTGGCATTCGGGTCGAGCGTGCCGCAGTGGCCGACTTTTTTGATGCCAAATCGGCGGCGAATCACGTCCACCACGTCGTGCGACGTCGGGCCGGAGGGCTTGTCAATGAGGATGGCGCCGTCGAGCGGAGAAAATTCTTGCATGAAAATTATTTTGCCGAATTCAACGCGCGTTTGATGGCAGCAATCACCTTGCGCTGCACCGAAAGCGGATTCCCCGGAATGCGGGCGCCCGCCGCCGCCGGATGGCCGCCGCCGCCGAATTGCGCGGCAATTTCATTCACGTTCACCTCGTCGCTTTTGGAACGGAGGCTGATGCGGGTCAGTTCGGGTTCAACTTCCTCGAACACGCAGGCGACGACGACCGGTTCAATGGCGCGGATGTGGTCAATCAACCCCTCCGTGTCGTCGCTCTCCGCGCCGGTGCGGGCGAAATCAGCCTGTTTCAGCCAGAACCATCCGATGCGGTCATTGGCCGTCAACCGGAATTTGCTGTAAATGTGCTTGAGCAGCCGGGCGCGCGACAACGGATACGACTGATAAACCTCATCACAAATTTTGGCGAGATTCGCGCCGCGCGTCACGAGTTCCGCGCCGGCGTGGAACGTGCCGGGCCGCGTCGTGGAGTATTGGAACGAGCCGGTGTCGGTCGAGACGGCGGTGAACAGGCAGTCGGCAATCGGTTTGGTGATTGGCCAGCGCGCGACCTTGAGCAGACGGTAAATCAGCTCGCCGCAGGAAGGTTCGCGCGCGGACACCCAGTTCACGTCGGCGTAGCGCGTGTTGCTTTCGTGATGGTCAATGTTGATGAACATTTTCCGCTGCGCAATGCACCTGCCGACCCTGCCCAGCCGCTCAAAACTCGCGCAGTCCGTGGCAATGACACAATCGAATTTCAGGCCGCGCCTGGGCTTTTGGAACAGGCCGTGGCCATCGAGGAACCTGTATTTTTGCGGGACGGGATCCTCGTTCCAGCAAACGACCCTTTTGCCTTCGTTTTGCAACGCCAACGCCAGCCCGAGTTGGGAACCGACGCAGTCGCCGTCGGGCCGGACGTGACCGGCAACGCAAAAAGTTCTGCTCGCGCGGATGGCGTCGAGAATGCGGTCAATGATTTTCGGGTAACTTTTCACAAATCGAAAATGGGGAGCGCAGCCGTCCCGGCTGCTCCAGTCGGCGTCCCGCCGACTGGTTCGCACGCGCGAAAGCCCTCGTTAAAAAGTGAATTGGTCAGACGCTCAATGCGCCCGGCGCGACGCCGGGCGCCGCACGCGAGAGGCGTGCGCTCCCCATAAAAACTGCCATTCGGACCATTCATTTTCATTCTTCAGAATCCTTTGCCGGCGCGTTTCTTTCCAGTTCCTCGATGATTTGGAGCACGCGATTGCCGCGCACGATGGAATCGTCAAAGGCAAATCTCAGCCTCGGCGTGTATTTCAGGACGACGGCGCGGGCGACCAACCCCTGGATGCGGACACGATGCTCATTGAGACTCTGAAAGCCGCGCTTCTGCTGGTCGGGATTGCCGAGAATGCTGATGAAGACCGTCGCGGTCTTGAGGTCGCCCGCCACGTCCACGTCGTTGACCGAAATCAGCCCGCACTCGCTGACGTGGCATTCACGGCGGATGGCTTCGCCGATGGCGCGCTTCAAAAGTTCGCGCACGCGTTGGAGTCGGAGGGATGGCACGGTAGTTGGGGTTTAGCATCCGGCATCTGGCGTCTGGGGCCGGGGCTTAACGTCTTGCTTCCCCCAGAACCCAGACCCAGGAACCTGGAGCCTGATTTCATAATTTCGCCGCCACTTTTTCAATCGTGTAACATTCGATGGTGTCGCCGACCTGAAATTCGCTGTAACCCTCAATGCGGATGCCGCATTCCATGCCCGCGCGGACTTCGTTGACCTCGTCCTGAAACCGGCGCAGCGACTGCGCGATGCCTTCATAAATGACCTCTTTGCGCCGGCGCACGCGCACCTTGCCCTTGACGATGCGACCACTGGACACCATGCAACCGGCGACCGGCACACCCTTGGACAATTCAAAAATCTGCCGCACTTCCGCCAAGCCGATGATGTTTTCCTTGACGACCAGTTCGAGCAGGCCGGCCATCGCTTCCTTCACCTGATCAATCAGCTCGTAAATGATCGCGTACAACTTGACTTGCACGCCTTCATGCTTCGCCTTTTCAGCGGCAGTGTTGTCCAACCGCGCGTGAAAGCCGAGAATGACGGCGTCGGACGCGGACGCCAAAGCCACGTCGTTTTCGGTAATCGTGCCGACGTCGCTGTGAATAATTTCGAGCGAGACTTTTTCCGCCTCAATTTTCTTGAGCGCCTCAACGATGGCCTCCACCGAACCTTGCGTGTCGGCTTTGACGACGACCTTGAGCACCTTGCTTTGCGCTGCCGCCAGTGAAGCAAACAGATTCTCCAGCGTGACCTTCGAGCGATTTTCCAGATCCTGGGCTTTGGTTTCGTGGGCGCGTTGTTCGGCCAGTTCACGCGCCGCCTTTTCGTCCTCGACCACGCTGAACTCCAGACCCGCTTCCGGCACGCCGTTCAAGCCAAGCACTTTCACGGCAACCGACGGCCCGGCTTCCTTGAGACGATTGCCTTCCTCGTTGATGAGGGCGCGCACGCGGCCGTAAAATTCGCCGCACAAAAGGATGTCCCCAAGGCGCAGCGTGCCTTTGCGCACGAGCACGGTGGCCGTCGGGCCGCCGGGCTCGACACCGGATTCGATGATGTTGCCCTTGGCGCGGCGGTCAGGATTCGCCTTGAGTTCGAGCAACTCGGCCTGGAGCAAAATCATCTCCAGCAATTTGTCCACGCCCTGTTTGGTGAGCGCGGAAACGTCCACGAAAATCGTGTCGCCGCCCCAATCGTCCGGCACCAGGCCCTTGTCCTGCAACTGCTGGCGGACCTTCATCGGGTTCGCGTTCGGGTGATCGCACTTGTTCACGGCGACCAGAATCGGGGCTTTGGCGGCCCGGGCGTGGTTGAGCGCCTCAAGCGTCTGCGGCATCACGCCGTCGTTGGCCGCCACCACCAGCACCACCAGGTCCGTGACGTTCGCGCCGCGGGCGCGCATCGAGCTGAACGCCGCGTGGCCGGGCGTGTCGAGGAATGTGATTTGCGCCAGTTCCTTTTTGCGTTCCGGGTGCGGCACGGAAATGGTGTAGGCGCCGATGTGCTGGGTGATGCCGCCGGCTTCACCCGCGGCGACGTTCGATTGGCGGATGACGTCGAGCAGCGTCGTTTTGCCGTGGTCAACGTGGCCCATGATGGTGACGACCGGCGCGCGCGGTTTGAGTTGCTCCGGTTTGTCCTCCACGTCCAGTTCGACTGTCTTGACCGGCGCATGGACGACCCCGCCGCCACGCTCGCGTTTTTCCACTTCAAACCGGAAGCCGTATTTGGCGCAAAGTTGCTGCGCGATTTTTTCATCAATCGCCTGGTTCACGTTGGCGAAAACGCCCAGTTCCATCAAATCGGCGATGATCTTGAACGGCTTTTGCTTGAGCTGCGCGGCAAGTTCGCGGACGACAATCGGCGGTTTGATGACGATGACCTCGGCGCTCGCCGGTGCGACAAACTTCGGCTGTGGCGCGGGAGCCGGCGCTTTGCGTTCCTCTTTTTGTGGCGGGGCCAACGCGGGTTTGCCGCCCGGTCTGGCTGGCGCTGCTGATCGCGTCGGCAATCTGGCCGGGCCGGCTTTCTCGCTGGTTCTCGGCGATGGCTTGTGCGGCAACTGGATGAATCCGACTTTGTCGCCAATTTTGGGACCGGCCGGTTTGGGCGGCGGTGGCGGCGGCTTGGGCGCTTCGACGACCGGCGGCGGTTCAGGTTTGATTTCCGGCTCGCGCGGTTCGGGCGGCGGTGCGGTAATGACGACGATTTTTTCCTCGACCGGCGGCGGCTTGGGCGCTTCAACGGCAGGCGCCGGCGGGGCCTTGAATTTGGCGGCGATCTCGGGATGATCCTTGAACAACTCCTCTTCGAGGAATTCGGCGCTGATCTTATCGAGCGAACTGGACGGGACCCTGGCGGCGGCAATGCCCAGCGCCTTGGCTTTGGCGAGAATCGCCTTGTTCTCCAAGCCAAGCTTCTTCGAGATGTCGTAAATGCGAACGGGCATAAATTTTCACCGTCGCCGACCGGAATGTGCGAAAGGCCGTCATGGCTAACGCGCGTTTCCCAACGCTGTTTCGGTCTGCGTCATAAATTTCAACTGTTCATCAGACTGCGGCGGCTGACAAGTCATCCCCATCAAGCCGGATTTTTTTGCGTTCGGCTTCGGCTCGCGCCGCCTTCAAAATTTCGGCCGCCTGTTCGCCAATTTGCGGGATGTTGCGCAAATCGCCTTCATCCGCCGACAACAAATCCTCCAGCCGAGTCAGCCCGGCATGCACCAGCGCGTCGGCCTGCTCGCCCGAAATTCCCGGAATGGCCGCGAGCGACTCGACGGCTTCGGCGACCTTTTCCTCGAAACCTTTGGTGACGACCTGCTCGGCGTCAATGTCCACTTCCCAGCCGGTCAGCTTGGCCGTCAGGCGCGCGTTCTGGCCGCGCTTGCCAATGGCCAGCGACAGTTGATCTTCCGCCACCAGGATTCTGACGCGCTTGGCGGCCTCATCCACTTCAAAGCTCTTGAGCTTGGCCGGGGCGAGCGCGTTGGTGATGAACGTCCGGACGTCCGGCGACCACGGAATCACGTCCACCTTTTCGTTGTTGAGTTCGCGAACGATATTTTTCACGCGCTGGCCGCGCATGCCGACGCACGCGCCGACGGGGTCCACCTTGTTGTCGCGCGAATAAACCGCCATTTTGGTGCGGAAACCCGGTTCGCGGGCGATCCCTTTGATCTCAATCGTGCCGTCGTTGATTTCCGAAACTTCCAACTGAAAAAGTTTGATGACGAAGCGGGGGTCGGCGCGGGACAAAATGATTTCTGGTCCGTGCGGGCCCAGTTCGACCGCTTTGACGTAGCAGCGAATGCGCTCCCCCACCTGATATTCCTCCGTGGGCACGCGCTCGCGGTTTGGCAGCAGCGCCTCGTATTTGCCCAGGTCCAGGATCACGTCCGAACGCTCAAACCGCCGCACGGCACCGCTGACGACGTCGCCGACGCGGTCCTTGAATTCGGTGAAAATAAGCGCCTTTTCCGCCTGCCGGATTTTCTGCATGAGCGCCTGCTTCGCGTATTGCGAGGCGATGCGCCCGAAGCCGGTCGGCGTCACTTCCTTTTCGATTTCGTCGCCGATCTGGGCGCCGGGTTTGAGGCGGCGCGCGTCGAAGACGGAAATTTGATCGTGCTTGGAGATAACCTTGTCGGAGACGATGAGCTTGGCGAACGCCTTGATGTCGCCATTCTTCTGGTCAATCTCGACGCGCAACTCGCGCGCCGGGCCGACCGCCTTCTTGGCGGCGGACAACAACGCCTCCTGCACGGCGCCGACGAGGACATCACGATTGATGCCCTTTTCGCGCTCCCAAAACTCCAAAACTGCCAAAAAATCCGCATTCATACGCTCGACCCGGCGTTCCCACTCGGGGAACAAAAAAGTCGGAGATGGACATCTTCCGACTTGGCGCGCTGGTTGCCCCAGCAAACTTTACCGTTCTTGAATGGTTATATTAGGTTTTTGGCCTTAACTCGTCAAGCGCAATCAAACAGGCATGTTTATTGGGCTTTTGAAGCATTTGGCCGGTCATGATCGCCTGCCCCGCTTCGCCGATAAGCCGGAACGATTGGCAATAATTCTGCTCTAGGCTAGTCACATTGAAACCAAATGACCGTAGAATGCACCGCGCAAATCCCGCCTGGATCGGGTCCATCAGCGTATTTTGTGTGATGGTGGTGTTGCTGGGCGCCTGTTCTCGAAAAGTAAACACGGACACCCAGAAGCCCATGGTTTTCTTCGCGCCGGAGGCCGTAACCAATGTTCCCGATGTCTATAAACCGCTGTACTTGGGAAACCTTCCCGCCGACCGGCTGGCCGCGTTCCGGGCTGGCCTGCCCTATGACAGCATTTCCCTGGCACGCACGACCAATGCCGATGCCAGCCCGATTTATCGCGTGACCTTCCATCGCTCCGGCTCGGCCGAATTTGATGTATTCCAGCCCAAAACCAATCAAGCCACCGGGCAGATTGATCTGCCGACCTTTGCGCGCCTTTGTTATGCGCTGGACTCGGGTGGCTTCAAGGATTTCCAGGACAAGTACCGCGCCAATCCATTGGAAAATACCGCCTGTATCGTCATGGTTTCAGCGGGTAAAAGTCAGAAGACCGTCACCGACTATGGCGCCATTGGTCCCATCCAACTTTGGACCATCGAAGAGTTGATTGACGGGGCCCGCGAACGCACCGATTGGAAACCTGTGCGCAAGCAGTAATTTCCGTTCCCCTCATGCGGCAATTTGAGAACGCAGAGCAGGAACAAGCGCTCCGGCCCGATCGCGGAGTATTGGAGAAACACGCCTTGCCGCCGCTCAACTCACGCCCATGCTCAAGAGGAATTCGATGTTGCTCTTGGTCTTTTTCAACTTGCCCAACAGCAGTTCCATCGCCTCGACGGGCGGCACACCGGTGAGCGCGCGGCGCAGCAGAACAATCCGGCTCAGCTCGTCCGGGTGATAGAGCAGTTCCTCTTTGCGCGTGCCGGACATCTCGACGTTGATGGACGGGAAAATGCGGCGGTCCACCAGCGCGCGGTCGAGATGGACCTCCATGTTGCCCGTGCCTTTGAACTCTTCAAAAATGACTTCATCCATGCGGCTGCCGGTGTCCACCAGCGCGGTGGCGATGATGGTGAGCGAACCGCCTTCCTCGATGTTGCGCGCCGCGCCGAAAAAGCGCTTCGGCTTGTGCAGCGCGTTGGCGTCCACACCGCCGGACAAAATCTTGCCGGAGTGCGGCTGGATCGTGTTGTAGGCGCGGGCCAGGCGCGTGATGGAATCGAGCAGAATCACCACGTCGCGCTTGTGTTCGATCATGCGGCGCGCCTTTTCGATGACCATTTCGGCCACCTGCACGTGGCGTTC
>Ga0181532_10002256_pt1 | contig 18005 bp, 17 predicted proteins | sample PEATcosm2014_Bin_33_FD_119768 | JGI IMG/M metagenome (GOLD analysis project Ga0181532, IMG submission 119768) | Peatland microbial communities from MTU Mesocosm Facility, Houghton, MI, USA - PEATcosm2014_Bin11_30_metaG | ecosystem: Environmental > Terrestrial > Soil > Wetlands > Peat | place...
AAGTTTATCGAAGACAATGCGCTGGACGTGAAGAATTTGGATATCTAAGCGTGGAAGTCGCCAAGTGTCACCGAAGACGCGTACGAAGGCGACATCCCCAAGTCCCGCCGCAGGCGGGACGAGACTATTTAGCCCACCGCGGAAGCGGTGGGTTGCCGTCAGGTTATGATCCAGAGCCCCTTCAGGGGCGACACAATCATCCAAATGCCCGGTTTGGCTCGACGCAAATGTTCGCCGCCTGTAACATCCCGAGAAATTCCTCTTCATACGAATGCCGGGCGTGATGGGCTGCTTGGTTGGTGATATATCGCTTGACTCGGTCGAGCTGAGAAGGAGTGACACTGAAGGCTCCATATCCTTCCTGCCAGGCAAAAGATCTCGAGGTCTCTCGCATCAACCGGCTGGAGTTGGCTTTCAGTGTTCGCACCGCGTCCGCCAGTGCTGTGTCGGGTGGAATCGCAAGGAGCATGTGAGCGTGATTTTCCGTTCCGCCCACGGCAAGCGCCTGGATGTCGTGATTGCGAGCGATTCCCGCGAGGTAGTTCCACAGTCGGGCTTGAGCGGCCGCGGGAATGAGCTGCTGGCGCTGTTTTGTGCTGAAGACAACGTGAAAAATAGAGCTAACGTAGCTGTGAGGCATAGGTGCCGCTATCGTAATGGCGACGAACAGACGTTCTCCGTGACGAGGGTCACGTGCCGACAGGTTGAGTTGTGTCGCCCCCGAGGGGCTCGGGATAATGAAACCTGCCGCGAACCCACCGCTTCCGCGGTGGGCTAAATAGTTTCGTCCCGCCTGCGGCGGGACTGCTCGCGCCGCTCCTGCTTCTCACCTTCGGCTTCGAATTGTCCCGCAGAACGAATCTTGAAGACAAAATCCTTACGGCTGCGTCAGTACGGTGTGGTAGGGATCGAGCACTAACTGTTTCACGTCAGCTGGAGCGGGAAGGGTGAAACGCGTGTCGGCGCCCTCGGCGAAGACGCGGCCGAGATACACTTGCCGGTCTCCCTCGATGCCATAGATGGGAACGCTGGTGACCAGGTCGAACGGCGCGGAGTCCTGATGAACGACTCCGCTAACGGTGGTTTCCGTCACCTTGCGCGCGAACTTCACGCCCGACAATTCAAGCTGCGGAAACGCCGTTCCGTTGACCCAGCCATCAAAGAACCAATCCAGCGACTTGTGATTCTCGAACCACAACTCTCGCGGCAAGACTTCCTCAAGAGCCGACTCGAAGTCGGCATTCGTGATTTCTTTCCCCTGAAAGCGAACCACCAGACTACGCAACAGCCCAAGGAAGATCGTGTCGTCGCCGTCAGGTTTGGCCGGCGTGCGCGAGGCGTCGCGCAGCATCCAGCGCAGCATGTGGATGAGCCAGGTGCCGCGGCCGTAGGCGATGATCTCGTATCCGTTGGGAAAGTGCGAGGAAGACAGTCGGCTGCCTAGCGTCACCGGGCCGGCCTCGACCAGGCGATGCCCGTCCCGTGATCTGCTGGCCAGGATGCGGCGATAGTTCTCCAGCGTGAGCTGAACATCACCTGGCCGCGAGCGTTCCAGCAGCAGCAGCGAGCAATAGTTCGCAAAGGCTTCCAGTAGCCACTGCTCGTGATAGCTGGCCCACGAGACCTGATCTCCATACCACTGGTGCGACAACTCGTGCGGCATCATGACTTCGCTGTAGATGACAGCGTCGGCCGCTGAGACATTCATGGCCCGTAATTGCTCGGGCTGGAGGTAGGCATAACTCGACAAGAAGATCAGTCCTGGCCAGCCCTGACTCTCGGCGCTGGGATTTTCGGTGAGCGAGAGTGAGCTGAAGGGATACGGCCCCAGCATCTGTGACAGCGAGGTCAAGGTTTCCGCTGCGCGCTCGGCGAGCGATTCACCAGTGCCAGCCGGGTTCTGCAAGGGCGGCGGGGGCCAGGGTATCGGATCTATCGTTCCGGGTGCGTGTGGCGACAGCAAGGGAGATGAGCCATTTGCAACATCGGGGGTTGATCTTTGGAACTCGGTTCCGCGAGCGGCGTACGCGGCAACTTCGATGTTCATTGCCTTGGCGGAGCTGCGGACGTACTCACCAAGATTGAATCCAGCAATGGGAATGGGTTGCTCGCTGACCCAGTGACCGACGAAGCCGTTGCCTTCAGGCTCCAGCGAAACCCGCTTGCCGGTGGCAATCAGCAACCACGGCTGCGGGAAGCGGAAGGTGAGATCGTAGTTGGCCATGGCGATGCCGCGGTTGGGATACCACGTGCCGCGCGCCCCGACGTACAGCAAACCGCCTCCGGCATCGGAGAGCACCGAACCCGCATACCTGAATCGCAAGGGAAAATGCGCGCCCGGCTGCAACGGCGCGGGAAAGACCACCGCAATGGTGTCGTTGCCGCGCCGCGAAAGCTCGCTTCCCTCGAGAGCTTCATTCTGGATGAACTCCAGCGGCTTGCCTTCGTACTCCACCCGCTTCACCTGCAGGTAGCGCGACAGCTCGAAGAGCACAATGCGCGTGCCGCCTTCCTTGACTTCTACATCGAGGGTGGCATCCGCCGACAGGTTGCGCGCAGTGTCCAGAGTGGCAGCGATGTTGTATTTGCTGATCGACAGGACACGAGGCGTCCAGAGCGGTCCGGTTGGGCCGCCAAAGCGCGTGTCGGAGAGCGGCGTTTTGCGCAGGGAGCGCATGGGGAAACTCATCCACAGGTCGTAGTAGGTCTGATCGCCGTGCGACGAGGCGTTGCCAACCACAACCTGCTCCGGGCTGCGGGTGTCGAAGAAAACATCGAAGACACCGTAGTGTTCGCCCGCGATACGAGCATGCAGCATCCGATCGGGAACGGGCGCGGCCACGCCCGAAGCATCGGCCGCCGGCGCGCTCGTAAAGGAAATACAGAGCCGCATCGCATCTATTTCGGCAAGCGTACGCGCCCGGCCATTGTTGCGGGCGACAAAATCGGCGGCATCCTCCGGCGGGCGCAAAAAGGGCTGCAGTTCCTTCGCCGTGTCATCGTTGAAGCGAAAGTAGCCTGAAGAAAACTTTTCCTCTAACACGCCGGCATCGGTAAAGAGGCCTAGCGAGGCGCGCTCCATGCGATCAGGCGGGCGCACCAGCACTTCTCCGTCGCCTTCAAAGTAGGCGCCGGTGACGTGGCCATCGACGGCCTGGGTGAAGGCGATGGTCCCGTCGTTCAGCCAGATATGTACGTCCTCGCGGTCGATGGCCGCTTCGCGGACCTGGAACACACGTTGCGGGTCGAGCCCCACACCGCGCAGAGCGTGATACAACGGCAGCACGGGACCCGATAGAGCAGGACCTTCCGCAATCTGCGCCGCCGCTGGAGGCGGCGCCAGCGATGCTCGTTGTTGAGCAGTAGCGCCTACACTGTGCAATAACCAGAGCGTAAGAACAAACTGGCCAACGGCCGAAATGGCCCGGAGTGTCATAAAGCTGCCTTTAAGGATGCTACGGAAGGCGCATGGTTGTCATCTCAAGTGGGACGAGTGGCAGTACAGAGACGTTCAGTCGGGGACTGAACCGGAGGGAGTATTTTCGGCCATGACCAGTTTCTCCTCCAGTTCTGCGACGTGTTCCATCAGGTAATGATCGTAGCCTTTGAAGTTGCGCAAACGATAGAGAAATTCACCCAACAGTAACAGCCGGCAGCAGACCACCACGATAAAAACCAGGGCCAGCGAGATGTCGAGATGAGCGTGGAAGCTGGTGTAAGCCTCCTCGGCCCCTCCGGCACGGCCGGCGGAACGAATGGATACCACTTCCAGAAAGATGCCGCCCAGGAACAATCCCATCAGCACCAGGATAAAGACGAACGAGCGAGCCACAAAAACGATGGTGGCGAATGCATTGTTGTGACACTCGCATAAATTGAAGAGCTTCGAATTAACGGAGAGCAGCCGCGCCTTCAGCATCCACGTGCCCGGCCGCTGCGGCGGCAAGGAAAGGAAGTGCCGCACAGTATCGGCGTAGAGCGCGACCAGTCCGCTGAAGAGCACGACAACGATCTCCAGGTAAAGGGCGTGGTTGTGCAGCCAATATTGCAAAGAATTCAGCATCTGGGGGCAAATATAACACGAAATCGCGCCAACTGGCCGAGGCGTGCCGGGAGCGGAGGACTTACCTCAATCTCCAGAGAGCCGCCCAGTCCTTCGCCGGAGAATGAATAGGGCCAAGCCCACGACCCATGGAAGGCATTTCCTTCGGAGTCAGGACTGGCCAGCGATTCCGGGTTTCCGAAAGGTGGGCAGCAGCAGTATCGCGAAGACGTAAGCGGCAGCACCGCAGGCGAGAGTTACGGTCAATCCGAACTGGATGGCAATGACAATCGCCAGTACCGATCCCAGCACGCTGGACGCGGCATTCATCGCCCAGGCCCACTCAACTGCGCCGTGCTTCGCAGGAGTTTCGTCGCCGTCCCCGGACGCAAGAGCGCGCAAACCGCTGGGAAAGGGCATTCCCATGCTGAAGCCGAGCGGAAGCAGCAGCAGTGCGCTGCCTACCAATTTGGCGGCGAAAGCAAGGCCGATCATGCTTTCCAGCAGGCGGGGCAGAACGAAGACATAAATCAGTAACGCGACCACGATGAACGCCAGCGCCAGGATGACGCGGGTCGGCTCGCCGAACCAGCGGCGCGAGACCAGGCTGCCGGCCCCGCTGGAGAGCAGCATCAGGAAGACCACGACCGTGAGCGCATAGGTGGGATAACCCAGAAACAGCACGAAGCGCTGGATAAAGGCGATCTCCACCATGATGTAGCCGAGGCCGATGGCGATGAAGTACAGCACGCCAAGGCTGCGCCCAGAGCGAGTTTCCGGCGAAAGCGCCAGCGGGAGAACCAGAAATACAATCACGGCCGCGATGGAGACCAGCAGCACGATGCCCAGGATCGCGATGCCGAGGTTCACCTTCCAGTCGATGCCGCCCTGATCAGAGCCGTGGAACACCTGCTCCGGCTTGAGCGTGAAGAAGAAGAACGGCGCATTGTCGGTCACCGGGGACACGTTATAGGCATACGACTTCGAGAAGGCGAGCGCATCCTGGCCGCGAATCAGTTGCGCAAACGCCGGATGTGCCATCCCCGGCTGATCCGCGGTTGTGGGCAAATAAAGAACATGCAAGTTCAGGTTGGCGTCGTGCCCATCCGTGCCCTGAATGTGATCGAGCACGGTGCGTTGCTCCTCCAGCGTGAACGGCGACTTCTTGGCCAGCACCACTACAGGCCTGCCATCCGTGTCCAAGGGCCCGTCGCTGACCACGATGAAGTTGTCCATGGTGTCCTCAACACCCATCTCATGCAGCGCTTCCATGCCCTGCGAGACAACGCGCAGGGCCTCGCGTGGCCGGGTAAACTCCCAGCGCGTGATGGCGATCATGCCATCGGGTTTCAAGTGATCGAAGTACTCGCGAAAGGCCTCGACCGTGTACAGATTGTTTTCGCTGAGCGCGAAAGCTCCGGCGGCGGTTGAGGCCCAAGTGTCCACCAGAGTCATCTGCACTACGTCGTACTTATCGCGGCTGTTGCGTACGAACGAGCGGCCATCGCTGACATGCATGTGCACTTCGGGAATCTGGTAGAGGTGATAGGTGTAGTCGGCGAAGCGATCGCGCATGATGTGGTTGGCGATGATGGGATTAATCTCGATGCCGGTGACGTTGGTGCTGCCGTTGGCCACGGCGCGCAGCACGTCCACTCCGCCGCCCGGCCCGATGATCGCAAAGTCGCCGTGGGGACGCAGTACGTTGGCCACCGACGGCGCAGCCGACATCAGGTTGCGCCGGTAGCCGTCGCTCCAATGATGCGGGTCGGTATTCATCAGCGAAGTCTGAGCGTCGGCGTCGATGACGATCGCTCTGCCCGTGCCCTGCTGGTCGACTTCAACCCGCGAGATCGCATTCCAGCGCGCATAAAGTGGCACGTCGCGCTTCATCCCTTTGGCGTAAATGATGTCGATGAGCAGGCCGTTAAAGTTGATGGCAATCAGAACCAACATCGCCACAGCCAGACATGCGGGAGCAAGGCGCCTGCCGGGAGCGGCCCACGCGACTGCGGCCAGAGCAACCACGACAGCCGCGAGTAAGATTGCATTCGGTCCGCCGATGAAGTTCAGCAGCGGGACCAGCGCCAGACAGGCCAGCGAGCCGCCCAGCAAATCGGCTCCGTAGAGCTGAGTGATGCGCGCTGGATGCCGCGCAAAGACAATTGAGAACAACAGTCCGGTGATGAAGAACGGGACCGCCGAGGCGAGATACACCGCGGTCAGCCGCCAGAAGTTAGGCCAGTCAAGGTGGAGCGACACTGCGGTGTGGACAACCAGCTCCAGCACCGCAAGGATCACGATCGCGTTGGCTGCGCAGAGCGCGCTGCCGAGCTGATTGATGGACCAGCGCGACAGCCATTGGTGGCGCAAACATGCGAATACCGCTCCCGCCCCAAGGCCAAGCAGCGCAATCGAAATCGCCAGAAATGCGAAGTGGTAGAACAGCACCACCGAGAACAGCCGCGTTAGACCCAGTTCCAGAAGCAGGGCGGCAAAGCTCATGAGAGCGACAGCAATGGGTGTGGACCAGGAATAACTCTTGCCGGCGGATTTAGCGGGAGTAAGGATTTCGGCGGTAGCCATCATGAACACTTGAGATTACTACGAGCGGCAGCGGAGCGACACGGCGAAACGATTGCCGGCGATGATGACCCAAGCGGAAGATAGTGATGGCTGACATCCGCGCGCCGGTGTATGCTTGCGGGAATTCCGGCTTGCCGAACCCGGTCGACAGATTGCGTAGATCGCAAAGGAGTCGCATTTATGTGCGGCCGAAAGAGTCCCCTGGCAGTGTTAATCGTCCTGGCGATAGGCTCCCTGGTGTCGACGCCAGCTTTTGGTCAGACAACCCTGTATGACAACGGTCCGGATGGGGACGTCGGCTACTTCCACGTAAACTTCGGATCGGTGGTAACGAACTCGTTTGCGCTTTCCGACGCAGCCGAGATTACGAACATGGTACTTACGATCTATGATGTCGACGACCGCAACGCTCCGGAATACTTGAAGTGGACAATTACGACCGAGCCATTTGGTGGGACGGTGAAAGGCAGCGGCTTCGTTCGATTGTCCAAGTTGCAATCGCCCTATCTCACGAAGTTTCTATTCTTTGCCTGGAGGATGGGCTTTGACGTCCCCAACCTGGCGCTTCCACCCGGAACGTATTATCTCCAGATCCAGGACGTAGTGACGACATGGGACACTTGGGCGTTCTGGGCGGAAAGCGCTGACGGTGGCTCTGCTGGATATTACGAAGCCATCGCCGAGAACGGAGCCGGTAGAATCTCGCCGGTTGCGTCTGAGTCGTTCTCCGTGGCGGGCCAATGGACGCCGCAACGGGCGTACTAGGCCATCCCGGCGAAGAAGTCCCAAAAATCACTTTTCGAGCGATAAACCATCCCGGCTCAGGATGGAATGTTGCCGTATGCATGGCGGCGGGTGCGTTGCAATTGGGGGAACCTTTTCTTATCCTGCTCGTATCATTCTGTGGGAGGGTGTATGTATTGCAACTACTGCGGCAAGGTGATTCAGGACGATGCTAATCTCTGCGCGTATTGCGGCACACGGCTGGGCTCGGCCGCCGGCCGCCGCAAGCTGATGCGCTCGCGCGCTGATCGCAAGATCGCCGGTGTCTGCGCCGGTTTCGCCGAGTACTTCGATCTGGATGTCACCGTGGTTCGCGTGGTATGGCTGATCGTGGCCTTCTGTGGCGGCAGCGGATTTCTGGCCTACATCATTGCGTGGATTGTGATGCCGGAAGAGCCAGAGTACATTCCGGTCGCCCCGCCGGCGACGACACCGCAACCTTACCAAGGCTCGTAGTCATTGTTGAGGGATGGTACCTAAAGGCAGGGGCCTTTTCGCGTTTTGTTGCGACTCGATGCCTACACTCCGCAGCTCCGATGCCCAACTCTTCTATGAAGTTGCCGGCAATGGTCCTGATGTCGTCCTGCTGCACCCTTTTCCGCTGAACCATTCCTTCTGGCGACCTGTTGCTGAACAGCTCGGCACGCGATACCGGTTGATCATGCCCGACCTGCGGGCGCACGGCGACTCCGAGTTGGGCGAAGGGCCAGCCACGATGGAGAAACTGGCCGCCGATCTGGCAGCGCTTTGCCGCGAAGAGCGAATCACAAAGGGATTCTTTGTCGGCGTCTCCATCGGCGGGTACACGCTGTTCGAATTTTGGCGGCGACACCGAGAGCATGTCGCCGCGCTGGTTCTGGCGAATACGCGCGCATCCGCCGAGAGCTCGGAGAGCCGGACGAACCGTTTGGCGCTCGCGGACAAGGTACTGCGCGAAGGCAGTGCGGGATTCATCGAAGAGATGCTGCCCAAGCTGCTCTCTCCCGTGACCCTCAGTAACCGGCCGGACATCGTGGAGGCGGCGCGTCGCATGATGCAGAAGATGTCGCCGCAGGATATCGCCGGGGTGCAGCAGGGCATGGCCGCCCGTCCGGACTCAATTCCGACGCTGAAAGCGATTTCCGTTCCTACGCTGATCATTGTCGGAGAAGACGAGGCTACGGCCGAAGCGGAGCTAATGTGGCAGCAGATTTCAGGCAGCCGGCTGCAAGTTATTACGAACGCGGGTCATTACGCCGCGCTGGAGCAATCGGAAGAATTCGCCCACCTGCTGCGGAGCTTCCTGGGTGGTCTGCCGCGGCAATAAGTCCCCCAGCTGTGATCGACATCACTATCCGGCAATGTCCGCTTCGGTAGAATAATGCTGTCATGCTTGATGCCTTTCTAGTACCTGAAAACACCGTAGTCACTGCCAAAGGCGACAGCGCGCCCCTCGACACTAGCGAAGCTGCCAGTCGCGTTTTTCTGATGACGCTCTCCGTCTCTTCCATCGTGGAGCAGGAAGCCATCGAGGTCAGCCTGTTCACCTCAGCGGATGGAACAACGTGGGAGACCAAACCGGTGGCCTCGCTGCCGCAAAAGTTCTATCTGGGCGAGTATCCGCTGTTGGTGGATTTGTCGCAGGCTCCGAACGCGAAGTTTGTTCGCGGACACTGGGAGGTCAACCGCTGGGGTCGCGGCTCAACCACTCCGAAATTCGAAATTGGCCTGCGTCTGCGCGAGGTTTCAAAACAAGCGCTGCAGGAAGCCGAGTCCGAAGCGCATACCCGCCGTTAGAACCGATTCCCTATTGTTACCTCAGCGGATGAAGCCGGTTCCTCGCAGTGCATTTTCTGTACGCCTGAAGGCGTACTCCACCGATCTCGAAAACGCGCTAAGGAGCTCCTCAGAGCGCCTTTTCGTCGGCGTCAGGCTGAACCGCCCTCGGAAACACTGAACCAGCTGTCACGCGGCTTTGGGGCCGGAGTAGGCAGGCGCGGCGTCGGAATTCTTCGACGGCTGCTCTCCAACCAGCTTCATGGCATTCCAGTCGTAAGGGAATTCCTGCCCGCAATCCAGGCACACGATGTAGGTTCCTGTAACCGAGGCCGCTGCGCTGCGGCGCAGCTTGCCCCGCACCGTTATGGGGAAGCTGCAACGCTGGTGAGAACACCCGAAAACCCTATCAAGCAGGCTCATAAGCCATCTCCTTGTTCCCGGCCGCTGACGGTTGATTGTCAACAGGTCCAGATGGGGCCTCTAAGCCTGGTCGTACGCTGCCACAAGCTGAGACCCGGCTTTCGCTTATTAGGATTCGGTGTATCCGAAAAAGGTTTTGTCTCACTCTACCGGCAATCCTCATTCGGAGCTATTACCCGACCCGTCGAGGATATTCAAGCAATCTATTCCGGCTTTGTTGATCCCGCTGCCAAGCCATCCGCCGATCTGCAACAGCTATAATCGAGTTGCTTTGTCCTACGTTCCATGCCGAATTCTTCGTAGCTTTGCCATTACTCTGGCCGCTGCCGTAGTCCTGGTCTGCCAAAATGGCGCTGGCCAGTCCCTCGCCGGCACGCAGACCGTCATGGTTATGCCCTTCGAAAACCAGTCGAGCGCTCCGGGACTGGAGTGGATTGGGGAAGCATTCCCCGAAGTCTTATCTAAACATCTGGCTTCTTCGCAGCTTTATGTCATCAGTCGCGAGGACCGCGATCATGCCTTCGACCATTCGGGCATTCCGCAGACCGTATTGCCCTCGCGGGCGACAATCTATCGCATCGCCGAGCAGATGGACGCGGACTATGTCGTGATGGGCAGCTATACCTTCGACGGCAATATCTTTACCGCCCACGCGCAACTGCTCGACATGAAGAAGCTGCACCTGTATCCGCCGGTGGAGAGCAGTGGGCCGCTGGCTAATCTGATCGACCTGCAGACCATGGTGGCCTGGGAAGTGTTACAGCAGATGCCCGTGCATCCTGCAACCACGCGCGATCAGTTTTTGAAGGCCGTTCCGCCGGTCCGGCTGGATGCCTTCGAGAACTACATTCGCGGAATACTGGCCACCAGTTACCAGCAGCGGATCCACTACTTCCACGATGCGCTGAAACTTAATCCCAATTACACCCTGGCCATGCTGCAGTTAGGCAGGACGTACTTCGACAATCATGAGTATGAGTCGGCCTCGGTGTGGTTTGCCCGCATACCCAAGACCGATCCAGCCGTTGGCGAGGCCAGCTTCCTGCTGGGACTCTCGGAGTTTTATCGTGGCAATTTCGACAAGGCTTTTGCGGCGTTCAGCTACTTGTTGACGCGAGTGCCGCTGACCGAGCTCTACAACAATATGGGAGTGGTGGAGGCCCGGCGAGGCCGACGCGCTCCAGCGGTGGAGTACTTCTCGAAAGCCGTTAATGCCGACCCTAACGATGCCGACTACCGCTTCAACCTGGCGGTGGCGCTCTTCAAGAACGGAGACAGCGCGGCGGCGAGCCGGCAGCTGAAGGACGAGCTACAGCAGCGCCCAAACGACGGCGAGGCCAAGACGCTGGCGGACATGATCAACCGCGGTGTGCCGCCGCCATTGCCGGCCGCCGGCGCAGGCAACGCGTTGTTGCCGCCAAACCAGCTTCACCTTCCCATGGAGCGGATCAAGCGCAACTACGATGAGGCTTCCTATCGGCAGATCGAAATGCAGATCCATAACTTCACGGAAGCCCGCCTGGCGACCATGGACGGGAATACGCAGGCGACCTATCACGTGGAACGCGGCAAGGAATTGCTGGCGAAAAACATGCCCGAGCAGGCGGAGGCTGAATTCCGTGCTGCTATCAACGTCGCCAACAACAACGAAGTGGCGCACGCGCAGTTGGCGCTGCTGCTGGAGAAGAAGGGCGACGTGACGGGCGCGCGCGCTGAAGCGCAAACCTCGATCCGTTTGAAACCGAATGTCGATGGCCTGCTGGTCCTTGCCCGGCTTGATCTTAAGCAGAACCAGGTGCAACTGGCGGCTGGCGAAGTCGGGCGGGCGCTGGCGCTGGAGCCGGCCAACACAACTGCGCTGGGGCTGAAACGGGATATCGCTGCGCGGCAAACAGGTGCACAATAGAGTAGCGGAGGACTTAGCGTGAGTACTACTCAATTACTCTGTCATGCTGAGCGAGCGCGGCTGCAGTGTGCCGCGCGAGTCGAAGCACCGCTATTCAACCGTCAATGCCCCAATAGGGGTCCTTCGACTCCGGCGCGCAAAAGCGGCACTCCTCCGCTTAGGATGACACTCTGTTGTTTCGTTCTGGTGTTGCTGGCATCCGCCAGCGCCTTTGCCAGTAGTGTCGTCAAGATCCGCGTGGACGACACCATCCAGCCCATCAGCGCTGAATACGTTGAGCGCGCCGTTGAGCACGCGCGCCAGACCAATGCCGACGCGGTGCTGATCGAGCTGCGCACCCCTGGTGGCCTGGTCGACTCAACCCGCGAGATCATCCAGAAAATTCTCGCTTCGCCCGTGCCGGTCATCGTGTACGTAGCCCCCAGCGGCGCCAATGCCGCTTCGGCGGGATTCTTCATCCTGGAGTCGGCAGACATTGCCGCGATGGCGCCCGGGACCAACACCGGTGCGGCCCATCCGGTGACGCTCGGGGGCGAGAAGATGGACGATGTGATGAAGACGAAGGTCGAGAACGACTCGGCTGCCTTCATGCGCTCGTTTGTCGGGCCGCGCGGGCGCAATGTGCAATTGGCCGAGAGCGCCGTCCGCGAGTCGAAATCGTGGACCGATCAGGAGGCGCTGCAGCAGCACCTGATCGACATCGTCGCCAAGGACCAGGATGACCTCTTCCGCCAGATACAAGGCCGCACGATAAAGCGCTTCGATGGCAAGCAGGTGAAGCTGGACCTCGTCGGAGCTAAGGTTGACGACATGCCGATGACGCTGCGGCAACAAATCCTCGACTTCCTGCTGGATCCCAATATCGCCTTCATCGTGCTGGCGGTGGGCGCGCTGGCGCTGTACGCGGAGTTCAATCATCCCGGCGCGATTGTACCTGGCGTGGTGGGAGTCATCTTCATTCTGCTGGCGCTGTTCGCGCTGAACCTGCTGCCTACGCGCTATGCGTCATTCACGCTGATCATGGGGGCGTTTGTACTCTTTGTGCTGGAGGCGAAGTTTGGTACCCATGGAGTGCTCGGCCTTGGCGGCGTCGCTCTGCTGACGCTGGGCGGACTGCTCCTGGTGGATGGGCCGATCCCGCAGATGCGGGTCAGCATATGGACGGCGCTGGGTGTCAGCGTGCCCATCGGCGCCATCACGGTCTTCCTGATGACCATCGCGCTGCGCGCGCGCCGCAATAAAGTTGTGACAGGCGTGCAGGGGATGATCGGCGCGGTCGGCGAAGCCCGCACTGACATCGATCCCGAAGGGAAGGTCTTCGTGCTGGGTGAATTATGGAATGCGCACGCGCCCTCGCGCGTTGGAATTGGAGACCACGTCGTCGTCCGCAAGGTCGAGGGATTGGAACTGGAAGTGGAGAAGAAGTAGGAAGCAGCAATTAGCAACTAGCAATTAGCGACCCCAAATGCCGCAGCCAAGTTCCGCCTGCGGGCCGGACTGACCGACAACTGACAACCGATAACTGGCAACTGCTCTCCTGTTGCCAACTTGGGTTCCTCGTCAGTTGAGCCTACAATCTGCAGTAGCACACGTTCTACACTTCTGTTTAGCTGGAGGCACATCGTGCCCGGTATAGCTGGCATTGTTGTCATCGTTATTGTCGCTCTCTACATCATCAACTCGATCAAGATTCTGGCCGAGTATGAGCGCGGTGTTATTTTCCGCCTTGGGCGGTTGCTGGGAGCGCCGAAAGGCCCCGGCATCATTCTGGTTTTCGCGCCGATCGACCGTATGGTACGCGTCTCATTGCGCCAAGAGGCGCTGGAGGTCCCGCCGCAAGACATCATCACCCGCGACAACGTAACCCTGAAGGTGAATGCGGTCATCTTCCTGCGCGTGGTGGATTCCAACAAGGCGGTCGTTGCGGTTTCGAATTACATGTACCAGACGTCGCAGTTTGCGCAGACCACGCTACGTTCGGTGCTGGGCGAAGTCGATCTGGATGAGTTGCTGGCGCATCGCGAGAAGATCAACCTGCGCCTGCAATCGATCCTCGATCAGCACACCGATCCCTGGGGCGTGAAGGTGTCCAACGTCGAGGTTAAGCAGGTCGATTTGCCGGAGACGATGACGCGCGCCATGGCGAAGCAGGCCGAGGCCGAGCGCGAAAAGCGCTCGAAGATCATTCACGCCGAGGGCGAATTTGCCGCGGCGCAGCGCTTGATCGATGCCGCTCACCTGCTGGCCAGCGAACCGGTCAGCATTCAGTTGCGCTATCTGCAGACGCTGACCGAGATCGGCGTGGAGAAGAACACGACGATTATCTTCCCGGTGCCGGTGGACCTGCTGGCTGGTCTGCACAGCCTGGTGAAACTGGATAAGGCGAAGATTGCCGCCCTGCAAGCCCCTCCGGATAAAGGATGACAGCGGCCCAATTGAGCGAGGATATCTGTGCACACGATGGCATCTGACGACACCGAAATAACCCTGGGAGCAGGCAAGCTGCTGGGACTTTTTTTTCTGCTGGCAGCCATCTGCGGAGTTTTCTTTTCCATCGGTTATTCGCTGGGCAAAAGCTCAGGCCATGAGCAGGCGCTGAACGATCAGCCTGCACAGGTGAACGCTTCCGCTGATTCAGCCCCAGCTAGTTCCGGGAGCGGTGAAAGCAAGCCCTCAGCCGCGGTTGCCGCCAAGTCTGACACGTCGGCTCCGGCTTCCGAGGAAGCCAATGCTGCCAATCCGCCGAGCAATTTGACCTTCTATAAAGCGGTCCAGCAGAACGACAACGGAGCGCAGCCGGTTGCCGCAGCAGCGCAACCGGCGCCTGCTGCTCCAAAGGTGACAACTGCCGCCGCGCCGACCTCCGGTCCGGCGGTGAGCGCTCCCGCAGCCAGCACCGCCCGCAGTCCCGAAGTCATCTCGCACACCTCGCCGGTAACCGGGCCGGGAACCATCGTGGTGCAAATCGCGGCGGTTTCTCGTGAGGATGATGCAGTCGCACTCGCCGGCGCCTTACGTAAGAAGAACTACAACGTTTTTGTAGTGAACAATCCGGTGACGAACGACAAGTTCTACCACGTGCAGGTGGGTCCCTTCTCGACCGTGGCCGAAGCCGAAGCCACGAAAGCCAAGCTGGTGGCGGAAGGTTATAACCCGATCATTAAGAGATAGCTGTCAGGCGTCAGCCGTGCGACGAGCATGGGAACAGTGCCGTCCCTACGGTGTCGGTTTAATAACCGTGTCGCCGCTCTGCGGCTCGCGTCACAATTCCCACCAGACCCGGGGCTTACGCTCCGGGCTAACTTCATAGCCGCCGCTGGCACGGCTATCGATCCCACACAGCCGCGCGAAATTTTATTGGCGAATCAGGGAGAGACGGGTGTAGAGTAGTTGCCGTTTTCGCACTCAAGAGCCTGTCTACGCGAAACTGCGAGAGGAGAGCCCCGGTGAAAACACGTTTCCTTCCCCTTACCCTGCTCACCGTGATCACGTTCGCGGTTGTTGCTTGTATTCCAGCTGCGGCCCAGACGCTCTATGAGAATGGTCCGATCAACGGCAACACCGATGCCTGGACCATCAACCTCGGATTCGTCATGAGCGACAGCTTCACCATCTCCACTGGTAACAGCACGATCACCGGTATGTCCTTTGGAGCGTGGCTTGGCCCGGGAGACATCCTGGATTCCGTCGAAATCTCCCTAACCTCACAGGCAAACGGCGGAACGCTCTACTTTGACGGGATCGTAAGTATGACGCAGTCGGGCTGCGTTCTGAACCGATATGACTATGACGTTTGCACGGAAACCGGCATCTTCAACGGCCCGACGTTAAACAATGGGACCTATTGGGTGAATCTGCAGAACGCAGTCGACAACGAAGGCCAACCGGTGTATTGGGACGAGAATAGCGGAATCGGCTGCCATAGCCCAGGCTGCCCGTCGGAGGCAGGAAACGGGGTAGGATCGGACCCATCTGAGGCCTTCAGCATCCTGGGTACGGCGAGCACGACGACCACGGGCTCGGTTCCCGAGCCGACCAGCCTGGCCCTGTTCGCGTCTGGAGTCGTCGGCGCAGCAGCACTGCTGCGGCGTAAGCTGTTCTGACCTGGCCTGTTCGAATATTCGAAAGCGGATGGTTAGGTCTACCGGTCCCGGCCACTGATGCTTCTGAATCTGCTCTATACGGAGAATGGCCGTGAAAACCTGTTTCGTTTCCCTTACCCTGCTCACCCTGGTTACATTTGTGATCGTTGCTGCCGTGCCGGCCGCTGCTCAGACCGTCTATGAAAATGGTCCGATCAATGGGAACACCGATGCATGGACCTTCAACTTCGGATTCACGCCCACCGACTCCTTCACCTTATCCGGCGGTAACACCACCATAACCGGACTTTCTTTCGGGGCATGGCTGTATGCAGGCGACACCCTCACTTCGGCCGAAGTGTGGATCACCTCAGAACCGCTTAGTGGAACCTTCTACTTCGATCAGGTTGTGAATTTCACCGCATCGGGCTGCACCATCAACTCATACGGCTATAACGTTTGCGATGAGACCGGCACATTCAACGGTCCCACGCTAAACAACGGCACGTACTGGATCACTTTGCAGAACGGTGTCGTTTCCAGCGGCGATCCCGTCTACTGGGACGAGAACAGCGGAATCGGCTGTCATTCTCCGGGATGTCCCTCAGACGCCACGGAAACCGGCGAAGGATCGATCCCGTCCGAAGCCTTCACGATCCTTGGGACCGCCAGCAGCAGCAGCACCATCACGACCACGACCGGCACCGTCCCTGAGCCGGGTAGCCTCATCCTATTTGCCTCTGGGTTCGTTGGTTTGACTGGCGTGCTGCGGCGCAAGCTGTTCTAACGTCGAATCTGCACCAGAGGAAGACGGGAACGCATGGTACGGCTGGCGTGGTCAAGCGATGAGCGCCAGAGAGCAGCTTAATTAGCTTACTTAGAAAAAAAGTTGGCAGGAATCTTCTTCGACAGGGCAGCGGCGCACCGTGGATGGGCAACCGTTCTAGGCAATGACTTTAGGTCACCGAGATAGTCTTCTTACTCAACTGCTTCGCGTTCTTTTTTTGCTCCTTTTGTTGCTCCTTCCACTGCTTCTTCTGCGCCTTGGCTTGTTCCTTGCGTTGTTTGTTCCACTGCTTTTGCGCTTTCTCCTGCGCCTTGGAGTTTTTCGTCCTGGGGTTTTGTGTCGTGGGCCTTTGCGCTTTCGCGTGCTCGGTAGTCTTGCGGGCGTAAGCCGTCGGCGCTGACAGCATCAGGGCGAGAAGGACAAATAGAACGCTGGATGTGATTTTCTTCACATGCTCACCACGTAACCCCAACCAAACTGGATTCTACAACGAGCAATCGAGTCGCGCCACGACAATTAACGGCACTTTTGAGAAGTGACCGGGGGTTACGAAGGTACAAGTACTTTCGTAATCTTGACTAGTCTTTGTACTGGGGTACGGTTGTAAGTTGGGCTTAGTGTCCAATATCTCCGGGGAAGGCCGCCGGGGGGAAGGTCTTTGAAAAAATCAGTGCCTAAGGGCCAGGGACCGGCAGGAGTCAGTCGTCCACAGCTTTGCTCCGGGGAGCAATTGATCGGCAGGGTTCGACCGGTAAGTTATTGTGAACAATAAGTTATGGTAAGTCATTTGTTTCTAATACCTTGCGTGTCCGGCGTCAAGCATTCTTTCCGGCCGGAAGTTTTGATTGTCGCCCATCACCTTGCGCGGGTAGTTGTGCAAGCTATTGATTGGCATAGACTTACGTACCGCCTTAAGTCCAATGCTTTTAATATTTTGCGGGCAAAATATTCAAAACAAAGATTTTGCGAATGGTGGGGGGATGGGGGTGCATTCGAAGTCCGAAACAGCAAAGTTCCGGATGCGGATGCCCACCGTTACAGTTTTGCCGACTTGTGAATCTCCACGGTGCTCCAGGTTTTGTCGGCAGCATGGCAGAGGTTCTCCAACGGGCAATCGGCACATTTGGGGTTGCGGGCGATGCACAGGGCGCGGCCATGCAGGATGATCTGGTGGGCGAAAACGATCCACTTGTCGCGCGGAATCACCTTCATCAGGTCCTGCTCGATCTTCTGCGGGTCTGCGTTCTTCGTAAGCTCCAGGCGGCGCGAGATGCGTTGCACATGCGTGTCGACCACCACACCGTCGGCGATCCGGTACCACGTGCCGAGCACGACATTAGCGGTTTTGCGGGCGACGCCGGGCAGCTGCAGCAACTCGTCCAAGGTGCGCGGGACCTCGCCGCCGAAGTCGCTGATAAGCTTGCGGGCCGCGCCCACCAGCGATTTCGACTTGTTGCGGAAGAAGCCGGTGGAGCGGATGTCGTCTTCCAGTTCTTCCGGCTGGAGCGACGCGAAGGCCTCAGGCGTCGGATACTTTCCGAACAAGACCGGCGTGACCATGTTGACGCGAACGTCGGTGCACTGGGCGGAAAGAATCGTCGCCGCCAGCAATTCCCACGCGCTGTTGTGATGCAGTGCGCA
>Ga0181532_10002257_pt1 | contig 18003 bp, 16 predicted proteins | sample PEATcosm2014_Bin_33_FD_119768 | JGI IMG/M metagenome (GOLD analysis project Ga0181532, IMG submission 119768) | Peatland microbial communities from MTU Mesocosm Facility, Houghton, MI, USA - PEATcosm2014_Bin11_30_metaG | ecosystem: Environmental > Terrestrial > Soil > Wetlands > Peat | place...
GCCACCATGCTGGTGGCCTGTTTGCGGCAACAACTGGAAGAGTTCCTGGCGGCCCGCAAGCCCTTGCTGGGAATCTGCAATGGCTTCCAGGTTTTGACGGAGTCGGGGATTCTCCCCGGCCGTACACCGGGGAACCGTGGCATGGCGCTTCTCGAGAACCAATCTGCACATTTCGAAGACCGGAAGATTCGGCTTCTCGTATCACAGGAGGGTTGCGCCTGGACTAAGGGCCTGGCGGGCGAGATTCTGGAGATGCCCACGGCCCACGGCGAAGGACGCCCACTGGTTTGCGATGGCTCCGGGGTAGCCGGACGGGTGGTCTTCCGCTATACCGACGCGCAGGGACGGCCTACAATGGAGTATCCGAGTAACCCCAACGGGGCTCCGGAATCAGTCGCCGGCGTTACGGACGAAACCGGCCTGGTCTTGGGACTGATGCCGCATCCGGAACGCGTTTCGTTGCCCGCCCATTACTCACAGGACGGGCTGAAATTGTTCACGAACTTGGTGAAGTGGCTCAACGGGTAGGTAGCATGTAGTAGGTGGTAGGAGGGAAAGGATAACAGGAATGTGGTAGCCCGAGCTTGGAGGTAGTCGTACCAGGGGTGAAAACTCGACGCCTCAGATACCCCATCTACCTCCTGCCATATACCACCTACCGCTTTTGGACGGCCAATGAAAATTCTTCTCGTCGACGACGAACCGGACATCTGCAAACTGATCAAAACCTTGGTCGAGCCCTTGGGAGTAGAGGTGCGCACGATGTCGGACAGCCGGGAGGCCGCATTGATCCTGGAGCACGACAAATTCGACGGGATCATGTTGGACGTCGCCATGCCTGGTTTGGACGGCTTCCAACTCGCGCGGCGGATTCGCTCCACACCGCCTAACCAGCAGGCCCCCATCATCATGCTAACTGGCATGGATGACGTCGAGACCATGCGCCGGGCGTTTGAAGCCGGAGTGACGTTCTTCCTGGGGAAGCCTGTCTCTCGCGAAAAGATCTATGCCATCTTCCGCACGGCGCGCGGCGCTATGCTGGCGGAACGGCGGAGGACCGGGCGCCTTCCCTACCGCACTGCCGTGAACGTTGCGTGGGAAGCTCAGCGGTTCAATTCCACGAGCATAAACATCAGCGAAGGGGGCATGGCGGTGGAAGGCTCAGGCTCGGCGGCGGTCGGCGATGTGCTGACTCTGGAATTCAGCATGGCCGAGGCAAAACACACTCTGAAAGTCACCGGCAAAATCCGGGGTAAAGACGCCTCGGGCCGGACCTCCATCGAGTTCATCGACCCCACAGAGGCCAGCCGCGAAATCATTCGAGAGTACATGTACGGCAAGATCACGGAGTGAAGACGGGATGGTAGATGGCAGGTAGTAGGTGGTATGTGGGGAAAGCCTACGCCGGCGTAGTCCCCACCTACCACATCCGACCTACCACCTACCCATCACCCCGCCATCCCCGACCAACGGAAATAAGCCTCGAGAAGGCGTTGACCATCCAGGGCCGCGTAAACAGCGGCGATCCCAAGGAAAGTCCCATAGGGCCAGGGATAATTACGGAACCGCGGCGCCGCGAGAGTGATTGACACAGCGACGATCGACCCCGCAAACGATCCCAACAGGATGGTGAGCAGTGTCAGCGGGGCGCCCAGAAAGACCCCCACCATGATCATCAGCATTACGTCGCCAAACCCCAGGTATTCTTTCGTCCGTCCACTTAAGATGAAAAAGGCCGTCCCGACAGCGTAGAACAGTCCGCCTCCTATAAGTGCTCCGCTGAGAGCGCCCAGAACCGACAACACGGTTCCAGGCAGAAGCACGCCCATTCGCTCAGCCAACCATCCCAGTGGACGGCTGTCGACGTCGATGAACAGGCTCAACACCACGCCCACACCGATTCCGAAAAAGGTCACTGCGTGCGGAATGAGCCGCTCTCGCAGATCCGTGAAAATGAGGACGAGCAGGAGCATCACGAAAACGGAGTATTTCACCAATTCGGGGCTAAGGCCAAAGCGGATATAAGTTGCAACCATCAGAATCGCGGTGAGCGCTTCAACCAAGGCATACTGCGGGGAGATTCGGGCGTGACAGTCCCTGCATCGGCCTCTCAACAGAACGTAGCTAACCAGCGGGATGTTGTCGTACCAGCGAATGGTGTGTTTGCAGAGCGGGCAATGCGATCGAGGCAGCAGAATCGATTGCTTGTGCGGAAGGCGAACAATGCACACATTCAAGAAGCTGCCAAAGAGCAATCCGTACAGAGTGATTACAAAGTAGACCATGATTAACCGGCTGTTCTCCTCCGCCACCTCGAATTACAGCTACCACCCCTTATCCCCTCCTTACCAAGGAGCGGAATTGCGCATTCCCCTCCTTGATGAGGAGGGGCTAGAGGTGGTGGAGCGCCGCGCCGGATCATCCGGCCAGCAGGCGCTGATAAAGCGCTTCGGTGCGCCGGACCATTATATCAATAGTGAACAGGCGTGCACGCTCCCTGCCGCTCAATCCCCATTGATGAATGCGCACGCGGTCGGACGCCGCGGCCACTATTGCCTCCGCCAGCGCCGCAGGCGACCCTGGCTCAATCAGCCATCCGGTGCGCCCGTCTTCGACCACCTCCGGAAGTCCGCCCACCCGGCTGGCCACGACGGGCAGGCCATACGACATCGCCATGAGAGCCGAAGATCCAAGTCCCTCGGACTTCGACGGCATCACGAACAGGTCCAATGCGGCGAAGAACCCGGCGGGGTTCGCGAGCGTGCCGCAAAGACGCACGCGCTCTCCGAGGGCGGCGTAGTTGCGAGCATTCTCAGGATCGTTGAGGGTTGGCCCATCCCCTGCCAGCAGGAGCCGTGCTTGCGGCAGTCTTTCCTTCAAGATTTGCACCGCTTGAAGGGCCACGTCCTGCCCTTTTTCGTGCGTGAAAGCCCCCAAGTGACCAATTAGGAATTCGTCCTCAGCGGCGCCCCAATGGGCGCGTGCTTTCTCCCGGGTCGCCCGCGATGGCAATTCCGGGGGCACTTCGATGCCGTCCGGAATCACCTCGATCATCGACTCGGGCAGGCCGCAACGTATGGCCCCTTGGCGGATGAAATCTGAAACTGCGATCACCGCGTCGCAGGTGTGCGCATACTTGAGGGAATACGTCCAGCGCTGCCCTTCGCTGGGGAGAAAGGCCACACGGCGGCTGGCGACGCGGCGAATCCGCAACCCGACGGACGCCATCCAGGACACCGTCTGGCCGTGCCCGTCATGAGCGTGAAGAATCTGGCACGGCGCGGCGCGCAGCATTTGACGCAGTTGCAGAACTCCGTATAGATGGAAGAGGTCCTGCCCGGGAAGCGGGAAGGTGGGAAGCGCTTCCTCTCGGGCGCACGTCTCAAGTTCACTCTCCTCGCGGCAAACCACGATCTGGCTGTAACCGCGCTCGCGAAGTCCCCGCGCAAGGTTCAACAACTGCCGTTGACCGCCTCGCAGACTCTGGCCGATATCGACATGAGCGATCTTCAATGGTCTCGAGGACGCCATACGTGATACCCGTTGAGGGTTCGGGCTGTCATCCTGAACTCGGGCTGTCATGTTGAGTTCGGTCTGTCATCCTGAGCGCAGCGAAGGATCTCAGTAGTGGGTCGCAGGCTAGGAGCAGCGAACGTACGGCAGCGATCCTTTGCTGCGCTCAGGATGACAGTTGCAGGACCTGAGGCGACACGCCCGCACCACCTCAGCGCCCTCCTCCCAGTTTCTCGTATTTCCGCCGAACGTAGCGCGCCGCCATGGCCGCGATCAGGAACCCCTGATGCCCGTCCAATACTCCCAGGCGAAGGAAGTAAGTGTGCAGGAAAACCCAAAGAGGATCAAACCTGCGCCGCAGGAAATTGACCCTCTGACCTCGTTCTCGCATTTCCTGCGCCGCCAAGTCGGTGTACAACTCGATCCTCTGTCGATGCTCTTCCAGCGTGTCGCAGGTGTAGTGCAGGATTTCACCCGGGATGGTCGCGACGCGCCCGTTCACCGTGACTGACTCATGAACGTACTTCCCTTCCCACTGGGCCTTGCGCCGGTCGAAAAGGCGGACCTTGTAGTCCGGATACCAGCCGCCGTGCAGGATCCAGCGGCCCAGATAGCGGGCGCGGCGGGCAAAGCGATATGCGTCCGCCGTGGGCTGAAGGCGTTTCCAGGCGCCGATCTCAGCCTGGGCAAGCGAGTTCAGTTCCTCGTCCGCATCCAGGCTCAGAATCCAATCGGGCTGAGCCTGGCGAGTGGCAAAGTTCTTCTGGGTAGCGTAGCCGTGCCAGGGTTCCTTGATGACCCGCGCTCCCAACCCCGCCGCGATCGTGGCTGTTTCATCAGTCGAACCGGAGTCGACGAGCACGATTTCATCTGCACAGGCCAGCGAGCTAAGCGCGCGTGCGATGCTGCCGGCCTCGTTGCAGGCGACTATGGTCGCTGAAATATGAGGCATGGATGAATCAATCCCGGAAACGCCATCCGCAGTGATTTGCTTGCCGGAACCTTCACGTGGCGTTGTCGTTCTGAGCGAAGCGAAGAATCTGCATTCGCCCGCGGTGGAGCGGAACTACAGATCCTTCGCTTCGCTCAGGATGACAGCCAGTTTCATCTGCATGGGTGGGCCGCAGGCTCGTCTTGCGCTCGGAATGACAGCCCTATTTCGTCCCGAGCAGAGCGGCGAAGGCGCCCTTGGAAACCAGTTCTGCGACTCGGGCAATGTCCTGATGCAAGGGTCTGTCCTTGGTCACCGGCGATGAGGCGGCACGAAGCGCCGCCTTGGCTTCTTCCGCCAAGCGACCGGTTCGGAGCGGAGCCAGCAGGTCAATGGCCTGGCAAGCCGCAAGTAACTCGATGGCGAGAATGGCAGCCAGGTTAGAAAGCAGCGGGCGCAGTTTCAGCGCCGCCGCCATGCCCATGCTCACGTAATCCTCTTTGTTGCCGGAGGTAGGAATAGAGTCCGCCGAGGCGGGGTGGGCCAGAATCTTATTCTCTGAGGCTAGAGCCGCCGCCGTCACTTGCGCGAGCATAAATCCCGATTCCAGTCCCGCTGACTTCGTCAGGAAAGGCGGCAGCTCGGACGTCAGAGGATTCACCATGCGGTCGATTCGCCTTTCGGAAATGCCGCCAAGCTGCGTGAGCGCCAAAGCCATCAGGTCAAGCGCGGTGGCCAGAGGTTGGCCGTGAAAGTTTCCACCTGAAATAACCTCGCCTGCCTCGGCAAACACCAGCGGATTATCCGTAGCGCTGTTCATTTCCCTGGTAAGAACCTGGTTGGCGTAATCGAGCGCGTCCCGCACCGCGCCGTGCACCTGCGGCATGCAGCGCAAACTGTAGGCATCCTGCACTCGCGAGCACCCCTGGTGCGACATGTTGATCTCGCTTCCTTGCGTAAGCCGCCAGATGTTTCCGGCCGTTACCATCTGGCCGGGATGCGGGCGCGCCTGGTGCAGCCGCTCGTCGAAGGCTTTTCGCGAGCCCCGCAACGCATCCAGGGAGAGGGAGCCCGCCACATCCGCTGTATCCACAAGAATCTCAGCGAGACGCAGTGCGAGAAGTCCGACTGAAAGCATCGCCTGGGTGCCGTTCACAAGCGAGAGGCCTTCTTTGGCTTCCAGCACTAAAGGCTCGATGCCGACAGCCTTCAAAGCCTGCCGAGCCGGCTGGCGATGGCTTTGGTAAATCACCTCGCCTTCTCCCACGAGCGTCAGCGCCACATGCGCCAAGGGGGCGAGGTCGCCGCTCGCTCCCACCGAGCCGCGCCCCGGCACAACGGGATGCACTCCGTGGTTCAGAAAATCGCCGAGTTGCTCCGCTACCGCCGGGCGCACGCCCGAGAGACCCATGGCCAGTGTGTTGGCTCGCAGCAAAAGCAGGCCGCGCGTCTCGGAAGCATCCAGGGGTTCGCCCACGCCGCACGCATGGCTGCGCACCACATTCAATTGCAGTTCTCGCGCCTGCGCCGGCTCAATATGCTCCGTCGAGAGGCTGCCCACGCCCGTCGTAACCCCATAAACAACCTCTCGCCCGCGAATGATCTTTTCGATGAATCGGCGGGACCGCGTCATCGCCCCGCGCGCCTCAGGCGCGAGCCGGACCCGCCGGTTCTCCAGCACGACCTGATAGAAGTCGCGGCGAGTTAAGCTGTGTCCCGTAAGCTGCAATGCGCCGGGCATCAAATCCTCACAAAGGCCGAAAATCGAAATTGGAAACTGGAAAATTGAAATCGGAAAATCAAAATTGGACTAGACAAAACCATTCCGTCAGACCCTGTCATTCTGAGCGAAGCGAAGAATCTCCGCAGTTGCTTTGTTTCTGTGACTGCAGAGATCCTTCGCTTCGCTCAGAATGACAGCAGTCGTTCGCTTCTTGCCAGTCTCCAATTTCGGCGTTCTGCTTTCTAACTTTTGCCTTCTGCCTTCCCCAGGAGCAATCCCCGGTACTTGTCGGGCAGAGTGCGCGGGCGGCCATCGCGGTCCGTGATCACGTGCACCGTCTCGCCTTCGGCGATCAGTTCATCTGCGTGCTCGTTGTAGATCTCGTAACCAAAGATCAACACGCGCTTCCGTATTCCCGTCACGCGCGTGCGGATCAAGATTTCGTCGTCGTAGCGTGCCGGGGCTTTATATCGGCAGCGCGCCTCGGCCACCATAATGTAGAGGCCGTCCTCTTGCTCCATAGCGCGATAAGCGAAGCCGTGCTGCAGGCAAAAGTCGGTGCGGCCGATCTCAAACCAAACCAGGTAATTCGCGTAGTAAACTACGCCCATCTGGTCCGTCTCCGCGTAACGCACCCGGAGCGTCGAGGTAGTCCAATCGGTCGGGAGGATTTCTTCAGTCATAGAGTTCGCCAAAGTGAAGGAGTCAGGCGAAACAGTCTACTCCAAATTGGGAATTCCAAACAGGCTTGCGCTCAACAAACAAGGACATCGCTCGGCCCCTTGGCGTGATGCGGTGTCGCAGATTCAGCCCGCGGGGACAGCTCACAGCAAGCTTTCTCCCGACCCATCCACAGGGTTCCGTAACACGTGGCCGAGCTGGCCCAAGAAGCAATGAAGCAGGTTGCCTGCCAGCCGCCGTAATTCGACATTTCCGGTCAGGGTCAGACCGATCTGCGCGTCGTTGTGAGCGGCCGACCCAGGCGATTGGCCCAGGCCGGCCGTAAGGGCCGCCCGCGTGAGATCATTGCTGGCGGCAAGGAAGAAGTCCGATGCAGTTTGCCAATTGAAGATGAGGTCCGGATGCTTGGCAGGCTGACGATCGAACTCCAGCCTCCCGCGGTCGATGAATACGGTCCAAACCAAATCCCAGTCTTCCAAAATCCACAGTGTCGCAAAACGACACGAGCGAATTTGCTGGCGGAGGTGCTTGTCGCGCCCGGTAAGAACAAAGGCGCGTTGAATTATACGGCGCGCTGCGCGCTTGGAAGGAGGAACGAGGGCTTCGATGGTCTGGTCTGTCATGCTCCCACGGCTTTAGAAGGCCGAAAATCTAAATTCGAAAATCGAAACTCGGAACCAAGAGGCTGAAGCTGCTGACTCAGAATGCTCGTTTCTGTTCTTATAGTTTCACTGTTTCGATTTTCCACTGTCGAATTTCGATTTTCGAGTTTCGAATTTCGATCTCCGATATGTTGCCAATTCCACGATGCGCACTTCCGTGTCACGGTCGCGTAAAACCTCAACCACATTTCCGTTTGCGTCGGCCACAACGCTGGCCCCACCGTACGTCCGTGCCTTCCATGGGCCATGCGTCATCTCTCCCACCAGGTCCGTGCCGATCGTCGGGCATTGCCACAATTTGGCCCGGCTGCAAACCAGGCGCTCGAGGTCCTTTTCGTGGGCCGGCCACTCTTCAGCTTTAGCGGCCCATCCGTACGGGACGAGCATCAAGTCAGGTTTCAAGCTAGCCACTTTTTGCGCAAATTCATCCACGAAAGTGTCCGCGCAGATTATAACGCCAATGCGGCCGAACTCCGTCTCCACGACACCGATGTCATCGCGGGTACCGGTTGAGTACGGCGGCTCCATCAACTCCGGCAGGACATTCAACTTGCGGTGCTTCCACAAGAGCTTTCCAGTCTTATCCATCAGAAGCGCTGAGTCGTAAAGCCTGTCGCCATCCTTTTCGTCGAGTCCGATCGCGATCATCAAGCTGTATTTGCGCGCCAGCGCCGCAAGGCGGTCGCTGTCGGCGCCCGGTATCGGCGTCGCCATGGCGTGCGCCTCGGGATTTTCCCAGCCCAGGATCGCCGATTCCGGAAATGTCGCGATCTGAGCGTGTTGGGCGGACGCGGTCGCAAGAGCATACTCAATGCGCCGAAAGTTCCCTTCCCGATCTCCGTCGATAACCAGAATCTGGCAAACGGCGACACGCAGTCCAGCCGTTGCGACGGGCGACAGAAACAGCACGGCGAATGAGGCGACAAGGAGCTTCAGTAGCGGCCCGCAAGCCGTCACCCCGCACAAATGCATCGCCTTTTCACTCCCACCCGCCAACAAGCTGCCTCCCGCCCACTCTGAATCCTGAATCCTATTTGCCCCCGGCTCTCCGTGCCGACGCCTCCAGCAAATCTTGCGAAGGAACCAACTCGTCCACCAAGCCGAGCGTCAGGGCCTGGCTGGCCGGAACCCGTTCGGCGGTTAAGATGAGCTGTGTAGCCGCCGCCCTCCCGATCAACCGCGCCAGGCGCTGCGTTCCTCCCCAACCCGTGACGAGGCCAAGGGCGACGCCTGGACAGCCGAAAGAAGCGTCGTAGGTCGCGACTCGAGCCCGGCACGCCAAGGCCAGGTCGAGGCCCCCTCCCAGACAATACCCACGGATCGCCGTAACCACCGGGAGGGGGAAGTGCTCGATCTCGTTAAACAGCGTTTGCCCCGTCTGTGCAAATTGCCGCGCCACCGCACCGCTCAAGGATGCAACCTCCTCGACGCTGGCGCCGGTCGCAAACGAGCGTGGACTTGCGGCGATCACAACGCCCAGGAAAAGGCCGGAGGCCCGGACTTCGCTCAAAAGGTCCGCCAATTCCGCAAGCACCGCGCGTGAAATCTGAGGATATCCGGAGCCTTCAGAAAACGACAGCACCGCCACGGAATTGTGGCTGGTCAGTTCCATACTGGGATCCAGGATTCGGGATTCAGGAAATCCTCCGTCACATGTCATTCTGAGCGAAGCGAAGAATCTGCATTGGTTCGCCTCGGACCGGAACTGCAGATTCTTCGCTTCGCTCAGAATGACAGCGACTTTTATGTCCACGGGTGGATTGCGGGCCCATGGACACTCAGGATGACAGCCCCCGAATCCTATCTCACGTGCCCTCGGATGAACTCCACGATCTGGACCGTCGAGGCTCCCGGCTGAAAGACCTCGGCCACGCCGGCCTTCTTGAGTTCCGTAATATCTTCGTCCGGAACGATGCCGCCGACGACCAGCAGCACATCCTCAAGCCCTTCGCCACGCAGCAGTTCGCAGATGCGCGGCACAATCGTGCGGTGCGCCCCGGAGAGAATCGAGATCCCGATCGCGTCCACATCTTCCTGGACGGCGGCGTTAACAATCATCTCCGGGGTTTGCCGGAGACCGGTGTAGATGACTTCCATCCCCGCGTCGCGCAACGCACGCGCCACAATTTTCGCTCCCCGGTCGTGCCCGTCCAGCCCGGGTTTCGCAACCAGAACGCGGATTCGTTTGTCGGTCATAGCGTTCCAAGCCTCAGAACACACTCTTCAAGTCAAGTGAAAAGCCTGGCAGCACCTCAGGCTCTTCCAGCGTGTCGGATTCGCGGCGGACGAAGATCGCGCCATCGGCGCGGAAAACCTGAACCTCGCGAGGTTTGGGATAGAAAACCCAAACCGCCTTGGCCCCCGCAGCAAGGTACTGCATCACCTTCTGAGTCAGTTCCTCGGCCAGGTCAGTTGGAGAGACAACCTCAATCGCAAGCGCGGGCGCGCCCTGAATGCGCTTGTCCAGGTCTATTTCACGCATCCGGTCCGCTGGCACGAAGGATACGTCCGGAATTCGCACAGTGTCGGGCGTGAGTTGATAACCGGTTCCAACAAAGACCGTACCTAGCTCTTCTGCCTCAGCAAAGTTACCCGCTATCTGGGCTACGTTGTCGCGCACGAAATTATGTCGTGGCATTCGCTCTCCGAGAGTAACCAACTTCCTTTCGTTCAGCTCATAGTGAATTCCTTCTGTGACGGCGAGAGCATCGAACTGCTGGATGGTCAGAAGTGTTTCAGGTGCCATCTCGCCTTCTCCAGACTCCGTTTCGGCGCGTTGTGGGGGCGACCCTTGTAGTCGCCCTCGGGTGGCCGCGGCGGTTGTCCCTAACTACTATCGAAACGCCGGTTCTTCGTATGTGCCAAATACCTTGCGCAGCACGTCGCACATTTCGCCGAGGGTAGCATAGGCGCGCACCGCCGCGAGAATGTACGGCATCAAGTTGGCGTCCGTTGACGCGGCGCTGCCCAGGGCCTCGAGGACGGCCTGTACGCGGAGATTATCCCGTCGCTTCCGCAACTCCGTTAACTTCTGCCGCTGAAGGCGGGCCACGTTCTCGTCGATCACTAGAAGTGTGATCGGCCGCTCATCCTCGGAGGCGAACTCGTTCACGCCCACTATGATCTCCTCTTTACGTTCTACGGCCTGCTGATAAGCGTAGGCGGCATCGTGAATCTCCTTTTGTGGATAGCCCGTTTCAATCGCCGCCACCATGCCCCCCAGCGCGTCGATCTTGTCGAAATAGCGGTAACAGGCGTGCTCCGTCTCAGTCGTCAACTTCTCCACAAAATAGGAGCCGGCAAGCGGGTCCACGGTGTTGGTTATGCCGCTCTCGTGCGCAATCACCTGCTGCGTTCGGAGCGCAATCGTAACGGCTTCCTCGGTGGGAAGAGCCCACGCTTCGTCCAGGGAATTGGTGTGCAGCGACTGCGTTCCGCCCAATACGGCGGCGAGGGCCTGAAGGGTGGTGCGCACGACGTTGTTGTAAGGCTGCTGTGCGGTCAGCGAGCAGCCTGCCGTCTGTGTATGAAAACGGCAGTGCCAGGAGCGCGGGTCCTGCGCGCCCAGGCGCTCGCGCATTGCGCGGGCCCAAACTCGCCGCGCAGCGCGATATTTGGCCACCTCCTCGAACAGGTCGTTGTGGGCGTTGAAGAAGAAGCTTAGCCGCGGCGCAAAGTCGTCCACGCTCATGCCGGTGCGCATCACCCACTCGACGTACTCGAGGCCGTCGCGCAAGGTGAAGGCAAGTTCCTGCACCGCGGTCGACCCCGCTTCGCGAATGTGATAGCCGCTGATCGAGATCGGATTCCAGCGCGGCACTTCCTTTGCACCATACACAATGGTGTCCACCACAAGCCGCATGGACGGCTTAGGAGGAAAGATATACTCCTTTTGGGCAATATACTCCTTCAGAATATCGTTCTGAGTTGTCCCCGAAATTTTCTTACGATCTGCGCCGCCCTTTTCTGCCACCACCAGGTACATCGCCCAGACAATCGCGGCGGGGGAATTAATGGTCATGGAGGTGGTTACGTCCTCGAGCGGCAGCCCGGCAAGCAAGGTCTCCATGTCCGCGAGAGAAGAGACGGCTACGCCGCATTTGCCGACTTCGCCTTCGGCTAGATGATGGTCGCTGTCATAGCCCATTAATGTCGGCAAGTCAAAGGCGATGGACAGCCCCGTCTGCCCCTGCTTAAGAAGGTAGTGGAGACGTCGGTTGGTGTCCTCGGGGCTGCCGAAGCCCGAGAACTGGCGCATGGTCCATACCCTGCCCCGGTACATGGTGCGATGAATGCCGCGCGTGAAAGGATACTCACCCGGGTCGCCGAGGTCTCGAGCGTAATCAAAATCCGCAAGATCTGAGGGAGTGTACAGCCTTTCCACAGGGACGCCTGAAAGCGTGGTGAACACGTCCTTGCGTTCGGCTGAGCGCGCCAGGGACGGCGCGAGCACGGACGATTCCCAGCGGGCTTCCGAAGGGGAAGGTTTTCGCCCCGAATCCGCCTCGTGCTCTATGGTGGTCTTTTTGGTTTCGGCCATGAATCGCTTCCCCGCTCCTTATGCGCCCGCCGAAGCGGCCTGAAAGTCATGTTAGTTCAGCGCTAAAACCAAAGTCAAACTTGGGAACGCTTCAATCACAAATCACAAATCACCAATTCCCTTAGCTTTGTGGGTTGGGAGGCGGAGTCTGCAGGGCAGGCTCTTCGGTGGCGCCGGGGATATTCGGCGCACGCGTCACCTTGCCCTGAAGCGCGTCGCTCAACTCGATATGATAGTCAGCCAGAATGGTTCCGGTAGCCTGGCGAAATTGGGTCAAGGCTTTGGCGTAAGTCGAGCGCGCCTTCACGTCATTGCCTTCCGCCGTAGCCAAGTCGCGCTGCGCCTGGATCACTAAAAAGACCGTGGATTCCCCCAACTTGAACTTTCTTTGCTCCGCATCAAGCGTCTTCTGGGCCAACACTACGGCCTTCACCGCCGCCGCAATTTGCGCCTTGGCCTGAATTACCCCGATATCGGCGCTGCGCACATCCTGCTCAACCTGGTTCTTCTGCTTCAGCACTTGTTCCCTGAGTTGCCGTTGCTCCAGCAAGGCGCGCGCAATGTCCGCTTGCGCGGCGCGATTGCGAATGGGAAATTGCAGAGTGAAGCCGAAAGAATAGTCCGGATAATTACCGTGAAACAATTGAGACAGCGATTGAGAGATCCCCTGGTAAGAAGCGACCAACGGCCGCGCGATTCCTCCTCCGCTGCTGGCCTGGCATTGGCTCCCACTTTCCGCGTATCCCGCCGGGCATGCGTAGCTGAGTCCTGAAAGGCCACTGGGATTGTAACTGGCGAAGAGATCAAGCGTAGGGAGCAAGGCGTTGCGATTGGCTTTAACCACGATATCCGCGTAGCGTGCGTTTAGGTCTGCCTGTTCAACCTCAGGCCGGTTGCGCACGGCCAGATCCAAGGCTTTTTCCAGGGGCGGAATATCATCCGGGCTCGGATCCGGAAGCTTGTCGACCGCGTCCACTTGCGCGCCTCTCAGTCCCGCGTCCACGTTCCGGGAGAGCGCCGTCTTGATCAACTCGGCCTGTTGTTGCAAGCTGGTTTGCGCCACGATCAAGTTCTGCTCATCGGTGGCCACTTCGGACTCCGCCCTTACCACTTCGATGGGCGCCAAGGTGCCCACCGCCACCTGCCGCTTGTTGTCGGAAAGCAGCCTCTGCGAGTAGGCCAGCGCTTGTTCCGCGACAGCGACATTCTCTTTGAAAGACAGGTAATCCCAGTAAAGATTCAGCACCTGGGAGACCGTGGTGATGACCTGCTGGCGAAATATGCTGCTTGAGATTTTCAGGTCGTTTTGCGCGATGCGAATGAACTTGGCGTTGGCGCGATAGCCGAATCCGTTGAGTAGCTGCTGGTCAAATCCCAACGTGAGCCCGGTAGGCACCACGGGGTTGAAGAGCGTATTGAGCGATGTGGTGGACTGGCGATAACCCTGAATGGCGACGGCATAGCTGGTTCCCGTCAGGAAACCCTGGCCGAAGTATGCCACTCCATTGGTGGTTTGGGTCGTGACCACGGGCTCGCCGCTGACCAGGACGTAGTTGAGCGGCGAGGTTCTGCGATCCCAGCCGAACTGGGCTCCCGCCACGGGGTCGCAGCAGCCGATCACTCCGACATTCGTAGCCCCACCGGTGCCGGTGACTCCGCTGGCGCTGGTAGTGCTGCCGCTGCTGACCGCACTGACGCCGCTTCCTATGGCGCCCGAGAACAACGCCGAGGACTGAAAGGCGCCAGGCACACCGCGGGTAGCGCCACCGCTTCTCGACCGCAGGAGGTCCGCCTGGGCGAAGCCCAAGTTGTAGCGCGCGATGGAGATGTCGAGGTTATTTTCGAGTGCCAGAGCAAGAACGTCCTCAATCGAAAGCCGCAGCTTGTTGTCGCTGAGGAGCGAATGCAAACGCTCCGAGTTGCTCATCTTGGGCGCCGGGATATAGGGCGACCCGTAGGGGCGCCAGAAATTCGGAAACCACTGGGTGTTCCCAACCTCCACCGTTGCCGGAGTGCTGGCTTCAGGCACCTGGGCCTGCATGCCTTGCGCAAAGATAAGCGAGCCCAGCGATAAAACGAGAATTGACACACGTGCGCACTTTAGCTTCATTGAGAGTTCTTCCCCCTCCACAGATTTGGAAAGCATCTAAAGGCCAGAGTATAGCGCCTCATGGGTGAGCGCGTCGCACATCTTTAGTTGAAGTGCGGGGATCGTGCGCAGCACTCCTGCAACCACACAGGGACGACCCACCGCTCTTCGGGCAAAGCTGGGTGTGCGGTGGCGTCCCTCAGCTCTTTTTCGCGGGTCACGGCATCATCGCCAGGAGTTGAGTGTTCACGGCCGTAGTGATTGGAACTGGCGGCATTCTCCTGATTTGATTCGCAGCTCTGGCGTTTCAGACCGGTATCCGCCGGCCGGTCGCCGCTACCTTCAAATTGGGACGCGGCTTGATCGTCGTATTGCTTGACGGATGACCGTTTCGCGGGCACTATCATTAAAGTGGCACTAGGGGCCTGTAGCTCAGTTGGGAGAGCACATGGTTTGCAACCATGGGGTCGGGAGTTCGAGCCTCCCCAGGTCCACCAGCAATCTCCCTGACATCACAAGATTTGTCGCGGAAAGTGCCGCCGACTGGAGAGGTGGACTGGGGCGTGACTATCCGTTCGACAACACGACTCCGAAAAGCGGTGCCGCGATTTCTCTGCGTGATCACCTTCCTTCCCTGTGCTACCGTCGTGACACCTCGGAGCTATGCCCAATCTGTATTTGCGGAAGTCAATGGAACAGTGACCGACCCGAGCGCTGCCCTGATCCCGGACGTGCAAGTCGTTCTGCGTAACGTTGACACGGATACGCACTCGACGTCCTGGACCTCGATCCCCTACCAGACCAAACCTCGTGGCCAGCCCTCTTCCCTGGAGGGACGGTGGCGAGAGTGGCGAGCCGGGTGAGGGGTGGGTCAACACCAGAGACTGCGCTTGACCGCTCGACTTCTTGACCTCTCCCTTTGTTTTCATAGACATTCTCGCTTTGTTCCGTCGATTTTGCACTCGACAAGTGGAGGAGTCGAGACGTTGGGGAGCCCTCTGCCACCTTCCGGCCTGCGGTCCGCCGCTCGCGGTCGGCAATTGGTGTGCAATTCCTCGACAACGATCTGCCCACCTGCCGACCTGCCCTTGCTTTTGCACTCCTCGACTTCTTGACTGCACTTTGAGGCGGAAACCACAGGCAGGAACTACGGACGAAAACAAAAGAGGACTTTCTGGCATAGCGTACCCGGCAGGCCCTGAGCGCCTTGTCCAACCTTACCTGACGACTATAGCACATGTTACCACATTTGTCAAGTACTCACTAAGTTAACCACCCCGATGGCACCTCGGCCGTACTGCATTTCAGCCTGAGATTAGGCGTATAACCGCGCCTCTGACCATGACGGCGGTTCAAGACATCTCGTACTCGCTTCGCCAACTATATCTGGAGGACGACCGGACCTGGCTGGTCGGCGCGAACTCCTCTGCGGAGCTTTGGAGTGCGGCAGCTTGCTGCCGCTTTCCCTCCGTGAGCTTGCTCGCGGTCATTTAGTTTTTGAGGTAACCCCGGCCAGCAAGCTGGCCTCTAAGAAAGCGGCAGCAAGCTGCCGCACTCCAAAGCTGCGCCATAGGTAAATGCAGAATCAAGGGTCACCTCGGCATCCCCGGAATGGACGCGCTGGCTCGAGCGAATGAGTTCGTGGCTGGCGCAGAGCGAAGGCCTGCGAGCCCCAGGAGTTCCTAATGACCCGACGGCAGAGCTTCGCTCTGCGCCAGCCACGACGCCGTCAAGAGCTGGTATCAGTATGACTGGCTTGCCATTGACAACAAGTATGTCGTCGTCCCCGTGGAAGCCAGCCGCGGCCGCGTCTGATTCCACGCCTTGTCGAACAGCATCGGAGGTCAGCGAGGGAGTCGAAATTGGGGGAGCTGGAGATCGCCGCAGTGGTGATTCGTCACTGGCAGCCAACGACGATTCGCGATCTCGATGACAAGTGGGAGATTTAGTGCAAGGATAAGCTTTCCACAACCTGCTGATGAAACGAGACGAGATGGCTCAGAAGAAAAATGAAAGTCATATTCGCCGCCTTCACCGGGACCGCTTACCGGCTGGCACCATCGAACTCGCGAAATACCTTATCGGTAAGACGCTCGTGCATGATACTCCGGCCGGTAGAGTGAGCGGGCGGATCGTAGAAACAGAAGCTTACGTCGTGGGCGACGCCGCCGGGCATGCCTATCGAGGACTAACGCCACGAAACAAGTCGCTGTTTCTGGATCGTGGGCACGCGTATGTTTATCGTGCCTACGGTTTACACTTCTTAGCAAACGTCAGCAGCGAAATTCGCGGGGTTGGGGCCGGCGTCCTGTTGCGCGCTGTTGAGCCGTTGGATGGAATCGATCTCATGCGCCTTCGCCGCCCGCAAGTGCCCTTGATCGATCTTGCTAGAGGCCCGGGGAGACTCGCTCAAGCAATGAGTATTGGCCTCCCCCATGACGGCCTGGACCTGTGCGCCGCCGGCCCATTATGGCTTGGCGACGCAGTCAGGCCGGCGGGGGAAATAGGCAGGAGCGTGAGGATCGGAATTTCGCGAGAAACCGAGCGTTTGCTCCGGTTCTATGAAAGGGGTAGCCCTTACGTGTCCGGACCCAAACGGTCAAGGGTCTGAGAGGTCGTTGGTCTGGGTAGCGATCGTCGAGTCGGGCCGATTTTTACGACCGGACAATCCGAATGCCAGCGCGCCCGGAATCACAGCTCCGCTTTGGTCAGTCACTTGCGGCTGAGTTGAATCACGGCAGTAGTTCAGCCAACTGCCGCATCACGAGGTCCACGCTCAGCGCACCAAGGCAAGTGATCTTTCCTGCGCATGCGCCTAAACGCACCCCGCTCCAACAGGGCTCGCACGCCAAGCCGGCGCGAAGGACTCGCACATTGGGTGGAAGCGGTCCCAGGATCTGGTGAGAGGTTGGCCCGAAGAGCATTAGAGTGGGTGTTCCGACGGCGCCCGCCACATGCGAGAGCCCGCTATCATTGCCTACGACCACGGCCGCACTGGCCGCCACCTGGGCTGTCTGGCGGAGCGTCAAGCGGTCAATGAGCAGGCGAGCGTGAGCGGGAAAGGGGCGCGCTGGCAGGTCGTCCCGAGTACCGACCACTACAACATCCTCGAGGCGCTCCGCCAGTTCAGGGAAAAACGGCCACCGTTTTGCAGCCATTTCGCCGGTCTTGCAGCCGGGCGCGAGGACAACGGTTCCCGCCCCCACAGGCATATCTACGCCGGGGCCAATCGGGAGCCGGTAGCACGGATGCGCGCTGCGCGGGTAGCCGAGGCTGTACGCAAATTCCAGGTAATAGCTCTGCTCACAAAGGGCAAAAAGCGAGTCGGGCGGGCGGACCGCAGCATTCCGGCAGGAGCGGTACAAATGCCGAAAACGCGCCCAGTAGAAGGGAGGGATGGCAGGGATCACCAAGCTATAGCGTTCCATGGGCTGAGGCGCTCTCCCGACCTCCGCGGCATGAACGACGCTCCAACCCTCGAGCAGTTCGATGGTCGCTGGATAGTCTGCGTCAAGCCGCACATCCACGCAGAACTCGAGCTCGTCGAGTGCGACAAGCAACGGCGTGGCCAGAATAATGTTGCCAAGACCCGACGCGAGGTGGACAAGCGCGGATGCGTGGCCGGCGTAGCTCCGCCCTGGGCGATCACGGGCGGCTGCGATGGGTGGCGGTTCAGGGCGTGGCATCGTTCACTCGAAATCAGCGTCGGGACAAACCCGGACAGATGTGGCGACGGAGAACCTAGCAGGCTGCGGAAAAACCCTGGAACGCTGTCATTCTGAGCGAAGCGAAGAATCCCAGCAGTTGCAGTTTCAACGAACTGCGGAGATCCTTCGTCGCCTGCGGCTCCTCAGGATGACAACC
>Ga0181532_10002258_pt1 | contig 18002 bp, 17 predicted proteins | sample PEATcosm2014_Bin_33_FD_119768 | JGI IMG/M metagenome (GOLD analysis project Ga0181532, IMG submission 119768) | Peatland microbial communities from MTU Mesocosm Facility, Houghton, MI, USA - PEATcosm2014_Bin11_30_metaG | ecosystem: Environmental > Terrestrial > Soil > Wetlands > Peat | place...
CATTTATCATCCCCTGGAAGTCGTCAACCTGCACTGCTGCTGCGCCATCTCCAACTGCGAGTTCTTTGAACTGCTCTACCCCTTGTCCTATATGGATTTCGGCATGACCAACAAATTGCAGATTGACGCCGATGGCTACGCGCATCCCCCCGAAGCGCCCGGAATCGGCGTCGACTTCGATTGGAATTTCATCGACCGTTGCACCCTTAAGAAGCTGTAGGCACTGAGCTCTCAAATCTCCAATTTCCAATGCGCGCTCGGTCTGCAGGGAAGCGCCGCTGGGATGCACTGTTCCCTATTCCCTGTTCCCTATTCCCTAGATGCCATGCTTTGCGGTCAAAGTTGAGGCTGTGGGCGCCCCATCGACTGCAGGAACCGAAAGTGGGAGCGAATTGCGCCAAAGATCGAACGGTGTGCTCGGTAGTTGATCTGATACTCGTTGCAAACCTGCGCGACGACTCGAGCCACCTGCGGATAGTGAACATGGCAAATTCTCGGGAAGAGGTGGTGAATAACCTGGAAGTTTAGTCCGCCGAGATACCAGGTGAGCAAGCGGTTCTCGCGCGCGAAATCGGCGGTAGTCTGAATCTGGTGAATCACCCACTCCGAATGGATGTCTTCCAACGAGGCCGGGTGCTCAGTCTCTTCGACGATGTGGGCCAACTGGAACACTACGCTGATCACCAGGCCCACGACCATCATCACGCCGAAATAGTATGCCAATACAACCCACCATCGGTGACGCATGAAGGGAATAATAAATGCCAGACCGTAGAAGATGACTTTCCCGGCGACCAGTGTTGCCAGGTCCCACCCCCGGGGCCGCTCAAAAGTCCTCTGGCCAATCTTCCCTGTCCACAGTTTCTTGTAGTCATTGAAAAAGTGCCATTGGATTACCAGGAAGGCGTAGAAGAACCAAAGGTAATAATGCTGATAGCGATGGTAAGAACAAAATGGAATCTCCGATGAGAGTCGCCCGACCGGGGCCAAGTCGATGTCATCATCCGAATCGGGGATATTCGTGTAGGTATGGTGTCCGAAATTGTGCTTCCAAATCCACAGGTAAGAGCTGGCCCCGACAAGATCAAGCGTTAGTCCTGCCAACCGATTCAGCCAGGGGCGGCTCGAAAAGCTTCCATGATTGCCGTCATGCTGAATGTTGAACCCAACCGCAGCCGTGGCCAAGGCTAGAGATAGGCCGCACAGGACGCCGCCGGGCAAACTGGTGACATGGAAAACCAATAGGTAGTATGAACCCGCGAGCCAAGCGAGAAGCAACAGCGCTTTCAGGTACATGCCGAGATTTCCGGTCTTGGAAATCCCAGCCCGCCGGAAGTATTCATCAACACGAGTTTCGAGGGCGTGCTTGAATCCTGTCGCGGGGCGAAAAGTCGGCTTGGTAGTCATCCTCGGTCGTTGCCTATTCTACTATACTTGCCCCCAAGTTGTCGCCGGAAAAGTTCGCATCCGTTCGTGTCTGCCGAGCAGCCGCAAATTCCGTGTCAATGACGAACCGCCTGCGGCAAGGACCGGCGTTGCCGATTTTCGCACGGCATCACATTGCAAACGCGGTCCGAAGACGTCTCCGTGCGAGCGTGGCTACCGGCAAGCGTGACGCTTTTCCGCCGCGTGCCACTGATGCTATCTTGAAGTCATTACTTGAAAAATAGCTTGAGGGGTGTATACTCCCCCCAAACAGGAGCAAGGATGTTCCACGAGATCAAGGCTTCACTCCAGCGACTTTATCTTGAAGACAAGCGGCCCTGGTTGGTGGGCTTCAGCGGCGGCAAGGACAGCACCATGCTGGCGTCGCTGATCTTCGACGCCGTTCTATCCATTCCTGCCGAACAGCGAAAAAAGCCCATCTCGGTCCTTTGCACGGACACGCGCGTGGAGATTCCCGCCATCGCCGAAATGAGCGAAGGCACGCTGGACCGCATGCGGAAATTCTCTGAGCAGAACGGCCTCAATATCGACGCCAACCTGCTGAAGCCGCTGATCGAAGAATCCTTTTGGGTCAACATCATTGGACGGGGCTACCCGCCGCCCAACCGCGTCTTCCGCTGGTGCACGCAGCGGATGAAGATCGATCCGGTAAACGCCCTGGTAAAGCAGCGGGTTGGACATTGGGGCGAGGCCGTCCTGCACCTCGGAGCGCGCCGAGCCGAAAGCTCCACCCGCGCCCAAACCATGGCGGCCCGCCCAACCCGCAACGGATTGCGGCGGCATCCTGACTTGCCCCGCGTCTGGGTGTCGAATCCCATCGAGTTCCTCTCCACCGAAGAGGTTTGGGCCTACCTGCTTCAGAATCCGAACCCCTGGGGTGGAGACAATCGCCCCCTCTACAAGCTCTACGCCAGCGCCTCGAACGGCGAGTGCCCCATCCAGATTGACACCAGCACCCCCAGTTGCGGCAACAGCCGCTTCGGCTGCTGGACGTGTACCGTGGTTGAACGCGACAAAGCCAGCGAAGGGTTGCTGGCCAGCGGCGACGAGCGCATGGAAAAGCTAATCGAATTCCGCGAAACGCTTCTGTTCTACCGCGATCCCGCCAACGGCAAACGCGACACCCGCCGCATGAACGGCAACGAAGGCAACGGCCCTTTGCTGATTTCCTCCCGGCGCGAGCTTCTGGCCAAGTTGCTCGCCTTGCAGGAAGAGATCGGGCTGCAGCTCATCAGCCCCGAAGAGCTCCTTCTGATCCAGCAAATATGGAAGGCCGCCCGCGACCCCGACGACGGTCGAGGCGTGGCGCGCATCGTTAACCGGCAGAAAGGGATCATCATGAACGCCGACTTGGGCGAACTCAGCCGTTTGCGCGAAATGGAAGAGGAGATTGCTGCCGAAAAAGGAATCAACGTCGAAACCCTCCGGCGCATGGTCGCCAAAGTGGAGGAATACAGCGAAAGCCACCGCGCCCACGGCCTCCCCCGTGATTTGCTGAATATCCTCAAGGACGATTTGGAATCGCGACCGCGACTAACGTAGGGCCGAAGAGCCTTCGGCCCAGGCCGAGCGCTGCTCGGCCCTACGGACACCCGAACGCGATTCGGTCCCGCCGATGAAATACGACGCGAAAATCCATCATCGCCGTTCGATCCGCTTAACTCATTACGACTATTCTCTGCCGGGAGCATATTTTGTTACGATCTGCACGTTCGGCAAGCAATGCATTTTCGGTCAAGTGGTGGGTGACCAGATGCGTGAAAACGATTGCGGCAGGCTTGTGCGGGAACAGTGGCTCGACACCGTCCGTATCCGGCCGCAGGTTGAACTCGACGCCTTTACGGTGATGCCCAACCATTTGCACGGAATTCTTTGGATTCTGGGCCCAAAGGGCGAGCACATTCCCGGGAACACTGGCTACATGATACCGGACGCAGTAGGGCCGAAGAGCCTTCGGCCTATTATCAGGCCCAACGGCGTTGGGCCTGGGCCGAACACTGTTCGGCCCTACAATAATGGCGCGGCGCAACCGCCCATCGGCCCCGCAAATCCCATACCATCGATGCGTCCGCGCTCGCTGGCGTCCTGGGCATCAGGGTTTAAATCCGCCGTCACCAGCCGAATTCGGAAACTTTGGAACGATCCATACGCTGTTGTGTGGCAGGAGGATTACTTCGAACGCATCATCCGCGATGAGAAGGAACTGTTGAACGTCCGCGATTACATTCTCTCGAACCCGCTGCGCTGGAAATTGGATCGCGAGAATCCCGAGGCTGGTCCCGATGCCAAAGATGACCCACCGTGGAACCACGAAGATGAATCGGAATTGTAATCGTAATTGTAGGGCCGAAGAGCCTTCGGCCCAGGCCGAGCGCTGCTCGGCCCTACAAACGCCGGAGCCCGTCCGACGGTACGTCCCATGACCCGCCCTGACTACTGGCTCGGAAAATTCTCCAAATTGCGCGTTGATCGCGCCCGTGGCGATCCCGCACCCCACAAACCGCTTTTGCTGCTGGTGCTCTGCGATCTGGCTGAGCAGGGGGCTCTTCCCCACGGTGCCATACCCCTCTCGCCAGAGGTGGCATTCCGCTTTTACACCTACTGGAAAATTGTAGCCGGAAGGCGGACCCAGCGTCCCGACGTGAGACTGCCTTTCTATTTCCTTTCCGGTGACGGAATTTGGAGCGTTACGGACGAACGCGGCGAGCCCTCGCCCGATAAAAAACTCACGAAGCTCGCGAGACCACCGAGTGATTTGATCGCCTTCCTGGAAGACCCCGCAAATCGCGAAAAGGCGCGGCATCTCCTTATCGCCAAGTATTTCCGCCCGTCAGAACAAATAGCTTTATATGAATTGATCGGGCTGCAGGTCCCCAGCCAGCAGGAGATCGAGCAGAACGCCGCCTACAAGTCACCCGAAGAGGCGCGACTGGCGGGGCGAGAAGCGCGGTTCAGGGTCAGGGTTGTGAGTGCATATAATTTTGTCTGCGCACTAACCGCCTACCGACTTACAACGATTACGGCCGGAAGCATCGTTGACGCTGCTCATATTCACGAGTTTCGCGACAGCCGCAACAACGATCCGCGAAATGGAATTGCACTATCCAAGAATGCGCATTGGACTTTCGATCAGGGACTATGGTCGATATCGGACGATTTCCGGGTTATCGTTGCAGTTGGACAATTTGCAGAAGCGGGACCAAACGCGGATAATCTACTGGCAAGCTATCATGGCAGACGGCTTCATCTACCAGAAGATAGAGCTCTTTGGCCGGATCCAATTCACCTTGCTTGGCACCGAAAGACACGATTCAAAGCGATGTGAACACTTTCTTAAAGTTCTAGTGTTGAGATTGGGCCGCGGCGGGCGTCAAAGGCTGTATTCCTTCTTATGCCCCATTTTGGGACTTAAGAAGCTGTTTGCTTAGCCGATGGCCGACGCGAATCTCGAGCGCGGAAATTGCTAACAAGGGGCTGCATGGACGAAATAAGGCCTGAACTGTTGGTTCCAGAGTTTCTAGACGGCTTGAAGGAAAGAGCTGAAAAAAGCTTCAAGGGGCATTCGCATGAGGCGTTCATTGATTGGTATGTAGAAGCGGAATTCGGACAGTATAAGTGGGACTTCACAGACGGCCCAGGCGATGGTGGCATTGATGCTGTGATTTGGCGAAAGTCTGAAGATAAGCCGCGGGTGATCATTGTTCAATATAAGTTTACCGAGAAGATAGGTGGTCAAAAGCTAGCAAAGAGTGCATATCAAGATTTCAAGAGGGTCGTCGAGGCTTTTCACCAACGGGGCGAAGCATTTGATGAGTTCTTGGACAAAGTCGCCCCCGCGTTGCGAACGATTTACTTGAGGGCCTTCAAGCTCCTCGATGGTAACTGGTTAACCGAAAAGAAAGCATTTCGCCTGATAACTACGTCAAAGCGCCGGCTGGCGCAGAGTGCAACTCTGCGTTTTGGCGCGAGACGGTGAATCGCAGAGTTGCGCTCGCCCTGCGGCCGCCCGCCGAACTTGCGTTGCGCGCCCGGTCCGTGGTATTTTTCGACGATGGGCGCGAATGAAGTATTGGAATACGTGAAGGCCTTGCCGCCTGGGGAGCGCCGGAAGTTCTTTGCAGGCGTCCACGAACTGGAAACGGCGCTGGAAGCGGGGCCGGCGGCTAGACGCGGACGCCTTATTCGCTGGCCCGACGCCGCCGCTCGGCGGCGTCGAATTTGTGGCGACAAAGTTCTGCCCAATTTAGTTCTGCTGGCACGGGACGAGGAGCGCTACTAAGCCCGCATGATCCTCTACGCGGACACCAGTCTTCTGATCTCGTATTAGATCAACGATTCCAATAGCGCGAGCGCCCAGGCCATCCTTCAGCGAACGACCGACCCTCTGCCATTCACCGGACTGCATCGCTTGGAAATGAGGAACGCCCTTGCTCTTGGGGTCTTTCGGCGCATCCTCACCTCCGCCCAGGCCAGCACTGCGTGGTCGGATGTGGGGCGCGATTTGAGGAGCGGCCGTTTGGTCGCTCAACCGGTCAATTGGATACCGGTTTATCGCACCGCAGCACAATGGGCCGCGCTCCACAGTCCCCGCCTCGGCTGCCGCAGCCTCGATGTGTTACATGTCTCTCTAGCCAAAGAGCTTAACGTCAAGGAGTTTTTCACTTTCGACGAACGGCAGAAATCGTTGGCCCTCGTACTTGGATTGACTGTCAAACCATAAGGAGACGTGGAATGGACGCGAAGTTAACTTTTAAGTACGACCGGGAAGCCGACATCCTGCAGATTGACAAGTGCCCGCCGTATCCTGCCCAGGAATCGGAGGAATTGGGCGACGATGTTGTCGCGCGCCTGAATCCCGCCACGCGTGAGGTGGAGAACGTGGAGGTGAGGTTCTTCTCCACGCGCCTGCTGCGGAGCGACCTCTTTGAATTGCCCGTCACAGCGGACCTACGGTTGACGGTATCCTAATCTGAATTCAACGCTGCGGCGGTGGCGTTGTCGCCTTCCGGGCCATACCCGTTGAACATGACATTCATGCCTGCGAAACTACCCCTCGTAAAGCTTCCGTCTCACGCTCCGCAGCGGTTACGACCGATCTGATCTGCGCTTGCGTTGTGTTGGCATCAATCGAAAACCTGATCATCTGCCGGGATGCAGCCGTATCAGGTCTCATCGCCTTGATCACGTGCGAAGGCTCGTCGAAATCGGCGAGGCACGCGGAGCCGGACGAAGCGCAGATGGCTTCCAGCACCTCCGGCAGAATCGGCGTTGTCGCGTTGTGGTCCAGGTCGATCACAAACCTCATCGTACTCACGACACGACGCCTGCGCAAGAAGCATCAAAGTAGCTTGGCCCGGTGAGGCAGCTCAGGCGCGTCCGGCCTCGATGTTCGCATTTTTCGCTTGACAAACTCAGGGGGACATGGTAGCCTATAATCGTGGTCATTTTGTGGACACATTGCCGTGAGCAGGCTCAAGACCGCGATGAAAACCGCAACAGTCCCGGCACTGGGGAAAACCGGGCTCCGGAAAAAACAAAAAATAGTACGAACGAAGCCAGTATATAATTGAAAACAAAGAAAGGCATGTCAGAAACGAACTAAAACGAACTCAATACGAACCCCAATTGAGTGCTTAAATGCGTGAAATGGACCCAAGATTCGAGCCTTTTGACATCCCACACGTTGGGGTGGGGGACTGGATCGTGGGGGAAACCCGGGAATTCGAGAGAGAATTCGAAAACACGCGAAACAAAGCCAGAATGTTGATGAAAACAAAGGACATCACTTTTTTGAACGTGGCAAAGCGGGTCTTTGGCGCGCCTCTCGGCACAAATCAGGCCCTGAAGGGAGCAAGGCAATTTGGGAAAACGAGGCAAGGCTCCAGAGTTGCAAGGCGAGGCCGGAGTAGTGACAAAATGCCGGCTACACGAGATCTGGTATTGCATGCCCTCGGCCGATTTTCGCAGTCAGGCCCGTTCCGGCCAATCGTGATACCAAGGGGCCCAGGGCAGACTAGCGGAGCTGCTGCTGGGTCTTCCCTGTGGCAGCCCCGTGGAGCTTGACCTCCACCTTCTGGTCGAGGCTATCGTAGTACTCTTTCAGAATCCTAATCACTTCCGGTCGGGAGAACTCCGAGGGGACAGGCTTTCCCTCGCTCATCAACTTCCGCAGCATCGTCCCCGATAACAGCAAACGAGCCCCTCCCTTGTAGTTCCCGTCTGCATCGATGACGGCTTTGCTCTCGTGGGGACAGGTCTTCATTGACGCCATACTGCCGCACTCATAGCAATAGAACGTCCAATCCATGCACAAGGGCCGCAAGAGCAGGGCGCCGGAAGGGATCTCGTTGAAGATCTTCTGGGAGTCGAAGGGGCCGTAGTAGTCGCCCACGCCGGCGTGGTCGCGTCCCACGATGAGGTGAGTGCAGCCGTAATTCTGCCGGAACACGGCGTGCAGCAGCGCCTCGCGCGGCCCGGCGTAGCGCATCTCCATGGGGTAGCCGCCCTGGATTACGCGGTCTTTGCGGAAGTACTTATTGACCAGCGCGTCGATGGCTTTGACGCGCACTTCGGCCGGGATGTCGCCGGGCTTGAGCTTGCCCACAAGCTGGTGAATGTAAACCCCGTCGCAGACCTCGATGGCGATCCATGCCAGGTACGCGTGCGAGTTGTGCATGGGGTTGCGGAGTTGCAGCGCGGCCACTGTGTTCCACCCGCGTTCCGCGAAAGCCTCGCGGGCTTCCGCCGGCCGCTGATAGATGCCCTTGAACATTTCCGGGTAGTAGGATTCCGAGAGCACCTTGACAGGTCCTGCAAGATTCACAGGCCCCTGCTCCATCACTTTCTGTACGCCGGGGTGCGCGCGGTCGGTCGTGCGGAACACTCGTTTACACTCAAACTCCTGGTCGATGGAGTATTTTTCGGTCACCTTCATGGTGCCCATGATGGATTCAGTTTCAGTGTCCCATAGCGCCACCTCGCCGCCAATCGCAATGGAGTCGGCCAGGACTTGAGTGGCCGAGAGGGTAATGGGTATGGGCCAGAAGAGCCCCGCCCGGCTGGGCATGCTGTAGGTTTCACAACACCCTCGCCAATCGTCCCTACCCATAAATCCTTCCAGAGGCGTAAATGCACCGATGCCCATCATGATCAGGTCGCTGGCCTCTCGGCTAGTCATTGGAACTTTTGTCAGTGATTGTGCCTTCGTGCTCTCTTCTTGAAGCTGCGGCCCCTGTAACAGAAGAGGATTGAGTTTGTGGCTCCCATGCGGAGAAATCAGATCGCTCATTCGTAACCTCCCAAACGCACAACTGCGCCATTCCTTCGAAAGGCACACCCTGCTGCGCAAGACATTCGGGGTCTTCGCCACCAAAGCCCTACAGCGGCTGCGTTGTTCTGAAGCGACAACTCCCAACCGGCGAAGAGATTTATCATATCACTATGCGCTGGTGAGTTTTTCGTGAGGTACCGGCGGGCTCGCGCGCGAGCCGAATCTCGAGAGCTTTCCGGTTGGCATGCGCAGCCGCGGGGCGGTGCGTTTCTACAGAAGTTTCAACCCGAGGTAAAGCAAGGTGGTGGCCAGGATCGGCCGAAGGACCTTCTCCGGAAAGCGGGCGCTCAACTTGCTGCCGATCCACACACCAGGCACGGATCCAACCAGCAAGCCTGCGAGCAGCTTGTAATCAATCGTACCTAACCCCGCATGGCCGATCGCGGACACTCCCACGAGGAAAAGGGCGTGGAAGATGTCGGAGCCTACAAGCTTCTTAAGAGGAGTTGCCGGATAGAGGAACGCCAGGCAGGCGATGATCAGGGTGCCGCTGCCCACCGACGTGATGCTTACCAGAAAACCCACCACTAACCCAACCAGCGAAGTCAACCACCAGGGTCCATGCGAGACTTGCTCCTGGGTCGGCAAGTCCAGATATCTGCCCACAATCGCTCGGGCGTAAAGCGCCAGGGCCACGCACACCAAGGCCACGCCCAGAACCCATACCACCATTTTGTCCTGATGCTGGACCCCTGTGCGTCGCAGAATCGCCAACAGCCCGAGGCCGGCGAGGGCGCCAGGAATGCTCCCAATCGCCAGACGCTTGACGATTCTATTGTCGACGGTATGCTGCCGGAGGTGAACGACGGAGCCGACGCTCTTGGTGAGTGCGTTCCAAACCAGATCGGTTCCGACGGCCAAAGACGGCCGCGCGAGACCCAGCAGGATTAGCGCCGGCGTCATCAGCGCGCCCCCGCCCATTCCGGTCAGCCCAACCATGAATCCCACAGCCAGCCCAAGTACGCTGACCTTGATGTCCAAGCCTCACCTCATTAAAAGTGGTAGTCCGCAAAGGCGTAGGGATAAGAAGCGTTTCCACCCGGGCTGGCCTGCTTGAGGAATCGCCCGGCAATCAAGTGTCCGAAGCCGGCCCCGATCTGCAAGCGACGGTTTACATCGTAGGTCCCGAAGAGGTCGCCTTCCTTGCCGATGTCCGTGCTGCGCGCGCCGCCTTTGGGAACCTTCACCAGAACGGCTCCGGTATTATCGTACACGCCGTCATACCGGCTGGCCAGGGACAGTTCGCTCACCACGAAGTAGGCCTTCATCTTCCTCGCCGGTCTGATATCAAATCCCGGTTTGAAATCCCTGATGTTCTCTTCGCCGAAGAGGTCTGTGAGACGGCGCCACTGGTGGGTGGTGGGGTAGAGCAGGTCGAAGGTTCCGATCACCGAACTGCCGATGGCTTTGTTCCCACTCGCGTAGTTATATTCGATCGAAAAGCGCGGTTCGAGACGCGTCTCCTGAACTGTATAGCCGAGAATACCGTACGCAGCCCAGGCATGGATCGTGTCATCGGCATAATGACCCGACTGAACCGAGTAACGCGCGCGGTAATCAAGGCCTCCCGGAATGATGCCGGCCCACCGCAGTCCACTGGTGTAGAGGCGTTCGTCGCCGGTCGTCTTATCGACGGCGGTCACGCTGGGGGCCGTCTTCAAATAGACGTAAGGTTCAATGCTGGCCTTGGGCACCAGTTTGGTGAGGGCGAGGTTCACTCCGTAAAAGTTGTGGCCGGGCTGAACCCGATCGAGGCTGGTCGGATAGTCCTTCACCACCGAGGAGGCAAAAACGTCGAGCAGGGCGCCGATGCCCTCGCGCCCAAGAGTCAGCCGTGCGGCGTCAAATGACCGGGTGGCGTTCGACCAATCGCTCCTGGCGATAAGACGCTCGTCGCCAAAGACCAGCTCCTGGCGTCCCGTCTTGAGGCTAATCCAGGCGTGCTCGCCGTTCCGGAGCTCGATGTAGGCTTGATTGAGGTCTAACACGTCCTTCATGGAGCTCGTCACGTGCTGCGGGTTGGCGCCGATCACTTCCGAGTCGCGAGCCTGTACGAAGGCGTGGAACCAGGAGTTGGGCAGGACATCGAAGCCGATGCGCAAACGCGTCAGCCCGTAGGCGTCGTTGTCGCCTGGCGTGAAACCGTAGCTTGTACGCCCTTCCTCGCGATTGCGGAATTCACCGCTAAACCGAAGCCAAGACGGCAGACCGGCATTCACGTACTTGGCCGGCGTCCAACAGGCAACCGTGTCCGGAACAGGTGTTGCCGCCGCGTTGGCAGGAATCTTAGGCGCCGACGCGGCGCTGTCGTCACCGGCACATGCGGAAACCGAAGAGGCGCTCTCGTTGCTAGCACGCTCTGAAGAGGTCGTCAGTTGGCTTAACGAGACCTGGGCTGCCGTCGGCGGCGTGCCCTGGCCGGATGGCGCATTGCCATCCCCAGCGAACACCGGCAGGCAGCCGACGAAGCAAACCAGTGGCAGCCATGCGCTTTTCTTCAGCAAGCCTTTGGTTTCCATCGTAGCGCGTCGCCGTCGTGTTGACATGATCCCTACCTTTAATTCTCCGCCAGCCCTCTCCATCGAAGAGCAGCCTCCCTCAGTTTCCCCGCGGGCGCCGCAAGTGCGCGCAGGTTTCGCGAAGAGTATAAGAATGCCCCCGAGGGGCTGTCAATGGAAAACTCCATTAAGTCTATCGGACCGATCGACTAACTAGCCACGCCGCGACTCTAGGGTGCCCGGCGGCGCCCCCCGGGGACTCCTGAGCGCCTCAGACGAAGGGGCCATCGTCGGGCGCGGGGTTCTAGATCTCCGGCCGGAGCGCTGCGCCCCCTGCGGGGCGCCCGCACCATTCACTAAAAGGCGGTGGTACAGTTTGATGTTGTAGCGGCGAGTTTAACTCGCCAAATGGCGGCTTAAAGCCGCCTCTACGTCAATCTGTAGCACTAGTTCGCGGGACGTTGTTATTCTGCGAAAGTGTCTTCTCCGTGTCCTCTGTGCCTCGAAAGACTGAACACAGAGCTCGCTGAGATCCTCCGCGTTCTCAGTGTTGAGGCTTCGAAATCACAGAGGACACGGAGAAGTTCCTTTTGGTTGCGGCTCTGCGACAACTTCCCAGAAAAAGAGTCTCTTGACATAAGCGGGTGAAAACCTTAGTAAGTAGATAGATTTATGAGAATTTCAAAGAAGGGCCTTTATGCGCTGGAGGCGATGATTCGACTGGCGCGAAACTATCCTCAATCGACGAAGATTTCCAATATTGCGGCCGCCGAAGACATTCCGCAGAAGTTCCTGGAGTTAATCCTCCTCGATCTGAAGACGGCGCGCTTCGTCGACAGCCGGCGCGGCGCGCAGGGAGGATACCTGCTGCGGAGACCGCCCCGGAAGATTTTCCTGGGCGAGATCATCCGGGCAATTGACGGGCCGCTGGCTCCGATTGCGGATAACGAGTCGCTGAAACGGCTGGTGAAGTACGACAAGAAGCACAGCGCTCTTTATCAGGTGTTTCTTGACGTTCGTGACGCGGCCGCTAAAATTCTGGACCACACCTCTTTGGCACAACTGGCGGGCCGTACTGGCGGATCCTCCCGCTCCTAATGACGGAAGTCGGCGTGATAACATGGCGCATTGGAAGGGCGGGGGTCCAGCCCCGCGGCCTCCAGGAGCCCAACGAGTTGGGCCTTCAGGCCCTGAAGCCACGTTCTTTCAGGGGCTAAAGCCCCCAATGACGAGCCGTTTTCCGTGGCGGGGCTGAACCCCTGCCCTTCCCTCCGCTCAACAAATGGCGCGATATCTCACTCCTGCGAAGTTTCCTTTATGCGCAGTCTCTCGCGCCACCTGACGACTTCGCCGATGACCAGCGTGGCTGGCGGCTGCAGTTGCGCGCGCTCAGCCTCCTCTGCGATATTCTCTAAAGTCGCCACCAGCACGCGCTCGTCAGGCCAGTACGCCATCTGGATCAAGGCGGCGGGAGTGGCCGGGTCGCGCCCGTGTTCTATCAAACGGGCAGCAATCCGGCCCAGATTGCGGACGCCCATGAGGAACACCAGCGTGTCCAGCTTGCTCAGTGCCGCCCAGTCCAGCCGGTCCTCGTCGCGGTGAGCCTCGTGGCCGGTGGCAATGACTACACAGGAAGCGACATCCCGGTGGGTCAGCGGAATACCGGCGTGCAGGGGAGCGGCAATGGCCGAGGAGACCCCGGGAATGACCTCGAAGGGCACACCTTGTTCGGCAAGGTATGAAGCCTCTTCGCCGCCACGGCCTAGAACGAAGGGGTCGCCTCCCTTCAAACGCACAACCTTCTTCCCCTCGCGCGCCTTTCTCACGAGAACTTCGTTCACTTCTTCCTGGCGTGAATGGTGGCGTCCCGCCGGCTTGCCGATGTAAATTCGCTCGGCCGAAGGAGGGGCGAGCGCCAACATACTCTGTTGAATGAGGCGATCATAAACAATGACTTCTGCGTCGCGCAGAAGCTCGGCCGCCTTCAAGGTGAGCAACTCTACCGGACCTGGCCCGGCGCCGACCACGTACACTTTTCCCCCACCACTCCTGCGTAACAGTGAGCTTGGATTTACTGCCAAGAAATGCCCCTTCTGACCAGTCGGATCTAACGATATATTCTCTGACCCCGAACCGAAGCAGCATCCTAGCATACTGACAAACTAATTCACCACCCGTGTTGACGGTCACCCGAAGGTCGGATTATAGTGCCAATGCCTGGAGAGCAGCGATGCCATCAGGCACTGCTGCATAATCTCCCGACAGTACTGATCATGTCCATAGGAGACGATTACTGAGGATGGTTTCAAATAACCTGAACAGCGATCTCGGTGGTGTTACACTCTGGTTCACCGGCTTGCCGTGCTCCGGCAAGTCCACCATTGCACAACTCTTGTTCGAGCGGTTGCAGGGCTCCCGGCTGAAGGTTGAGTTGCTCGATGGCGACGTGGTGCGGCAAAAGTTGACCAAGGGATTGGGCTTCAGCAAAGAAGACCGGGACGAGAACATCCGGCGCATCGGATACGTGTGCCAGCTTTTGTCGCGCAACGGCGTCATTGCCATCGGCGCCGCCATTTCACCCTACCGTGCCATTCGCGACGAACTCCGCGGAATGATTCCTTGCTTTGTGGAAATCTACCTGAATTGCCCGCTGGAAGTGTGCGTGCGGCGGGACGTGAAGGGCATGTACAAACGGGCCTTGGCGGGGGAATTGAAGAATTTTACAGGCGTGTCGGACCCCTACGAGGAACCGCTTCACCCCGAACTCGTCTTGAACACGAATGAAGAGACACCCGAGCAAAGCGCCGAAAAGGTCCTGGAATACCTGCGGGCCCGCGGTTGGGAAATCGCGCCTTAAGAACGGGCGGCTGTTTGGGCAGCATCCCGATTTAACTGGTAGCGCCGACCTTTAGGTCGGCAGATGCTGGCCTAAAGTCCAGCGCTACGCCGGAACCAAGACACCACCAGTTCTTACCGGCAATCGCTCTCGTTACGTGCCCTTGGTTTTCAAATCTTGAATTTTGAATTGCCGTTCTGCCGCCCTGTGTTCAAATTGGGCCACACCGGCAAGGCTAGGTTTCAATACTGGCAATTGCTCTGCCTCCCGTCGCTCCTCGCCCATCCAAGCGCGCAAACAATCCTTCCCAGGTGTGCGATATTGGACAGACAACCCCTGTCCGAAGGCGCAGCATGGATATTCCCTATTTTTGACTCATAAGGGGCGAATATCGCAGCACAGTTTTCGTGCTTGTCGAGGGGGATCCTATGAACAGCATCACCGCTAATGATTCGGGTGCGGCAGGAACCATTAAGAAGAGGAGTAGTATGCCCAATGGAGGCCTATTGTATGTTGAGATAAACCGGAATGACTTTGGCCTAATCCGACTCGAAAGACAGGTCATCGCTTTAATCGTGGCCGGCTACTCGAGTCAGGAGGCGGCAAAGCGAATCGGCCTCAGCGAACCGGCCACCAGGCTGCACGTCGCTTGTATTTGTGACAAGCTACGTGTCTCGAACCAATTCGAGCTGGTACTTTTCGCCCTCCATCATCAACTGGTCGACATCGAAGAAATGTCTCCGGCCTATGACCGTTGAAGCCCGTGCCTGTGGCATTCGACGAAGCCCAGGCAGGGCAGGATGCGCAAGCGTTGTGCCACTCCATCCTCGTCACAGAGCGAAGCTCGCAAATAATTCTACCCATGTGTGCAATATTGGACAGACTGTGTCTGCCCAGGGGCTGAAGATGTACTGTGCCGTCCTAAGCTGCGGAGGCGGCGACCATGGTGGGACAACTAAGCGCCCGGGTCTTGTTAGCAGACGACGATCCCGTTGTCCGAAGACTTATCTCACGCTACTTGGTGGCGTCGGGGTATGTGGTACGGACGGCAGTTGATGGTCTGGATGCGCTCGAAAAACTTCGGGCGGGACTCCCGGACCTGATTATTTCCGACCTCAACATGCCCCGCATGGCAGGGATTGAGCTTCTTCAGGTAGTGCGCAAACGCTTCCCTCAAATACCCGTCATTGTGATCAGCGCCGTGGCGGCCAATGAAATGCCGGAAGAAGTGGCCGCCGACGCCTACTACTACAAGAATGGATTTGGATTTGAGCAGCTCCTCGAGACCATTTCAGACCTAACTACAAAATCTCCTCTCCGAACTGCTGCCCCGCCCGTTGACAACAAACCAGTCCAGGCAAGATGGGATGGAGACGGACACTACGCCATGGAGTGTCCCCATTGCATGCGGTCGACCACGGTTCCTCGTGGCCCCAAATTCACCCGCGGTGAGCACATCACGACTTGCATCCATTGTTGTGGCGTCATCCAGTTGCGGATCGAGGATGGAGATTCTTCGGCGGGCGCGGCCGCATAACTCTACCGACTGCACTCCAGGCAATATCAAGAGGGGATCTGTGGCGCAAGGCGGGCGCGCCTGGCACCGGCTCTATGAGCGTTGGGTCACTTGGGGTGTACGGCAAGCACCGGCGACGTTTTGTCTTCTTGACTTCGGAACAACCACTGTGCTATGCCACGGCATAAAAGTATCAATCCGTAGCGGCCTCTCGACGCCCTGAGGGGGTAGTTATGGAGCGTCTGAAAAGTCAATCTTCAACTCGGCACAAACTGCTTGATTTCGTGGCCCCGGAAGGCGAGCGCCTGGAATACAAGAAGCGGACCGCTGTCTTTTCGCAAGGCGAACCTGCCGACTCTGTTTATTACATCTTGAAGGGGAAAGTGAAGCTCACCGTTGTTTCCAAAGAGGGCAAAGAGGCAATTGTTGCGCTCCTTGATGGCGGGAACTTCTTCGGTGAGGGATGCCTGGCGGGTCAGCCTCGTCGCATGGCCAGTGCTACCGCAGTCTCCGGTTGTCTCCTTTTGAGGGTCGCAAAGAAAGCGCTTATACGCCTGCTTCAGCAGCAGCCAGAGTTCTCAACGCTTTTCGTGTCGTTCCTGCTTGCCCGGAATATCCGGTACGAAGAGGACCTGGTGGATCAGCTTTTCAACTCCAGTGAGAGACGCCTGGCCCGCATTCTGCTCTTGCTGTCTCACTTCGGTAAGGAAGGTACACCAGAGAAGATCGTCCCCAAAATCAGCCAGGAAGATTTGGCGCAAATGGTGGGCACAACCCGGGCGCGGGTCAATTACTTTATGAATAAGTTCAGGACCCTCGGCTTCATTGAATACAACGGGGGATTAGAGGTCAACAGTTCTCTGCTGAGTGTCGTCCTTCACGACTAGTCACAGCTCCAAGTGCTGGGTACCCACACCAAGAAAGTCTGATTTGGCAGTTCCAAGTCGCTGGGCGAAATGCTCGGCATCCACGGGCGGGCTGAAATAGTAGCCTTGTCCCTCGTGGAAGCGCTCGGTCTGAAGGAATGCGAGCTGCTCGCGATTTTCTATGCCCTCCGCGACGACTCGTTTCTTCAGGGTATTGCCCACGCTCATCATTGCGCCGAGGAATGCGGCGTCGTCAGCACCGGCGCCAATCTTGTGCACGAACGTTTGATCGATCTTCAGGGTGTCGATCGGGAACCTTCTCAGGTAGCTCAAGTTGGAGTTCCCGGTGCCGAAGTCATCAAGCGCGAGTTGCACTCCCATCGCTTTGAGTGCGTCGAGCACGAAGCTAGTGGACTCATCATCCCGGATGAGAACCCTTTCGGTCAGTTCGAGCTCGAGATAGCGCGGTTCCAGGCGGTTCTCCTTCAGGACGCTACAAACGCATTCGAGAAAGTCCTTGGCCCGGAGCTCCAGGGCGGAGATGTTGACCGCTACTGTGATAGGCCGCAGGCCGGCATCCATCCAGGCGCGAGCTTGTCTGCATGCTTCCCGCAGGACCCACCGGCCGATCGGCACAATAAGGCCACAGTCTTCCGCGAAGGGCACGAACTGCGCCGCCGGGATGGGCCCTCGATCGGGGTCCATCCAGCGTATGAGCGCCTCGGCGCCGGTAATTGCTCCTGTCTCGAGATCGACCTTCGGCTGGTAATGCAACAAAAACTCTCGCCGCTCCAAGGCGATGCCCAGCCTACTCTCGAGGAGTTGCCGTTCGACGACCCGGACGTTCAGGTTCTGACTGAAGGCTTGGTATTTGTTGCTCCCCTTTCCCTTGGCCAAATACATTGCGGCGTCCGCATTCTTGATGAGGGTATCCGCATCTTGACCGTCTTGGGGGTAGATACTGATCCCAATGCTGGCGCTCAAATTGACCTTAAGCTCGGAGATGGTGTGCGGCATCGCAAGCGCAGCGAGTATCTTTTCCGCGCTGATGGCCGCATCTCCCGCTTCCGCGATTTCTGAAAGCAGTATCACGAACTCGTCCCCACCGTGGCGGCTTACGGTGTCCGAGGTACGTATACAAGCAACCAGGCGTTGTGCAACCATCTGAAGCACCTTGTCGCCGATCACATGTCCCAAAGAGTCGTTGATGTGTTTGAAGCCGTCCAAATCCAAAAACAGCACTGCAAGGTGTTCACCGTGGCGGCGGGCTAACGAAACGGCCTGGGTAATCCGATCGTTCAGCAGCAATCGGTTGGGCAGATCGGTGAGAAAGTCGTGTTGGGCCAAATGGGTCATTTTGAGTTTCATCGCCCGCGCTTCGCTCACATCTCGGAAAACCATCACCGCGCCGATAACCTGTCCCGTCCGGGAGCGGATCGGGGCAGTGGAATCTTCGATGGCAGATTCACACCCATCGCGCCGGACAAGGATGCAGTTTGAGGTCAGGCCC
>Ga0181532_10002259_pt1 | contig 17999 bp, 15 predicted proteins | sample PEATcosm2014_Bin_33_FD_119768 | JGI IMG/M metagenome (GOLD analysis project Ga0181532, IMG submission 119768) | Peatland microbial communities from MTU Mesocosm Facility, Houghton, MI, USA - PEATcosm2014_Bin11_30_metaG | ecosystem: Environmental > Terrestrial > Soil > Wetlands > Peat | place...
GAACGCAAGCGGGCCGACGAACGGACCCAGTTTCTCGTGAACGCGACGGCACTTCTCGCGAGCGTCGTCGATTCCCCCAGCCTGCTGTCTCGGGTGGCGAAACTCCCAGTCCCCCTCTTTGCCGACTGGTGCGTCGTCGATCTTTGTGGTCCCGATGGCCGGGTGCTGAAGTCCGCGGTGGCTCACACGGACCTGGAAAAACGGACGGTTCTTCGACGCCTCAAAAAGCGATTGCCGCATTCGTTTAAATCGGGGTCGCTCGTGTCGGAAGTCCTACTGCAAGGAAAACCGCGGCTGATCGCGGACGCCGCGAACCCTTTCGAATATGCCGAGCCACGGAGCGCGGAAGACCGCGAACTCCTTCTTTGCCTCGATCCGCAGTCCATGATCTGTGTTCCGCTGACGGCGCATAATCTCACGTTCGGAGCCATTACGTTCGTCCTATCGGGGACGACCCGCGAGTACTGTAGCGCCGACCTGACGGTCGCCGAAGATTTTGCACAGCGCGCGTCGATCGCGCTCGAGAACGCGCGGCTGTATGAGGAGGCGAAGGAGGCCGACCGTCGGAAAGACGAGTTCCTGGCGACACTCGCTCACGAGCTGCGGAATCCGCTGGCGCCCGTGCGCAACGCCTTGGAAATCGTGCGCACGACCGGAGTCAGCGCGAAAGTCTCCGCGAAGGCGTTCTCGGCCATCGAGCGTCAAGTCGATCACATGGTGCGGCTCGTCGACGACCTGCTCGATCTCTCGCGGCTCATGCGCGGGAAAATTCGACTCCGCCCCGAGCGTCTGTTGCTGCGCGACGTCGTCAAACGGGCCATTGAGACGGCTCGCCCGTTGATCGATGAGCACGGACACGAGTTGGTGGTAAGCGTGCCAAAGACCCCTGTACCATTGTTTGCCGATCCGGTTCGCCTCGATCAGATTATTTCCAATCTGCTGAATAACGCGGCCAAGTACACCGAGCGGGGCGGCGTGATTCGGCTGTACGCCAAAACGCACCAAGAGGATGCCGTAATCAAGGTCCGTGATACGGGAATCGGCATCGATCCGAAGTTGTTGCCGCACTTGTTTGACCTGTTTCGACAGGCTGAATCGTCGCTCGACCGCTCCCACGGAGGGCTGGGGATTGGATTGACGCTCGTAAGGAGCCTGGTCGACATGCACGGCGGACGAGTCGAGGCGCGGAGCGACGGGCCGGGGACCGGAGCGGAATTCATCGTCCGCCTGCCGATCCTCAAGGAAAAGACGCCTGCGTCCGAGTCGGCCTGTGCGACGGAGGAGCAGGTTTCCAATCCACAGTTCCGAATTCTCGTCGTCGATGACAACGTCGATGCAGCGGAGATGTTGGCAACCGTGTTACAACTTGACGGCCACGAAGTCTGGGTCGTCCACGATGGAAAGGCGGCGCTCGTCGCCGCGCAGACCCATCGCCCTGACGTCATTCTGCTGGATATCGGCCTGCCCGAGCTCAACGGCTACGAGGTAGCAAAAAGGCTGCGCGCCCAGGAGACATTTCGACGGACGATAATCGTCGCCTTAACCGGCTTCGGACAAGAGCGCGACTGCCAACAATCGTTGGATGCGGGATGCGACGCCCACCTGACAAAGCCCGTCGCGCCCCAGGAGTTAAGGATCTTTTTGCGCGATTTAAACGCAAAAGTGATTCATACTCGGTGTTGAGCTCTTTGAGTCGTGCGGACAATTTGATCCAATCGAAGCCGAACGATTGCTGTCTGCGAACCTAACCCCCTCTTGATTGCTCAATAAACCTTATATACGACAAGTTTGCAGGTTGCGGTTCGCCAGCGGACGGCCGCGATGGACGGATTGTGGACCGTTCCCAATAATAGCCCAACGGCCGCGCCGGCCGCTGTGTCCTATGGCTGTCGCATGCCTGCCATCATCCGTTGCCAGAATCTAGTTAAGACTTACGAGGGACGACCCCCCGTCGAGGCGGTCCGTGGTCTCGATTTGGAAGTCGAGGAAGGAGAGTGCTTTGGGCTCCTGGGACCCAACGGCGCGGGGAAAACGACCACAATCGAGATTCTCGAGGGGCTGCTGTCGCCGACTTCCGGAATGGTCGAAGTTCTAGGCCGGCAGTGGGGCAAGGACGACGACGCGCTTCGCCAACGGATCGGCATCTCGTTCCAGGAAACGAAGCTCTCCGAGAAATTGTCTGTCCGCGAGACGTTGGCCCTGTTTCGCAGCTTTTATCGCCGCGGAATTACGCCCGCGGAGGCGATCGAACGGGTCGAACTGGCAGAAAAGGCCAAGACCTGGGTCGGCAAGCTCTCCGGAGGCCAGAAACAGCGGCTGGCTGTCGCCTGCGCGCTGGTCGGCGATCCGGAGCTGTTGTTCCTGGACGAGCCGACGACTGGACTCGATCCCCGGTCGCGGCGCCAGTTGTGGGAGATCATTCGTTCGTATCGGCAACGGGGACGGACCATTCTGCTCACTACGCACTATCTCGACGAGGCGGAACGTCTCTGCGATCACGTGGCAATCGTTGACCGCGGCAAGGTGATCGCACAGGGAACGCCGCGCGAGCTGATTATCAGCCTGGGGAGCGAGCACGTGATCGAGTTTACGCTTGGCGACCACTCGGGGAACGGTTCATCGAACGCGCCCGTTCCGGACACCGAGCTTTTCACCCAGCTTCCGTCGGTCCGCTCGGTGCACAATGATCATGGCCGGACGTGTCTGTCGGTATCGGAGCCCCACAAGGCGTTGCCCGCGCTGCTCGACCGGCTTGAGTCGCTGCAGTTGCCATTGGCGAGTCTCACGACTCGTCATGCGAGCTTGGAAGATGTCTTTGTGAAGCTAGCAGGCCGGCGTCTCGAGGAAGAGGAATCGCCGTCGTCATGACGATCGCCGAGCGTGCATCGAGCGCCGTCGAAGAGAGGCCTCCGCGGCCGCGGCGGTTGATCGATCGCGCATTCGTCCAACTCGTATTGGCGCGTCTCCGCGAGTTCTTCCGCGAGCCGGAGGCCGTTTTCTGGGTCTACATCTTTCCGATTCTGATGGTGGTCGGTCTGGGAATCGCGTTCCGCAATCAGCCCGTGGAGCATATCGCCGTCGACGTCGAGTCGGGACCGCAATCGGCAACGATCGCGTCGGCTCTGGGATCGAACCCACGGTTTGTCGTCACGACGTGCGACGCGGCGGACTGCGCAACGCGGCTGCGCACGGGCAAGGCGCAGCTCGTCGTTTCCGCCGCTGGAAATCCGCCCGCCTATCAATACCGTCTCGACCCCACTCGACCGGAAAGTGTGCTGGCGCGCAACGCCGCGGATGACGCGCTGCAGCGCGCGGCAGGACGCGTCGATCGGGTGAAGACAGCGGACGAAACCATGAGCGAACCGGGAGGGCGGTACGTCGATTTTCTCGTGCCGGGGCTGTTGGGAATGAGCCTGATGGGGGGCGGCTTGTGGGGCGTCGGTTTCGTGACCGTTGATATGCGAATTCGCAAGCTGCTCAAGCGGTTCCTGGCGACACCGATGAAGAAACGAGATTTTCTCGCGGCCATCATGGCTAGCCGCATGCTGTTCATGATTCCGGAGGTGCTAGTCCTGCTGGTCTTCGCGCACTATGTTTTCGGCGTGTTCTATTACGGTTCGGTATGGTCGCTTGTTTTTCTGATCGTGCTGGGCGCCCTCATGTTTTCTGGGGTCGGCCTGTTGGTGGCCAGTCGGGCGAAAACGGTCGAGGCAGTCTCGGGGTTGATGAATCTCGTCATGCTGCCGATGTGGATGCTTTCGGGCATTTTCTTCACTTCCGACCGGTTTCCGGCCGCAGCCCAGCCACTGATTAAAATTTTACCACTTACTCCCTTGATCGACGCCTTGCGGGCGGTCATGCTAGAAGGATCATCTCTATCATCCCAGGCGGCGCGGATCACGATTATGGCAGCCTGGGGAGTTTTGTCGTTCGCCGTTGCATTAAGAATCTTTCGCTGGCAGTGATTTTTTCAAACAAAACGGGCTCCGGCGGGCGTCAAAAGAGTCGTGGATAACGGCGAACCGAGCGACTTCGCAGAGCAGGTTCGGCTCTGTGCCCAAGATCTGGCACGAGACGGTGTTTGCGCATTGGGCGGCGTCTACGACGTGACAGCCTCGCGGCTGATCCGTTATGCGACGACGCTCACACGGCACCGTGACGATGCGGAAGACGCGCTCCAGGCAGCGTTGGTGCGGATCGCCCTCCGGCCCCGCGTGCTGGCCGAGGCGCGGTATCCGTGGGCCTATCTGCTCAAGATCATTCGGAATGAGGCGCTCAATATCGTTCGACGCCGCAAACCGATGCGCCGTTTGAGAGAGCGAGCCCGATCCTGGTCTGAATATCTACCCGAGCACGGCGAGCAAGAGCTACACCGCTCTGTGCGCCGGGCATTGGGCAAGCTGCCGCCGCCCCAGGCCGAGGTCGTGGTTCTGAAAATCTGGGAAGAAATGACGTTCGCGGAAATCGGCGAGGTTTTGGGGCAGTCTCCGAACACGGCGGCCAGCCGGTATCGCTACGCCTTGCAGAAGCTGTCGCAGCAGCTGCACACCCTGGCGGAGATGCACCATGACTGATCTCCGCAGTCTTCATGAAGTCGAGAAACTCCTGCAGGAGTCAGTGTTTCATCCGTCCCCCTGCCGCCGTTTGCGCGAGCGCGTTCTGCGAGACGCCGCGCAAGCCAAACAGCGGCAAAAGCTTTGGCAGCGATTCCTAGTCGCCTCTTCAACCATCTCGGGAAGCTTGGTCGCTGCCTTCGTCGTCATTCGGATCTGCAGTCAGGGGCCTGCAATTGTGCCGGAACCTGGTCCAGTCCGCGTTCAGGTCTACTCGCCGGGTCGCGTTGCCGTGCCGGCGGGCGCTCCGCAAAGGGTGCCGGCACCCGGAGCGTCACTCGGTGCGGACCTGTATCTCGGTCATGCAGATCCCCAAAACGAAGGAACTCCGCCTGCCGCAAAATCGCGGACGGTCGGGTTAGAACAGACAGATCGTTAGACCAACAAAGAGCTTGCGACTACTTGCGAATAATTCCTTGATCCAATTCGTCCTTTTTCGCGTTTTCTGCGTGATATCGAGGGGCTGATTGCGACTGCTAAGGAATAGTGTTTTTACCGAGATGACCCCGACAAGATGACTCGGCGCAGCGCGTCGCCCCGCGAGCCAGCCTCAGCGACTGCTCCCGAGTCAAACATGGATGCTGCATTATGGACGTTTCTATGTCCGCCCGAGTCTCCTGGTGGCCGGCACAGCCTGACGAATTAGCGGCGCTCAAGGACGAGATCTCTTGTTTGCGGCGGGTCGGCATTCCGCTGGCTGAAGGATTGCGCGAAGTCGCCCAAGATCAGCCTGAGAGATTGAGTCAGATCGCCTTATGGGTGGCCGAGCGGCTCGACGACGGTGTCAAGTTGACCGACGCACTCGACGCACTCTCCCTCGAAACGCCAGTGCCGATTCCGGCCAATCCGACCGTGCGCCATCGTGGCGTTGCATGACCTCAGACGGCACGCGTCCGCATTTGGGGATTCCAGTTTGGCTCGCGTTTTTCCAGAAACGCGGCCAAACCCTCGCGGGCTTCGGCCGTGTTTCGCGCTTCGGCTGAGACCTTCCGTCCTGCCTCGAGCTGCGCGAGCAGCGTTTCTTCGGCGAAACTTCGCACGAGCCGCTTAGTCGTCGCCAGCGCGCCCGGCGCGCCAGTCAGGATCGACGTCGTCAATTCGTGCCGCGACGTTTCGAGATTCTCCGGCGCGACGAGAACGTGGCACAGGCCCATGCGATAGGCCTCTTCGCCGGTCAGCGTTGTGCCTGCCAATAGGATCGGCATCGCCGGTCCGGCCCCCATCCGGTAGACGAGCAGTGGCGAGACGACCGCCGGACTGATCCCGCGTCTCGGCTCAGGCAGCGCAAACCGGGCCGCGGTCGAGGCCAATACCAGATCGCATGCCAGCACCAGGCCAAACCCGCCGGCAATCGCCGGTCCTTGCACGACTGCCACCGTGGGGACATCCAGTCGCCAAATTGCCGCGACGAGGTCGCGGTAGTCGGTAGCGTCTCGCTCCCATTCCGTGCGAGCATTGGGCTGCTGCGCACGGTTTTGCATTTCGCCGAGATCCATGCCGGCACAAAATACGGGCCCGTTAGCCGAAAGCACAACCAGCCTCGTCGATGCGGCGGCCGCCACGTTGGTGACCGCGACGGTGAGCTGCGAGATGAGCGCGCGAGAAAGCGCGTTCCGCCTGGTCGCCCGGTTGAGCGTCACCTCGGCCACGCCGTCGGAGACTGCCACGGTAACGAGTGATTTCTCATCGGCCGGTTTATCTGTCATGCTCGAATCCAATGATGAACGACGAAGGCGGAGGAATGAGTGATGAATTCATCCATCATCGTTCATCCCTGCTCCTTCCAGTGCCGGGATCCGCATTTCCAGCAGCGCTAACGACAGCGTCTTGCCCTGGCTGTCGGTCCGCAGCGATCGGCTGGCGCCGCCCCCGAGAACGTTCTTCAGTACGAAGTTATAGGCGTGAATCCCGGGCAGGGCGTATCGTCGCACTTCCGACGGTCTCAGCGGCAGGAAAAACTCAGCGACGCGGACTTCTGTCAGCACTTTTCCGAGGTGGCGAAAGCCCTCCTCGCTGAAAGCGATCACGCCAATGTTGGCGTGGTTTCCCTTGTCGCCGGAGCGCGCATGGGCAATTTCCGCCAGCCGAATCGGCTCCGTCATTTGCTCTTTCCTCCCGTTGACGCCCATTCCTTCGCCGTCCGCATGACGACCTCGGGATTTAATTGTGCGCGGGAAACCGTCGTGGGCCAATAGGCGAGAACCGGATGCGGCTTTGCCCGGCCCCCCGTGTATCCGGTGATTCCCGGAGGTCCGGCCGTCACAAGTGGGGCGAATTCGCGAACGAATCGCTCGAGCGCGGCCCGCGATCGATCGGCCGCACTGACGCGAAGCACCACGTCCCACGGATCGCTGGCGGGGCTCATTGCTAAACCAGGAAGCGTATCGCCGTTCCCAAGGATCTCGACGTGCGTTCGTGCCAGCCTGACGCCTGCGCTAGCAAGCCTGTCGAGGATCATCGCGGCGGCCGCACGCGCATTTTCAACGGCGTTCGGTCCGCAAACCACCAGGGTCGCCGCAGCCATAAAACCGTCCTGATAGGCCAGCGAGACTTTGAGCGTTTCCGGCGGTGGGGCTCCCCTCGCGTGGCTGACCTCGACGCGGTCTATTCCCACTTGCGACAAGCGCACGTGAGAGAAATCGGTGTCGACGTCGGGCGTCAAATAATGAGTCGGATCGCCAATCTCGTAGACGAGTTGTTCCGCCACCGTCTCGACATTGACGGTCCCGCCGCTCTCGGGGGGTTTGGTAATGATGACACGGCCGTCGTCCGAGATCTCGGCGATCGGATATCCGACGTCAGACAGGGAAATCTCCGGACGCCAGGCGGAAAACATGCCCCCCGTGCACTGGGCGCCGCATTCAATCAGATGGCCGGCCACGGTCGCGGCAGCCAGGCGATCCCAATCACGCTGGGCCCAATCAAGCCAATTCCAGCCGAGTTCGTAGACCGCGGGGCCGAGCGTGAGCGATGCGTCGGCCACGCGCCCGGTCATGACGATTCGCGCGCCGCCGGCCAGCGACTCGACAATGCCACCGGCGCCGAGATAAGCGTTTGCACTCACGATGCGATTGCGGATCGAATCGATCGGCTGGCCCGTTTCAAAATGAGCAAACGACTCGCCGGCGCGCAAAAGCTCGTCGAGCCGTGGGAATAAATTGTCTCCGGAGACCGCGCCGATCACGATGTCCGGAAGCCCTTGTTGAACGAGCACGTCCGCGATGGCAGCCGCGCATCCCCGCGGATTCATGCCGCCGGCATTCGTGACGATCTTGAGACCCGGCTGCGCCCGCAGGGACGGGACAAGGCTCGCAATGACCTCGCCGAAATCGGTCACCCAGCCTGCCGACGGATCGCGCGATTTTTGATGCGCGAGGATCGACATCGTCAATTCGGCGAGATACTCGAGCGTCAGGTAGTCGAGCCGGCCGGCCTCGCACAGCCGCCGCGGCGCGTCGAGGTTGTCGCCCCAGAAGCCGGCCCCGTTCCCGACGCGAATCGATTTCATGCCGGCCGATTGTAACAAGTTCGTGTTGCATCAGATCGCCGCTCGGACTACAACGCGGCAAATCCAGCCTCCGGAATGCTGGATTTCGCCTGCCTCTGGCACGATGCAGGCACCACACTCTCCGGACTGGACAATGAGCGTCTGAAATCCCCGCAGGAGGCGGCGATTTTCGGACGCGGGTTTTTGGCTTCGAGCCTGCTGACACAGGCCGGGCCGGGAAACGGACGCACCATGGGATGGAGCTATCGGAAGAGCATCCGCTTCGGACCATTTCGGGTCAATCTCGGCAAATCGGGAGTCGGGGTTTCGGTGGGCGAAAAGGACGTTCGCGTGGGCATCAATTCCCGCGGACGGCGGTACGAGTCGGTCACCATTCCGGGAACGGGGCTCAGCTATCGATCTTCAGGCAAGTCGCGGGCTCAGGGCTCCGGCTGCACCTCGGCGGTCGTGCTGATTGCCGCGGTCGTCGCCTTCGGCATCTACGAGCTCGTTTTCTCCCATTGAAGTCACGCTTTGCCTTTGCATGATTTGTGGACATTGGGAACAGAAGCCTCGGGGTCGCCGGCATCGAAGACGGCAAGCCGTCGTTTCGGGCAACTTCGTCGGGACGCTTTTCCAGCACCCGACCTGAGTCTGCGGGGTCTCTGCCGGGCCGATCTCTGAGACGCGACGCGCTCGCCAAGGCGCACGAAGACGCGGAGACGCTTCCACCGCTGTGGTATGGGCCTGCTGTCGCGTAAAATGCCGGAGCGCTCGCGCTGAAGTGAGCGCGTTCCACACGCGAGCATCCCATGACTCGTCGAGAGCCGATCTGGTCGGCCGCCCGGTTGAACGAGGAAATCTCTCGCGCCGTCGGCGCGTCCCTCGCCTTCACACCCAGGGGAGAAGTCATCCATTTCAGAGAATTCGCCAGGCAATCTTCAGTGGTGTCTGCGGACGGCAAGTGGCGTCTCGAAGATGACCCGGCGGCCGTTGCCGACGTGATCGGGCTGAAGGTTGCCGGCATCGAAACCGTGATGTCGAATTTGAACGGCAAGCCTCCGCTACTCGCGCTTTGCGCGCTCGATCCGCAGGCGTGGTGCGTTGTCATCATTCACCCGATTGCCCTGAAGAGCGTCGGTCCATTTCGCGATGTTTCATCTCCCTTTCGCGAGTGGCTGCTTCGCGCCGCCGATGCCGGTCACTCGATCGGCATGAGTCGGGTCACATCAATCGGGCAATTTTTTCGCGCCACCCCGCCGGACCGCCTGCTGGTGGCGGGCGATCCCTTGCCGCTCGTCACCAGCGAAGGCTCCGGTTTGTTCGTATTCCCGTTGCCGCAACTCGTTCCGCTGGGCGATTCAGAGCTGCCGACCTGGTTAGTCGAGCATCTTCAACGATTCGACGCCGGCCGACTGGGTTGCCAGGTGAAATCGCGGGATGACGCAATTGCACTCTCCGCGGGCGTCTGGCAAATGAATGGATGTCTGGATCGCAGCCACGAGCTGGCGCAAACGATTGAAGGGAAAGGGAGACATCGAGCCGGCGATTACTGGCATGCGATCATGCACCGCCGCGAGCCCGACTACTGCAACGCGAAATACTGGTTCCGCAGGGTCGGCCAGCACGGCATCCATCTCTTTCTGGCCCGGGACGCAGACGACATTCTGGCGTCATGCCGATCATGCGAAGCGGTCCGCTGGCGGAGTGCACTCATCAAGAAGGGGCGGCAAGAATGGGATGCGCTCGCATTCGTCGATCTCTGCGAACAGGTCGAAGAGGGGCACGATGCCGAACTCTCGCAGGCCGCCCGGCAGATTCAATTGATCGAGATGGCGCTGCTGTTGAGCAGCACCTATCATGACGCCGTCGCCTGACGCCATCGGGACGAACCGTCGGCCCCTGATCCGTAGACCACGCTCTGAGCGGATGAGCTAAAGCAGCGGTCCAAGGAGTCGGGCGACGTTTTCCAAGAAGGTTTGCGCGTGTCCGCGGGATAGCCATTCCGCCAGCACGACCGGGCGAGACTTTGCCGCGTATTCCTTCTGCAGGGCTTCGAGCTCGGCTGTGAAAGCCGCGTCGTAGATCGCCAGCGTAATCTCGAAATTGAGATGCAAGCTTCGCGGATCGAGGTTCAACGAGCCGAACAGGCTATATTCGCCGTCGACTGTCACCGACTTCGTGTGCAAGAGTCCCCCCTGGAACAGCAAGACGCGCACACCGCTGGCGACAAGGTCGCCTTGAATCGCCTGACTGGCCCAGCGGGCGAGCCGCGAGTCGACTTTGTCCGGAATGATCAGCGTCACTTCGACCCCGCGCTGGGCCGCGGAAATGAGCGCCGTCATCATCGCTTCGTCGGGGACGAAATACGGGGTCGTGAGCGTGATCTGGCGCTGCGCACTGTAGATCGTTGCGATAACGATCCGCTCGATCGCCGCGATGTTGTAAGCCGGCCCAGAGGGGATCACCTGCACCGGAGCCGTCCCCTGTGGCAGGAGCGAATGGACGTTCCCCGTTTCGCGGAGCCGTTGGGCGCTCTCCTGGCTCTCTTGAGCCCAGTCGCCCAGGAAGGTGATTCCAAGAGGTTCGACTGCAGGTCCTTCGATCCGCACGGCCGCATCGATCCAATGCCCGACGCCGGCTGTCATCTTGAAGAACCGCGAATCGACGAGGTTCATACTGCCCGTGTAAGCGACGCGGCCGTCGATGATGGCAAGTTTCCGATGCAGTCGCAAGTCGAAACGCACGAAGAGCAGCCGCCAAATCTGGGCGGGCAGGGCCGCCTGCAGCGCGACTCCCCCTTCGCGGAAACGACGAGCCCAATCGCCGCGAAGGAATTCACGGCTGCCCACGTCGTCCAACAAGACTCGGCAAATCACGCCTCGTGCCGCGGCCCGCAGCACGGCCTGGGCGACCTCGTCCGCGAGACCCCCCTCGGCCCAAATGTAGAACTCGAGAAAGCATGATTTCTTGGCCGCGTCGATGTCCTTCACCAACGCGACCAAGCCGCTTTCGGAGCTGGTCAGAAAATCGAGCCGGTTCCCCGAGCTGACGGGCATGCCAATCATCTTCTGGCACATCCGCGCCAGTGGTTCGGACGAGGGAGGGCGTGTCGACCAGTCGACTTGTCCGCTCTCCAGCTCGGCCAGCCAACCCTGAAACGGCGCGCGGAGCTGTGCAGACCGGGCTGCACGCCGTTGGCCCAGACGCAGCTCACCTATCAACAGATACGACAAAGCGCCGGCGAAGGGGAACGTGAGGACGATAAACAGCCACGCCAGCGAAACGCCGATCGGAAGCCGCCGCATAATCACGCGAACGGACAACCCCAGCCGGATCAAAAGATCGGTGAGGAAGACGCAGACGGTCCACCAACTGGCGTTTTGCATCAGGCCGCCGCTAATTTGAGAACTCCGTTGAAAAAAACCGAAATGGTCCGGAACGGTAGGATTCTATCGTTCCGCCGTTGTCCTGACGATTCTGGGTGCACGACCCTAAATCACCGTTCGCACTTCCGAGATACGGAAGCGAGCCAAGTTTAAGTAGGTAGGGTCGGTCGAGTCTTCGAGACCCGCCAGTGATCGCAGCACAATCGGTGCGTCTCGAAGAGTCGACCCACCCGACGAGACAAGCCGTCATCCATTGGCACGGCGATTCCCGATGCACCGCGCGCACCGGGCACATCCGATCGCCCGGGAATCGTCTTGCCAGCGCGCAGCGGGCATTCGATAATCGGGAGCCCGGCTGCAATCGCGCCGGTCGGAGTGGTCCGATGAGCCAGCCAGAGTCGGTGAGCGAGCTGCAAACCGTCCAGGTCACGCTCGACGTCATCGCCGGGCCGCACACGGGTGCGCGCTTTGAGTTTCAGCGGCACGACACGTTTCTCGTCGGACGCGGGACCTGGTCGCACTTGTGTCTCAGCCAGGATCTCCACTTCTCGCGGCACCATTTTCGGATCGAAATCCGGCCGCCGGATTGTTACCTGATCGATCTGGGCAGCCGCAACGGCACCTTCGTCAACGGCAGCCGAGTCAACGCCATCTTCCTCCGGAACGGCGACGTCATTTCCGGGGGAAAGACCGAGATTCGCATCGGCGTCGGCACGGTCAAACCCCCGGTCTGCGCTCCGACGGTCCTCGGCCGGCTGTCGTCGACGGCAACGCACGGCACGATCTTGTCGGACGCAAAGGGAAGCCAGTTCGCCGGCATACAAGAGATCCCGGGATACGAGCTGCAGGAGGAGCTCGGCGGCGGAACGATGGGCGTCGTGTATCGAGCCGTTCACACGGCCACCGGGCAAGCGGCCGCCATCAAGCTGATCAGCCAGGGGCAGTCCACGTCGGAGCATGCGATCCAGCTCTTCGTTCGAGAAGCGAGCTTGCTGGGCCGCCTCGATCACCCGCACATCGTCCGGTGTCTCGATTTCGGTTATGCCGCCGGGCAGCTCTTTCTCGTAATGGAGTATGTGCCGACGATCGTGCTGGATGACGTTCTGGCGAACGAGCCCGGCTCCTCCCGTATCCGCATTCCCTGCGCCGTTGCTTGCCAGCTGCTGCAGGCGCTGGGGCACGCGCACCGCCTGTCGATCGTCCACCGCGACATCAAACCCGAGAACGTCCTTCTGTGTCGCAAGGGACGTAAGCTCAACGCCAAACTGGCCGACTTCGGGCTGGCGAAGAATTACGCCTATGCGGGCTTAAGCGAAATCTCTCGTGAGGGCGACATTCGCGGCACCATCGCGTACATGCCCCCGGAACTGATCGTCGACTGCCGCAACGCGCGTCCGGCCGGAGACATCTACTCCCTCGGCGCGACTCTGTATTACTATCTGACGCGCGAGTTTCCGTTCGAATTTGGGAAACGCAACAAGTTGGCGGTCGTGCTCGAGGACGATCCCGTTCCCCTGAAGGAACGCGTGCCGGACATTCCGCCCAAACTGGCGGAGATCGTGCATCGCGCGCTGGCGAAAGACGCGGGCGACCGATTTGGTTCGGCCCGGGAGATGTTCACCGCGCTGAAACCGTTTGCCGTCCGCCGGCGGAAACCCCGGACGAGGGAATGACGCCGACGGGGAATCATCGTGCCGTCGACCACTACGTGCCGCGTCGGAAAACGGGCCGGTTCTCCGAGCGGTCAAGTTTCCAGACTGAGCTTTTGACCGCAAGACGTGTCCATCGAGTTCTCTGCGGTTCCATTCTCCGGTCGCAGGCGGACGGGCACGCCATTCAGGATCGATTGGCCGACGATTTCCTCCACTCGCTGGTCGTCCGTCCAATCGTTGATGGAGACGCCCGGGTGGGCGCCCGCGATCTTCTGCCACTCGGCGAGACCGGCGTGTCCCCAGCCGTGCGGCAGGCTGACGACGCCCAGACGCATCGCGTCGGAGAGTTCCACGCGGACCGAAGCCGCATGAAGGTGATTTTCGAGGGAGGCCGTTTCACCGTCACGGATGCCCAAGCGTTGCGCGTCTTCCGGGTTCACCAGGAGCACGCAACGATCCTTGCCGGTCATCAGCGAGGCGACGTTGTGCATCCACGAATTGTTCGACCGTAGCTCGCGCCGGCCGATCAGAAGCAGCGAATCGGCAGGCTTCGCCTCCGTCAGCGATATCCGCAATCGGCCGAGCGCCTCGATGAAGGGGGGCGCGTCGAGGTGAAGTTTGCGGTCCTTGTGCCGCACGCCGTGCTCCAGGCCCGGCTTGAGAGGCCCCAAATCGATGCCGTGCTCCGCCTGCTTCAATCGCTTCAGGTTCAGTCCCTTCGACCAGGGACGATACCGATCGCCGAAGGGGCCGAGCCGCAGCAGGAAATTCATCGACCGGTCGGGTCGCCAGCGAATCCCGAAACGTCGGCCGTGCCGATAGAACCAGTCCAGCGGGCGAAAACCGGTCGGACCGCCGCCAAGGCGGTACGTGAGCTCCAGCAGAATCTCCCAATCGGACAGTTCGCCGCTACGACGCGGCACGACGGGAGGCGACCAGCGGGCCACGCTCCGCACGGCGAATTGGCTGACGATGACCTCAAGGTGATCGTCGGCCAGGCTCGAGGCGGGCGGCAGGATGATGTGCGCGTGCCGCGTCGTCTCGTTGATGTAGGGATCGATCGACACCATGAAATCGAGCCGCTCGAGCGCGGCGGCCAGGCGGCGGCCGTTCGGCGTGGAGAGGACCGGATTTCCGGCGAACGTGAGAAACGCGCGGATTTGCCCGTCGCCGGGCGTCTCCATCTCTTCGGCCAGCGTGGCGGCCGGCACGTCCCCCAGCGTCTCCGGCAAATTACGCACGCGCGTCCGAAAACGCGCATGCCCGTCGGCCCGCGTCAAACGGACGATCGGGGTGACGTCAAAAGCCGGCGTCGGAAAGACCGCGCCCCCTTCCGCTCCGAGGCGGCCGGAGACGATATTCAGCAAATCAGTGGCATAAGTGGCCAACGTGGAGTGGACGCTGTTGCACACTCCGACCCGCGAATAGGCGGTCGCCGTCCGCGCGTCGGCAAACTCGCCTGCCAGTCGCCGAATCGTCTCGGCGGGAATTCCACAATGCCGCGCCGCCTCTTCCGCTGTGAAGGCGGCCAGCAGCGGCCGCACCGCGTCCCAGCCGCGGACTTGCCGCCGCAGCCGAACCTCGTCGACCCGATTTGCCACGACCAGGCAATTCACCAAGGCCAACAGGAAATAGACGTCGCCGCCGGGGAGGATTGCCACGTGCTCGTCGGCTTCGCGTGCCGTTTCGGTCCGCCGCGGATCGACGACGACGATCTTCCCGCCCCGCTGGCGAATGGCCCGGAACCGCTCGCGCACGTTCGGCGCCGTCATGAAGCTCCCATTTGAGACCCGCGGGTTGGCCCCGAGGCAGAGCAGGTAATCGGTCCGTTCGATGTCCGGCACGGGGATCGAAAACGAGCTGCCGTAGAGATAGTACGACGCCGCAAACCGCGGGCTGGTGTCCTGGGAGTTGGCACTCGTGCAATTCCGCGTGCCCACCGTGGCAAACAAGCCGGCGCGCAAGGTCAAGGCGCCGTAGTTGTGAGCGACCGGATTGCCGATGTAAATGGCGACCGAATTGCGGCCGTACCTGCGCTGCGTCTCACGCAACCGCTCGGCAACGACCGCGAAGGCCGTCTCCCAGCTGATGGGCTCAAACGTGCCGGCGGCCGTGCGACGCATGGGCGTCCGCAGCCGGTCCGGATCGTGGTGCAGCTCGCCAATTGCCGCTCCCTTCGGACAGATGTAGCCGCGGGAGAAAACGTCGTCTTCATCGGGCCGCACGGAGACGATCTGGTCCCCCTCGACTTCAAACCGCAACCCGCACATCGCCTCACACAACGAGCACGTCCGGAAGACGGTTTGAGCCATGGGATTCACCTCGTCGTGACGCGGTCCTTGGTTGTGGCACGGTCTCCCGACCGTGCCACCTGGACGACCGAAGGTCTCCACTTCCGAGCGCTGAGAGCGGCGCGGCCAGGAGACCTGCGGTCAGCGGAGTGAAGCGGTCAGGAGACCGCTCCACAACACAGTGCAATCTGCACCGAGCGCTCGACAGCGCAGGTCATTATGGTTTCTCGAGCGTCCGGCTGTCGACGATGCGGATTTCCTTGACCATCCGCACCCAGCGCGCCTGTCGTTTTTCGCCTGGCACGACGATCTGAAAGGGGCCCTGGAATTTTTTAAGTGGTTGGCCGTCGCGCGTGTCGGCCAGGATGATCGTGCGGTCGGTAAAGCCGGGGTCCAGCTCGGCCATCGCGAAGATCACGCGATAGTCGTCGGCTGCATCCACCACGACGAATGCCCGCATCCATTCGCCCCGCAAAGCCTCGCCGTGCGGCACGTTGAGCTTGTCCAAGAGAGCGCGCAGCGCGACGCCGGAATATTTGGCTTTGTTGCCCCGGTGATCGACCGTTTCGACCTCGGTGCGCGGGAGTTTCTTTAAGTCGCTCTGCGTGAGGCGGACGGTCTTGCCGTCGGCCGCGCGGAGGACGACGGCCGCCGCATCGCTTTTTGCATCGGCTGCCGCCGCCCTTTCGGCCCCGGCCAGCAGCAAACAGACAGCACCCAGTTGCAGCCGCGCGGTCAGGCGACGAATTGATCGACGAGATCCCATAGGACACTCGGAAAGAAAAACAGGCCCAAACTCACGGCGACGCACAGCGCGACACCGATGATCGTCGGAAGGTGTCGGGACGTTTCGACCGAAACGGACGACGGACGCAGGTACATCACGGCCACGATTCGCAGATAGTATGTTGCCGCGATCGCCGCGTTGATAGCCAGTAGGACCGCCAGGATTTCCGCCGAGGACGTCCCCTGCGACCAAGCCGCCATCAGCAGATTCAGCTTGCCCAGAAAGCCGGCCGTCGGAGGCAGGCCGGTCAGGCTGAAGAGCAAGATGGCCAGAGCCGCGGCGGCGGCCGGGTGCGTTTGACTCAAGCCGGCCAGGTCATCGACGGTCTCGACGGTTCGGTTTCCCCGTCGCAGCATAACAAGCAGCCCGAACACGCCCGAGATCGTGAAGCCGTAAGCGATCAGGTAGAAGAAGAGGGCCGGCACGCCGCCGACAGCGCTGGGCCGATGCCCCACCGCCAGACCCACCAGCATATAACCGGCATGCGCGATGCTCGAGTAGGCCAACAGCCGCTTGAGGTTGCGCTGCAAGAGGGCCAGCATGTTGCCCAGGAACATGCTCGCCACCGACATCAGCCAGAAGATTGTGGCGCACCAGATCCGCAGGCTGTCGGCACTGGACGCGGCCAATTCACTCGCGCTGCCCGCGCGGAGGATCTGCAGCAAGGCGACGAACCCGGCGATCTTCGGCACGAAGGCCAGCAGGGCTCCGGCCCCCGCGTGAGATCCCTGAAAGACGTCCGGTGCGTAAAAGTGAAACGGCACGGCGGTGACGCGGAAGCTCAGACCGGCGACGATGCAGGCTGCCGCAATCAGCAGGATCGCAGGCGACTTATCCGCCGGAGCGCGGACCAATGCCTGGTGAATGGTTCCCAAATGCGTCGTCCCGACGGCCCCATACAGGAAACTGAACCCGTACAGGACGATTGCGGAGGAAAAAATGCTGAGCAAAAAATACTTCGTCGTCGCTTCCGGGCCGCCGGCTTCGCGCCGCGGCAAGTAGAGAAAGACATACGTGGGGATGCTCACCAGCTCCAGCGCCAGGAACAGGACGATCAAATCGTTGGCGGCCGCCGTCAGGCTCACGCCCGCAACGATCAACAGCAACAAGCCGTGGAACTCGGCGGCGAAGTCATCAACAATCTCGCCCCAGTTGATCAGCACGAGGACGATCCCCGCGACGATCGCCACACCGCGGAAAAACGAGGCAAACGGATCGCTGCGGAACGGGGTGGCCGAGGCGAAAGTCGATCCGGAGACCGGGTACTCGTACCACACCCACAGCGCGGCCACCAAGGCCGCCAGCGAGACGGTCGACCACATGCGGCCGATCTTACGAGACGCCGCCTGTCCCTCGACAACGAGGAACGGCCCGATCAGAAACTGGAGGCAGGCCGTCGCCAAAAGCAGGCACTCCGGCAGGATCGAGCGGACGCTTTCGGCAAACGGCGACATCAGCGGCGGACCTCCAATGCGGCCACGGGGGCGGCCGGCAGTCGCTCGGCGCGAATTTTGTCGTACATCCGCGACACGGCCTCAATGTCCGGCTTGACCGTGTCGATCAGCGGCTTGGGATAGACGCCGAGTACGAGGCAGAGCACCAACAGCGGCACAAGGGACCATGCCTCGCGAACTCCCATATCGGATGCGGGGTGCGATTCGGGCAGCGTTCCGACCGGACCGAAAAAAGCCTTTTGCAGCATCGTTAGCAAGTAGATGGCGGCCAGAATCACTCCCAGAGTGCCAACGCAGGCCAAGGCGGGACTCACTTTGTACATGCC
>Ga0181532_10002260_pt1 | contig 17998 bp, 14 predicted proteins | sample PEATcosm2014_Bin_33_FD_119768 | JGI IMG/M metagenome (GOLD analysis project Ga0181532, IMG submission 119768) | Peatland microbial communities from MTU Mesocosm Facility, Houghton, MI, USA - PEATcosm2014_Bin11_30_metaG | ecosystem: Environmental > Terrestrial > Soil > Wetlands > Peat | place...
AGCAGTTTCCTTGGCGGGACAGCAAGAACTGCCCAAACCGGCTTTCGTTGATCCTGTCGGTCAGGTCGCGGCGCGCGCGTGCCATGGCCGAAGGACTGCGCCTGCGCAAGTCGTCCGGCCAGTTGAGGACGTTCGCACCTCCCAAGCGCGCCTTCAACGCGCGGAACAGAGCATAGTCGTCCAGCCAATGAGCCTCTTCCGAACAGAATTGCTCAAAGTCCGCCCGTAACGCTGGGCGCGCGGACAAATCGAAATTGCGCCAAGCCTGGTCGAGCAACCGGTGCTTGAAAGCGATTACCGCGTCAAAATCAACCGCGCTCTTTGGGAGGGACCGGCCTGGTTCACAATCGGTTGGGCTGAGCAATCCGTCTTTGATCAGGAGGTCCGGGCTGACCAGCAGCGAGTTTCCTGCGAAAGAGGACAGGCATGAGTAAGGCGAGTTGCCATACCCGGTGGGGCCCAACGGCAGCGCTTGCCACCACCTCTGGCCGGCATCGTGGAGCCGGTCCACCCACTCAAATGCGGCCGGCCCCAAGTCTCCAATGCCGTAAGGCGACGGCAGCGAGGTCACATGCACCAACACGCCGGAGGTACGACAGCCGGCCCTGAATGGCGGAAGCGCGACTTGATGTTCTAAGAGGGCGCTGTTCATGATACTGGGCAGGGTTGCACCTTCCAGATTTCGGTTGCGTACTGGGCGATGGTGCGGTCGCTGGAAAACTTCCCTGAACCGGCCACATTCAAGATTGCCTTGGTTGCCCATGCGTCGGGTTCGCCGTACAAACCCACCAGACGCTGGTCGGCCTCGAGGTAGGATTTCAAGTCGGCCAGATGCATGTAGTAGTCACCGTGGGCTAGGAGCGCATCCAGGATGGGGGAGAAAATGCCCTGCTCTTTTGGGCTGAAATGGTTCGACGCGATCAAATCCAAGGCCAGCCGCGTTTCCGGTTCGTTTTCAAAGTGCCACCGCGGATCGTACCAGCTGCGGGTATTGGCCACCTGTTCCGCCGTCAATCCGAAAAGGAAAAAGTTTTCCTCGCCGGCCTCCTGGACCATTTCGATGGTGGCCCCATCCCGGGTACCGATAGTCAGGGCGCCGTTCATCATGAATTTCATGTTGCTGGTGCCGCTGGCCTCGTAACCGGCGGTCGAAATTTGATTTGACACATCGCTGGCCGGGATGAGCCGCTCGGCCAAACTCACGCAGTACTCCGGCAAGAACACCACCTTGAGCCTGCCTCGCACGGCCGGGTCTGCGTCAATGACAGCGGAGAGGTTGTTAATGAACTTGATGATGAGCTTGGCCAGGTGATAGGCGGGAGCCGCCTTGCCGGCGAAGAAGAACGTGCGTGGCTGTTGTCCGAGCTTTGGATTCGCGCGCAGGCGGTTGTAGAGAATGACCACGCGCAGCGCATTGAGCAATTGCCGCTTGTATTCGTGGATGCGCTTGATCTGGCAATCGAAGATGGTGTCAGGATCAACGGCCTGCCCGGTGGTTGTTTTCAGCCAGGCGGCGAATTTCACCTTGGCATGGCGCTTGGCGTTAAGGAAGGACTTTTGAAACCCAGAATCGGTGGCCAATGGTTTGAGCCGTCTCAACTCCTCGAGATCGACAGTCCAGCGATCGCCGATGGCCTCGGTGATGACCCGCGCGAGCGTCGGGTTGGCCAGCAACAACCAACGCCGGGGTGTGACTCCGTTGGTCTTGTTGTTGAAGCGTTCAGGAAAGATTTCGGCCAAATCCTTTACCGTAACCGTTCGCAGCAAGCCCGAATGAATTGCCGCAACGCCGTTGGTGCTGTGGGAGCCGACAATGGCGAGATTAGCCATGCGGACTTTCTGAATTGGCCCTTCTTCGATCAGGCTGACATTTGCCACCCGCGTTTCATCCCCAGGGTAGCGCGACCGAACGTCTTCCAGGAAACGGCGGTTGATCTCGAAGATAATCTCCAGATGGCGCGGCAGCATGTCCTGAAACCATTTGACCGGCCATTTCTCAAGCGCCTCGGGAAGCAGGGTATGGTTGGTGTAAGCCAGTACTTTCCTGGTTAACTCCCAGGCCTGATCCCAGCCGAGATGCGCCTCATCCAGCAGTATCCTCATTAACTCCGGCACCGCCATGGAGGGATGGGTGTCATTGAGTTGGATCGCCACCTTCTCCGGCAATTGGTTCCAGTCGTCGTTAGTCTGCCGGAAGCGCCGCACCAGGTCCCCCAGTGAACAAGCGACCAGGAAGTATTCCTGAATAAACCGCAAGCCCTTGCCGTTGGCTGTGCTGTCATCCGGATACAAAACCCGGGTGAGGGTCTCGGCAGTGAGCGACTCAGCCAGCGCCCCGATGAAATCTCCACTGCTGAACTGCGCGAAATCAAAGACGTGGGGAGCGCGCGCGGCCCACAGGCGAAGGGTATTTATGGTCTTCCCGCCATATCCGACTACCGGACGATCATAGGGAATACCCATCAGGTTAAAGGGGCGGCCCGGAACGGGACGCAACTCGCCGCCGCGAATCTCAAAGGAACAGTTGAGCTTGACCTCGACGGCTTCGTTAAGGCGGGCGACTTCCCATGGACTGGGCCGGGCCAGCCAGTGATCGGGTTGCTCAATTTGCCAGCCATTTTGGATCTTCTGTCGAAACATGCCGTACTCATAGCGCAACCCATAGCCCATTGCCGGGAGAGCCATGGTGGCCATAGAATCCAGGAAGCATGCTGCCAAACGTCCTAGCCCGCCGTTGCCCAGGCCAGCGTCGAACTCCTGTTCCAGGAGTTCCACCAAGTCAATATGCTCCTGCTTCGCCGCTTGCCTTACCAACGGGTCGAGCAAGAGAGTGGTAATGTTATTGGCGAGCGAGCGCCCAACCAGGTACTCCATCGAGAGGTAGTAAACGCGCTTTGGGTTTTTCCGGGCGTAGTGTTCTTCGCTGCGGACCCAGCGTTGCGACAGGAGATCGCGCACTGAACGCGCCAGCGCCTCGAAACGTTCGCGAGACCCGGCGGCTCCAAGCGCCATGACATTGTCAAAAATCAGGTGCCGCTCATAGAAAGCATTGTGCGAGCCCGAGAACTGGATGGGGCCGCAGCCATACTGCTCTAGGAGTTCCGCCTCCGTCATTCGATCAGCCCCATTGTCAAGCGGGCGGACCTCGCCTGACGAGCGCGGCGCTTTTGCCTGTGATCGTTTAGGTTTGGGCAATGATTGATCGATCTGATTTCTTGGAGAGATCGGTTTCAGTTTTGTGTTATCCATATCGTCCTCTTCAGTTTGTTTTTTCGGTGGAAAATGGCGACTCGTGCCATGCGTGTGGAATGGACTGCCGTATCACCGGTTTCCTGGCCAGGTCCACCCATCCATCTCCGGCTTGTCTATGCCGTTCTCATAGGCGTAGGCCTGGCATTCGAGTTGCATGACGCGCAGCTTTTCCTTGGCGTGAGCGCCGGAGGCGCGCAGGGCCGGCACCCGGTCAATTGCGTCCATCGCTATGGTGAAGCGATCGATTTGGTTCCGAATGGCCAAGTCGAGTGGAGTGTTGATATTGCCCTTCTCTTTATAGCCGCGGACGTGCAGGTTCTTGTGGTTTGTGCGCCGGTAGGTGAGCCGGTGAATCAACCAGGGATAACCGTGGAAGTTGAAGATGATGGGTTTGTCCTCGGTGAACAGTGTATCGAAGTCCCGGTCAGATAGACCGTGCGGATGCTCGCTTGACGGGGTAAGCCGGAAGAGATCAACCACATTAATGAACCGGATCTTGAGGTTGGGGAAGTGCTCGCGCAATAGCATGACGGCCGCGAGCGATTCCTTCGTGGGGATGTCTCCGGCGGAGGCGATGACCAGATCCGGCTCCGTTCCCTCGTCGTTGCTCGCCTGAGGCCAAATGCCAAGCCCTTTGGTGCAATGAGCAATGGCCTGGTCCATGTTCATGTATTGGAGATGCTTTTGTTTGTCCGAAACGATCACGTTGATATAATTCGTGCTCTTGAGGCAGTGATCCGCGACGCAGAGGAGCGAGTTGGCGTCGGGCGGCAGGTAGATGCGGCAGACGTCTGGACTCTTGTTCACCACAAGGTCCAGGAAGCCCGGATCCTGATGGGTGAAGCCGTTGTGGTCTTGGCGCCATACCGTCGAGGTGATCAGCAGGTTGAGCGAGGAGATCGGCGCCCGCCAGGACAACCCGCGGCAGCTCTCCAACCATTTGGCGTGCTGATTGAACATCGAGTCAATCACATGGACGAACGACTCGTAGGTGGAGAAAAATCCGTGGCGTCCTGTGAGGAGGTAACCTTCGAGCCACCCTTCGAGCGTGTGCTCTGAAAGCAGTTCCATGACACGACCATCGGGCGCCAGTTCGCCACCGTCAGCATCTTCGGGAAGGTAGCCGGCCAGCCACAGTTTCTTGCTGGCTTCATAAATGGCATCCAGCTTGTTGGAAGCAGTTTCGTCGGGACCGAAGACGCGGAAGCTCTGCATGTTGTTGCGCATGATATCCCGCAAGAAGCGCCCCAAGGGCCGCGTGTTCTCCGCCGTAGTCTGGCCTGGCGCATCCACCTTGACCGCATAGTCACGGAAATCTGGGAGGCGCAGCGGCTTGCGTAGCAACCCGCCGTTGGCTTGGGGATTGGCGCTCATGCGCCGAGCACCTTTGGGCGCAAGGTTCTTAAGTTCCGGGATTAACCGGCCAGATTTATCGAACAGCTCCTCGGGCCGGTAACCGCGCAGCCAATCCTCCAACTGCTTCAAGTGGGCCGGGTTTTCCAGTACGCCTGCCAGCGGAACCTGGTGCGCCCGCCAAAAGCCTTCGACCTTATGGCCGTCCACTTCTTTGGGGCCTGTCCAGCCCTTGGGGCTGCGCAGAACGATCATGGGCCACCTGGCGCGGGTCGCTTTGCCGCTCGCGCGGGCTTCTTGCTGGATGCGCCGGATTTCGAGCACGCAGTTTTCGAGGGTCGCGGCCATCTTTTGGTGCATGTCTTCCGGGTCACTTCCTTCCACGAAGTAAGGCGTCCAGCCATAGCCCACAAACAGGCATTCCAATTCGTCGTGGGATATGCGGGAGAGCACGGTGGGATTGTTAATCTTATAGCCGTTGAGGTGCAGGATCGGCAGCACCGCGCCGTCCCGGATCGGGTTCAGGAACTTGTCGGAATGCCACGCGGCTGCCAGAGGGCCGGTTTCGGATTCCCCATCGCCAACGACTACGGCGACCAGCAGGTCAGGGTTATCGTAGGCCGCGCCAAATGCATGTGAAACGCTGTAGCCCAACTCGCCGCCCTCATGAATCGACCCGGGTGTTTCCGGAGTGCAGTGACTGCCAATACCGCCGGGGAAGGAAAACTCCTTGAAGAATTCGCGCATTCCCACCTCATCCTCGCCCTTGTTGGGGTAAACCTCAGAATAGGTGCCTTCAAGGTAGGCTGGCGCGAGCACGCCAGGCGCGCCGTGGCCGGGTCCGGCCATGAAGATAGTGTTCAGATCGAACTTTTTAATCAGTCGGTTGAGGTGGATGTAGATGAAGCTCAAACCTGGACTGGTACCCCAGTGCCCGAGCAACCGCTTCTTGATATGATCCACTTTGAGCGGCTCGCGCAGCAGCGGATTGGCCCGCAAATAGATCATCCCAGCGGCCAGGTAATTGCATGCCCGCCAGTAGGCATTTATCTTGCTGAGTTCCTCTCCGGACATTACTGGTGGTGGCGCCGGACGTGCCTCGACGCGCCGAGTTCTTTTTACATCATCGATTACTGTTGCGGTTTCACTCATAATGATACTTTCTTATTAAACGGTTTCAGTTGTTAGTTCCAATTCTCTGGGCGGAGATGTGCATCGTGCGTCCGAATGAATCACACGCCGTGTCTCTCGCAGGATGGTCAAATCCTCCCTGCTTGAAATGACCAGTATCCGCGCCGGAGAATCACTCTGGGCGACATCAGCGTCCGGCTTGCAGTGGGAGTTGGCGGTGCCATCGAGTCTCAGCCCAAGATGCCCAAGGTTCTGGCACACTAACTCCCGGACTTGAGCCGAATTCTCACCCACGCCCGCGGTGAAGGCCAAAGCATCAACACCGCCAAGGACCGCCGCCATGCCTCCTATGGTTTGAACCAGGCGGTGGACATAGACGTCCAACGCCAGGCCAGCCGCATGATGGTCAGGCGCCTTTTGCAAAATTTCCCGCATGTCCGAAGAGATCTCGGAAAGGCCGAGCAGGCCGGATTCGTAATTCAAAACATGCAGGAGCTGTTCAACTGTCAGCCCTTTGTGCTGCATGAGATAGAGGAGCACGCCGGGATCGACACTTCCGCTGCGAGTGCCCATGACGACCCCTTCAAGCGGGGTGAAGCCCATGGACGTATCGACGCAAACGCCGTTGCGGACCGCTGAGACGGAGGCGCCATTGCCCAGATGAGCAATCACAATCCGAGCGCTCCTGTGACCCAGCATCGCAGCCGCGCGCCTGGAGCAATAAGCGTGGCTCAAACCGTGAAAGCCGTAACGATAGATTCCCCACTTAGTTGTCCAAGTCCGGGGTATGGCGTAGGTTCGCGCCGCCGTCGGCAAAGTCGCGTGAAAGGCCGTGTCGAACACCGCTACCTGCGGTACTGAGGGCAAAGCTCTTTCAATAGCGCGTATCCCCACGAGCCCGGCCAGGTTATGCAAAGGCGCCAGTTCACAGAGTTCATGAATAGCGTCTTGGACCTCCGCGGTAATGCACACGGCTGCTGTGAACCGCGTTCCCCCATGCACGATCCTGTGCCCAACCGCCGCAGGTTCGTCTTTGCGCAGCAAGGGCGCGAGGGGGCCAGTGCGGAGGTCTGAAAGGATTCGCGAAAAGGCCTCGCCATGCTCCCGCAGATGCAATTCCTCCCGTATCTCAGGTTGGCCGGGATAGTGGAGCCTGAGCTGCGTTGGCTTGGTCGTCCAATCAATGCTGCCGTCGGCTAGAAGCAGCTCCTGGTCCGCCTCGAATAGGCTGAACTTGAGACTGCTGGATCCGGAGTTGCAAACGCCGATTTTCATTTTTCGAGAGAAACCAAGTCACCCCGCTGGGAAAGGTGATGTGCGGGCCAGGCGCCCAGGGGCGTGACATCGGGGCCGGGATAGACTGTGAATCGAACGAGGTTTTTGAGGTTCAGAATCGAGATGCCTCCCTGCAACAACCGGAAGTGGGCCGCAGGCGCGGTGAACAGCATGTGCAGCCGTTGCAACCGTTCCGCTTCCAATGCCACTTGGATCTCAGCCGCCAGAAATATTCGACTGCCGCCAGTCATTTCCACTTCCACGAAGACGACGGCGAACTCGCCAGTCCGTTTCGGGCTCTGGCGTCGCTCCAACCGCGCCGGGTCATTCACATGGCTTCGTTCTCGGAAATCGTCCTCGGGCAGCTCGACCACTTCCAAGATGTCGCTGGGTTGTTCCCACAGAGGAAGATCTTCGGCGATGAGGTCAACGCGGTTGACCCGCGAAGCGACGAAAGTCGTCAGGGAGTGATCGCCGGCAATTGTAATGATATCGCCGGTGAAGACTTTTGTGGGCTGGATACCCTTCAATATACGAGCTGCCAAGGCTGGATTGTCCTGGGAAAAAGTCTCAACCGAACCTCCCTGAGAATGAATAAGAATTTTCATGTTGTGGATTTTCTATGGTCGTTCAAATGATCAAGCCGGTGTCGATTCCCTCCGTAATGCGACAGATAGCTCTCGAGGTTCGCCAAAATTCTCGGCCCATATTCATAAGGGCCGCTTTGGCACTTGAAACCCGGCTCTTGTTCATATTGTTGAATGCGATTCGCATACAAACCGGGTTTTTGCAGGTAGCGTGCCAACTACCTCCGAAATGCAGAAAGCCCTGACCTTCAATTACAACCGTTTAGAATTCGCTCGTGGGCTGAGGCTCGAAACTTCGAAGGTTCGAAAAACAGGGTTCTTTCCACTTCTTTATTTAATTTCTGATAAGATGACCGCAGCGAGCGTTTCACTTTGCGTCCGGAAATAGGCCCTTCCTGCGTACACGAGGAATCGGGCGAACCATGGTCTGTTTTTCGAGTCTTCGAAATTCCGAGCCTCCCCTGTGAGTCGCCTCTAAGCTGTTAATACTTGTACCGCAGCGCCTTCTGCATTGCGCCGGCAGTTGGCACAGCCGCTGCTAAAGTCAGCTTTGTATGCGAATCAAGCAGAGCAAAGAAGCAGATTGGCCAACTAGCCCGAAAGGGTACTCGCTGGCGGTCCGTGAACGCGCCCTCAAGCTCGCCTGTGAGTTGTTCGCCGAGGCTGATTTTCACGAAACGCATCTTTGCGGCATCTGCAAGCGCACCGACGCTAATACCGATTATTCCAGCAATAACTGAAAAAACACAACGCAACATGAAATCTATAGACCGTAACGAAAAGACGACGATCGAGGAACTGCCGCAGACCGGCACTCAGCAGCACCGTAGCGGAGTTGACCCGCAGGACAAATCCAATGGCGATGGCAAAAACGACCTGGACACGATGGCAGTCCCGGCCCGCTCCAAGACCAAAACGCGAATTGCTTTGCTGGCGTTCGTGCTGCTGGCCGGCGCGGCCTCCGCAGTGTATTACTTCCAGTTCGTCGCGCCGTACGAATCCACCGACAACGCGTTTATTGAAGGTTACGTCATACCGATGGCATCCCAAGTGCCGGGACGAGTTGCAGAATTGCTGGTGAAAGACAACCAGGCGGTCAAAGCAGGTGATGTGATCCTGAAAATTGATCCACGAGATTACGAGGCAAGTCTGGCACAAGCGCGCGCCGACCTGGCGGCGGCACGCAGCCGGGTGGAGCAAGCGAAGGCGCAGGTGAAGGCAAGCGAAGCCAAAGTTGCGCAGGCGCAGGCCACAGTGATTGCCGCCGATGCGGAAAATCAGCGCGCGGCGGATGATCTTAAGCGTTACGAATCTGTGGAAAGCCGTGCGGTTTCCAAGAGCGCTTTTGACCTCGCGCAGGCCCAAGCGCGCGCGGCCGGCGCCAATCTGGAAGCGGAGCGCAGTCAGGCCAAAGCCGCCGAGGCGGAAGTGGCTTTGAGCGAAGCGGGGGTTGAAACAGCGAGTGCCGCAGTGCAACAGGCCGAAGCCAGGCTCCAGCAGGCCGAATTGAATCTTTCCTACACACAAGTCATCGCGCCCGAAGACGGCCGGGTCACGCGCCGCGTCTTGGAAAAAGGGGCCTACATTCAGCCCGGCCAGGCGCTTATGGCGATTGTGCCGCGCCAGTATTGGGTCATTGCCAACTTTAAGGAAATAGAACTGACTCACATGCGCGTCGGGCAGCCGGTCGAGGTCAGCGTGGATGCTTACCCTCAACTGAAACTCAAGGGCCATGTGGAGAGCATTCAAAGCGGCGCCGGCGCCCGATTCAGCCTGTTCCCGCCGGAGAACGCCACCGGCAACTATATCAAGGTGGTGCAGCGCGTGCCTGTAAAAATCCTTCTGGATGACCTGCCCGCAGACGACCTCGCGCTTGGCCCCGGAATGTCCGTGGTGCCCAAAGTGCGCGTGAAGTAACCAAACAATCTGTTGCCCACAACTTATGAATCGCGATTCGAACCAGCCTAAAATAAATCCGTGGCTCATTGCGGTGGCGGTGATTCTGCCGACCTTCATCGAAATGCTCGATACCACCGTCGTCAGCGTCGCGCTGGAAAATATCGCGGGCAATCTCTCGGCCACGATATCGCAGGCGACGTGGATCCAGACGGGTTATCTGATTTCGAATGCCGTCGTCCTGCCCGCCACCGCGTGGTTTTCCGCCTTGTATGGACGCAAGCGCTTTCTCATGATCTGCATCGGCATCTTTACGCTGGCTTCCTTCGCTTGCGGCGAAGCTCCAAATCTTACCTTTCTGATCGTCGCTTCCATTGTGCAGGGCGCTGGCGGGGGGGCGTTGCAGCCCATCTCGCAGGCCATTTTGATGGAGAGTTTTCCGCCCGCCAAGCGAGGCTTGGCCATGGCGGCCTACGTGGTGGGCGTCGTGCTGGCACCCGTGGTCGGTCCAGTGCTTGGCGGCTGGCTCACCGACAATTATTCCTGGCGCTGGATCTTTTACATCAACATCCCCTGCGGTTTTGTCGCCCTTTGGATGATCCAACAATTCGTCTTCGACCCGGAATACATCCGCAACGCCAAACGCGGCCGCATTGACGCCTTGGGCTTCCTCGTCCTGGCGATCTGGCTGGGCACGCTGCAAACGGTCCTGAACAAGGGGCAGGATGAAGATTGGTTCAACTCTAATTTTATTTGCACGCTTTCGGTGATTTCCGTCATCGCGTTTGTCGCTTTTGTCGTGCGGGAATTTCGGGCGCGTGAACCGCTCGCGGATTTGCGTGTGTTCGCCGACCGGAATTTTCTGGTCAGCACCATTCTAATCTCCATGGTCTTTCTCCTCTTGTATGGCATCATGAACCTGCAGCCGCTCATGGCTGGCAATCTCATGGGCTATACGGCCTTTCTCAGCGGAATCGCGCAAGCGCCGCGCGGGCTGGGCATGATGGTCCTGACGCCGCTGGTGGGGATTCTGACGGGGAAAATGGACAGCCGTCTCCTGATTGGCCCCGGAATGATATTGATAGCAGCCGCCTCCATGATGATGGGGGATTTCAACCTCGCCATTTGCAGCCACGACTTTTTCTGGCCCAACTTCATTCAAGGCATGGGCATGGCGCTGACAACGATTCCGCTGATGACCGTCGCCATGTCAACCATTCGCAACGAGCAAATGGGCAACGCCACCGGGCTTTTCGCATTGGCGCGCAACCTGGCGGGCAGCATCGGCATTGCCGTGGCGATCGCCATGGTCTCGCGCGGCGCACTGCGGCATCAAGCCTATCTCACAGCTCATCTGACGCCGTATGATTTGCCTTATCAGAACGCGGTGCAAATGGGACAAGCCGCGCTGACACCTGCGATGGGAGCACAAGCGGCTCCCGGCACATTGGGTGTGATTTACAAATCAGTGCTGCTTCAATCCAACATGCAAGGCTTCGCGGACGAATTCCGCTGGCTGGCGCTGGTTTGCTTTTTATCTGTCCCACTGGTGCTTCTGCTCAAAAAGGCGCAAGGCAAAAAAGCCGTGATGATGCATTAACCTCGCGCGAACCGTGCAAACCAAAGCTCAAATTACTAATTGCCAATTTATGAAATACTGTCCTCAGATCCCTCTCACGGGCGCCATCCTAGCTCTCGCTCTTTTCCAGGGCTGCGCCGTTGGCCCCAATTACCAGCCACCGAAAACCACCGCGCCTGAGAAATGGAGCGCGCCCTTGGGTGGCGGCGAAACGAACCTTGAGCCTTCCGTCGAGTCGTGGTGGAAGAGCTTCAACGACCAGCAACTGAACTCCCTCGTCGAGAGGGCCGTGAATTCCAACCATGATCTGCGAATTGCCGGGGCGCGTGTGCGCGAAGCCCGGGCGCTCTACCGCATAGCCACCTCGCAACTCTGGCCGACTTTGGATGCCAACGGCTCCTACGCGCGTCAAAGGCAAAGCAAAAATCAGCCGATTATCGGTTCTTTCCCCTTGCCCTCGGGCGCGAGCGTTCCCTTCGATAACAATGTCTATCAGGCGGGATTCGACGCCTCCTGGGAAATTGATGTGTTCGGCGGGAATCGGCGGGCGGTTGAGGCCGGAAAGGCCGAATTTGCCGCCGCGGAATTCGGCCGGCGCAACGTGCTGGTAACACTGCTGGGCGAGGTGGCACGCAATTACGTTGAGTTGCGCGCCTGCCAGCGCCGGTTGGAGATTGCGACCAACAATCTCAAAACGCAGCAAGAGGCTTTAGCCCTGACGGAGGACCGGTTCAAGAAAGGACTCACCAGCGATCTCGATGTGCAGCAGGCCGCCACGCTGCTGGCGAACACCCGGGCCGTTATTCCCATGCTGGAAACGGGCATTCAAGATTATATCCACCGCCTCGGCGTGCTTTTGGGCCAGCCGCCCGAAGCTCTCCTAACGGAGTTGTCCGCGCCGGCCCCCATTCCTTCCGGCCCTCCAGAGGTGCCGGTTGGACTCCCCTCCGAATTACTGCGCCGCCGGCCGGACATTCAACTGGCTGAACGGCAACTCGCCGCCTCCACCGCGCGCATCGGGGTCGCCACGGCGGACCTGTTTCCGAAGTTCTCATTGACTGGTATCGCCGGATATGAAAGCACGAGTGCTAGCGACTGGTTCGCGGGAGGTAGCAAATTCTGGTCTCTCGGGCCGACCGTGCAGTGGAGGATCTTCGACGCCGGGCGCATCCGGGCCAACATCCGAGTGCAAAACGCCCGTCAAGAACAGGCCCTGGCGGCCTATGAGGAGACCGTGCTCATGTCATTCGAGGACGTTGAAAACTCGCTCGTTGCCTATGCCAAGGAACAGATCAGGCGGCGCTCGCTCGAGGATGCGGTGACGTCCAGCCGGGATTCCCTGCATCTGGCCAACCAACTCTACTCCAACGGGCTCGCCAGCTTCATCAACGTGCTTGATGCCGAGCGCTCTCTCTATCAGGCCGAAGACGCGCTGGTCCAGAGCGACAAGGCAGTAACCCAGAACCTTATTAGCCTCTATAAGGCGCTGGGCGGCGGATGGGAAACACTGGAGCAGCCTTCGCAACTCGCGCATGCACAAACACCAAAATGATCGCACTGCCATCCCACAGGACGGGGCGCTATCGTCAGGGCAAAGCCGCCTGCGAGGAAGAGAAGCTTCATTAGCAGGGCACACATCTCGGCGCGTCCCGAGAGGTGTCCGACGCGCTCATATCCCACAGCAGATTTGACGAGGCCATTGATGAAATAAAGCAAGGTGGGGATGGATTGAATGTCATAGCAAAGTCCCAAACCGGGATGGTCATCCGCATTGACAGTCTTCCGCATTGACTTTGACGACCTTCGCTGTTCCCTCGCACACGGCGGCAACTTCCCCCAGCACCGGACGTGTCTGCGGCAAGGTTAACTCCAATCGACCCGGAAGTTCACCAGGACAGGTTGCTTGGATTTCAAAACTTCCATCTCAAAGTCCGACTCGTGGATTTCCATGATTGGTTTCATTTGGTGGCAATGCTCATCTTTGTCGTTCATGTTTCTGTATTGTTTTTCAATTGCACCATTCCTCAATCAAGACCCATTTCATCCCGGTGGATGTGCTGTAAAACATTCATGTGCAATGAGATATTACATATGTCTTTAGGATTGTTGAAGCCGACGGAAATTCCGAACGTTCGGATATCCGTTCGTTTCTTGATTGCAAATCCGTCTTTGGCCGGGTATTTACCAACCTATGGAAGCCAACATTGATGCTGACTTACGCTTCGATCCCAACTTCGCTTTAACCTTGTTGCTTGATCTCGGGCCGGAACGGTCAGTGGAGGGTTTGATGGAAAAGCTGATCAACTCCATTGGGATTCATTGCCACGGTATTGGGCGGTTAGAGATTTGGCTGATTGAAAAAGGAGACATTTGTTCACGCTGTCCGCGAAGGCGCGAATGCCCTGACCAAACTTGTTGCCTTCATCTGGTTGCCAGCAGGAATTATCCTCTGCCAGGCAGTGCGGACCAGGCATCACCGTCTTCCCCGTCAGATACAAGGATGCCGCTCGGCGTTGGGACAATCGGGAAGATCGCCGCGACAGAACAGGAGGTCGTACTAGAGGAATTGCAGACTGCGCTGCCCGAGCAATTCCCGGTGGAGTGGTTGCGGCGTGAGCAAATTCGCGGATTCTCCGGCACCGCTATATCGTTCAAAGGCGAAGTTCTGGGTGTCCTAGCTGGTTTCGGCCGCGCCTATTCGACGGAAGAGCTCCGAACCTAGCGGGGTGTCTTTGCCCACCACATTGGAGAAGCCGTTGCCAACGCGCGCGCCTTTGAAGAAATCCAGCGTCTCAAAGCGCAGCTTGAGATGCAGAACGCTTATTTGCAGGAAGAGGTCGTAGAGGCCAAAGCCTTTGGCGAGCTGGTTGGCCGGAGCCTAGCCCTGCGGCACATAGTCAGCCAGATTGACCTCGTCGCGACCACCGAAGCTTCAGTGCTCGTCTGGGGCGAAACCGGCACGGGCAAGGAATTGGTCGCGCGGGAAATCCATAATCGCAGCCGGCGCAAAGACAAGCCGCTCGTTCGGGTTAATTGCGCTTCCATTCCCAAGGATCTCTTCGAAAGCGAGTTTTTCGGCCACACCCGTGGCGCTTTCACCGGAGCCATCAAAGACCGGGCCGGGCGCTTCGAGGCCGCTGAAGGCGGCACGCTTTTTCTGGATGAGATAGGAGAGGTTCCTTTGGATTTGCAGGGTAAACTGCTCCGCGTCTTGCAGGAAAAGCGTTACGAGCGCGTCGGGGAGGATCGCACGCGATTGGCCGACGTGAGGGTCATCGCCGCGACCAATCGCGACCTGAAAAAGGAAGTGGCGGCCGGTCGTTTTCGCGAAGACCTTTATTATCGGCTCAATGTCTTTCCCATCCAAGTCACGCCGCTGCGGGAGCGGATTGAGGACATCCCGCTTTTGGCAAAGCATTTCATTGAATTGTCGGTGAAAGAACTGCGTGCCTCGAAACCACGATTAGGCCGGGCGGGAGTTGCCAAACTCCAGAGCTACGACTGGCCCGGCAATATCCGGGAATTGCGGAATGTGATCGAAAGGGCCGTGATTATTTCGCGTGGTGGCGCGCTGGACTTCGATCTGCCAGTGACAGATTCTCCTCCTGCGGCACCTCGCTTCACGCCACAAGGAGCGGACGCCGCTGAGCCGGAAATCTTGACCGAACTGGAGATGCAGCGGCGCGAACGCGAAAATCTCCTGGCCGCCCTCTGGAAAACCAATTGGAAAATCAGGGGCGCCGATGGCGCGGCAGAGCTTCTTGGTCTGAAGCCGACCACCTTGGTTACACGAATGCAAAAGATGGGGCTAAAGCGGCCTGCCTGAACTATTGTTCATCTGGAGTGGCGGCATTCATCAACCAGTGATCTCGCTTGGTAGCCCGACGAACCAAATAATATGCGCATGTGCCGCAATCTGGAAATTACGACATGCTGATGATTGGCCCCCCGGAACCGGCAAATCCAGGCCTTCATGGCGAGTGAGTACTACGAAAAACCACGTTGAAATCAGGCAAAATGTTGTAACTTTTCGGCGTAACTCAGGCACCATTTTTTGCATGCCGTTGGTACATAAGCTTTAACGTCTTAAGGGACTAGAACTTGCATAACGAGGAACCGGTACTGTGCTTCCATGTGGCCACACGGCGTTGTCTAATTGGGCTTGCCGACGCTTGCTCCAATTCGGTCCGCCCCTCTTTGACAGTGGCCACAGTTCAGGCGCGATCTCAACAATGGCAAGGGACCCGAAAAATCCCTTTCGAATCCGAGAATTATCAATTCACCATGCACAAGCGGTTTTCCATTTGCCAACGTTCACCATGCTGATTATGAATTCCCAGCCCTCCGAATCCCTCACAATGTAATCCACGTGCTTGAACAGCGACAAACCGTCTGCGGGGCTGAGGGTTCTCTCCGGAACACTACTTGACAGATGAATTGCCGCCAAACACAAAAGCATGCAAATCAATGCATGCAACAACATCGGCCCCCACAACTCAAGCGATGCACTTCCCACCGCTCTTCAATTAGTGGGGGAACTCACGGAAGAACAATACAATGAACTCCTGGACTTCGCCGAGACCCGGTTGGGGCGGGTGACCACGACGCCCGAAATGGAGCGCTTGCTCGCAGGAATCACCGCCCACGATCTGGTGCATGGGGCGTACGAGAGGCTCAAGCTGGGGGATGGCCATCCGAAAAAGGGCCAGCAGTTGCCGACGAAAAGCCGGCGGAATACGGCAACGTTCGTGAACTATGTGAAGTCTGTAATCAATTCAGACCTCCACATATTGTCCACGTCCCTGGAAGCCTCCATTCCCCACTTGTCGTTAGACGGGCCGGCGTTACAGGGTGAATTTGCAAGCGGTGCCGATTCGCCGGATCTGTCGTAGAGGTTGTCCAACCGTCAATAGTGGAGGGCTTTACGGCCCTCCACTTAAACAATCATCACGATTACATGTCATACGAACCCGCAAATCCCATCATTACGTGGCCTTGCTACGAACCGGCTGGCAGCCAAATTGATCTCAGCCAGGCTGATTTGCTCCAGCACGTCGTGATTATTGGTTCCACTGGCAGCGGCAAATCGACGCTGCTGACTTCCGCCATCCGGCAAATCATATCTCACGACGGCGCGAGTCCACGCGATAAAACCGGTCTCTTGGTCCTGGATGCCAAAGCAGACGACATTGTGGCGAACGTTTGGAAAGCCGCCGACGAGGCTGGGCGAAGCCAAGATGTTTGGGTCTTCGGTCCTCTGGGTGATCGCTCCTTCGATCTTTTCGGCATCTTGCGATCGTTCGACGACGTGGATCAGCGAGTGGCCGAAGTGATTATCGGCTAGTGGCCCGACGAACGAAATAATATGGGCAAGCACCGGAACCTGGGTTTTTCAATATATTGATGATTGGCCCGCCCGCCACCGACCTGAAGGGTAGTTTTTTTCAAAAAGCCGACGCACCACTCCGCCCGCGTCTAATGAAGCATGAATACAAGTTGAATGCGCCAAGACGGCCAAAACAGAGTAGTATAGATAGTAGTATAATGGTGCTCCACGTTCCATGATGTGTCACCAAGGAGCAAAATGTCTAATTTTTGGCTTCTTCGACATTTTCAGTGGATCAGTAGCATGGGACTTGGAGTTTCCCGGCTACGAAATAGAGCATTGTAAGCAGGTTTTTTGTTGTTCGATAGCCGCGCGCTTTCCGCTTGGTGGCTGAGAAGAGACTGTTCAATCCCTCCATGAAGGCCGTGGTCAGCCCTTCCTTCTAATGGGCCAGGATGCCCTTGAGATGCCGTTCCACCATCTCCGCCACGGCGACCATGGGTTGGAGCAATTCATGCCCAGCCTTGGCGGCGGTAGTCTTGACCCACTGGCACCACGTTCGGAAATCCTTCTTGGCTTCGGTGACGTTCCCAATGCGGTAGAGGTCTTGCAGAGTCAGACGCATCTGATAGGCCAACGCTGTCATCAAGTTCTCCCAATCCATTTGCTGCAACCGTTTCAACTCGCCCCCGGTGTGGTTCTCCGGGTTCTTGCGGAAAATCCACTGGCTCTTGGCCAGTTGTCGCCGCTTGTCCTCATCGGTCTGCACTTCCAAACGCCGCACCTTCTCAACCCCATCATTGGCCGCCTGGATCACATGGAACTTGTCAAACACCAGGGCCGCGTTGCCAAAGTGATCTTTGACCCCGCGAATATAGGCCGGACTCATGTCAATGGCCACCTGTGTAATGGCCTTGGGATGCCCGTTGTGCGCCTGCAATTCCCCAGCAAAAGAGGCCCACACTTCGGCCCCTTTGCCTTCCACTCCAAAGAGCACCCGCTTCGCGACCAAGTCCGCGAACACGGTCACATAATTGTGCCCCTTCCGGCGGTTCATTTCATCAGCCCCAATCCACACCACTTCCGACCAGTCGGCCCGCTCCCGCGCCGCCGCCACATGCGCGTGCAGCATCCGCCACATCCGCTGATCGGTCTCCCCCAGAATCTCTCCAGCCTTCTTGACCGGCATCTCCCGCGCCAGCGTCAGCGCAAAGGCCTCAAATTCCTTGGTGAAGTGCTTGCTCCGGCCTTCCCAGGGCGGGGTCACGCGGTAAACGGTTCCGTCGCTCTTGCGCTTGCCCCGCGGCAGGGCACACACGATCACACACTCTTTGTTGAAGACGTTCAAATGCCGCCACTGCATCGGCTCGACGTGATCGTAGCAGATCACCTCCTGGCCGTAGCGCCGGCTTTCTTCCGGCCAAAGCTGGTCCGTCTCCTGCACGCAAATCACAAAGGTTTGCTCCTTCTCTTCAAACTCGCTTCGGACCACTTTCCAGCCCTGTCCCAACCCCAACAATTGATGAAACGTTTCTTCTGGCGTCATCCCCCATTGTCGCCAACCGCAGCCTATCCATCCACTGAAAATGTCGAGGAACC
>Ga0181532_10002262_pt1 | contig 17996 bp, 14 predicted proteins | sample PEATcosm2014_Bin_33_FD_119768 | JGI IMG/M metagenome (GOLD analysis project Ga0181532, IMG submission 119768) | Peatland microbial communities from MTU Mesocosm Facility, Houghton, MI, USA - PEATcosm2014_Bin11_30_metaG | ecosystem: Environmental > Terrestrial > Soil > Wetlands > Peat | place...
GAAACGCCAGTTGGGAACGACTGGACTCAGTGCCGCCAGACCCGGTTTTGTTCGGGCGGTCGGCCGCGATGGGGGAGGTCCGTCGGAGAGCGGAAAAGATCTGCCGGACGAACGTGCCGATCCTGCTGTGTGGTGAGGGTGGCACGGGCAAGGAAGCGCTGGCGCGATGGATCCACGCGAATTCGGAATACTCTCCGGGAGAATTTGTGAAAGTGAGCTGTGCGGCGATTCCCGGGACGCTGCTTGAGAGTGAACTGTTCGGATACGAACAGGGGGCCTTCACGGGGGCAAATGTTTCCAAGCCCGGGCGAGTGGAGTTGGCGCATCGCGGTACCCTGTTCTTGGATGAGATTGCAGAGTTGGATCCAAATCTTCAGAGCAAGCTGTTGCAGTTTTTGCAAGACGGCACATTTTCGCGCATTGGGGATCACTCTGAACGAAGGATTGACGCGCGCCTTGTCTGTGCAACAAACAAAGATCTGGACCAAGAAACTGAGGCCGGCAGGTTCCGGCAAGACCTGTTCTACCGCATCCATGGGTTTCGCCTAAACCTGCCAACGCTTCGCGAGAGGCGGGAGGATATTCCGGTTCTCGCCGAGTACTTCCGAGCCCACTTTGAAAAGCAGTTCGCGACCAAGGCGGACATATTTCCGCCGGAGATGCTCGATTACCTGAAGAATCTGAACTGGCCGGGAAACCTGAGGGAGCTGTCGAACGGCGTTGCACGTTACGTATTGATTGGGCCGGAGGCAGCGATTTATCACGAACGTACTCCCAAGAAAAATGGCACGATGCGGGCGGGGGAAGACAATGGAGCGCCTGTGCCCTTGAAGCGGTTGGCAAAAGACGCCATTCGGGAAATGGAACGCAACGTCATCCTGGAATCGCTACGCGCGAATCAGTGGAACCGCCGAAAGACGGCGCAAGCTCTGAAGATCAGCTACCGCGCCTTGATCTACAAGATCCACGATGCGGGATTGATGACCCGAAAGGGCGCACAGCGAGGGGAGCAAGCAAAGAACCTGTCGAGCTCCGCGATGGGCAAATGCGCCACAGATTAGTAGGAATCTGACCAACCAGAAGCGAAGACGGACTGACCCGCCCCCAACTTAACAACTTCATTATCAATACGATGCCCCAATTGTGGGGCAGGCAAGAGAACGCCCACCCATTAAGTGCACAAGTTTGCCAATCAAGAGGTGCAGGGTTTGGTCCAGATAAAAGGATGTTCCTGTGGACAGTAAACAGGACTGTCCCGAAATTGGTCCTTTCACCAGTAGGCCAGCGAGTACCATTACCCGTACCTTCGTAGCTGGATACAGCTATGGAGGGGTGTCATGGCCAGCACACGGATACACGAGGTTTGGACTCGAAGCAATAAGCTGTGTGTCGTACCCAGGGACTGGCAACGAAAATCCTCGCTCCTTCTGGCAGTTGCTATTCTTCCTTTTCTATTGCTGAGCGGATGCTCCGGCGTGGTGAGTGCTTCCAAGACTCAGACGACCCCAACTGCGTCCTTTCTAGTCAGCTTAAGCAGTGTCAGTTTTGGTAAAGTGCCGGTTGGGAAGGCCACAGCGCAGAGCCTCTCGGTCACCAACAACGGCACAATCGCGGTCAACATCACGAAAGCGACGTTCTCCAACCCTCAGTTCAGTCTTTCCGGAATGACCCTTCCCTTGGCACTTTCGACAGGACAGGCCGGGAATTTTTCTGTTTCCGTAGATCCAACGGCAGCTGGGACGATGACAGGAACTTTGACTTTGGACGGCGACGGGGGGAGTTCGCCGGCAGTGGTAAATCTCTCGGCGACGGCAGCGGCTGCACAGCCACAGATAAGTCTAAGCTCCAATACGGTGAGCTTTGGGAGCGTCGCCGTAAGTTCTACAGGGAGTTCGAGCCTGACCATTTCAAACACGGGAACGACAAATTTGACGGTTTCCGTGCTTACGCTTACGGGAGCGGATTTCGGAATCAGCGGCATCACCACGCCTGCGACCATCAGTGCAGGGCAGAACGCCCCGGTGACATTGACGTTCAAGCCGACGATAGCTGGAACAGTGAATGGCAGCCTGACGATTACGAGCAATGACCCCACCACACCGTCGGCGGTGGTTAGTTTGACCGGCACGGGTGTGACCTCGGCAACGACGTACTCTATTTCGGGGACGATTACTGGGACCGGTGGCAACGGAGCCACGGTTACGCTCAGCGGGGCGTCGAGCGCGACCACAATTGCCAGTTCTTCCGGCGCGTACAGCTTTACCGGACTGGCAAACGGCAGCTACACGGTTACTCCCAGCCACAGCGGCTATACGTTCAGCCCATCCAGCCAGAGCGCATTGGTCAACGGCGCCAATGTGACTGTGCCAGCGTTCACGGCGACGGCAGTGACGTATTCCATATCGGGGACGATCACGGGGACCGGTGGCAATGGAGCCGTGGTGACGTTGAGTGGGGCGTCCAGCGCGACCACAACCGCGAATTCTTCCGGCGCATACAGCTTCACCGGACTGGCGAATGGCAGCTATACGGTTACTCCTAGCCACAGCGGCTATACTTTCAGCCCAGCCAGCCAGAGCGCAACGGTCAACGGCGCCAATGTGACCGTGCCAGCATTCACGGCCACGGCAGTGACAACGACATATTCTATTTCGGGGACAATCACCGGGACCGGAGGCAATGGAGCCACGGTGACGTTGAGTGGGGCGTCCAGCGCGACCACAACCGCGAATTCTTCCGGCGCGTATAGCTTCACCGGATTGGCGAATGGCAGCTACACAGTCACCCCGAGCCACAGCGGTTATACGTTCAGCCCAGCCAGCCAGAGCACAACGGTCAGCGGCGCCAATGTGACCGTGCCGGCATTCACGGTGACGGTAGTGACGTATTCCATATCGGGGACGATCAGCGGGACCGGTGGCAATGGAGCCACGGTGACATTGAGTGGTGCGTCGAGTGCGACCACAACCGCGAATTCTTCCGGTGCGTATAGCTTCACCGGGCGGGCGAATGGCAGCTACACAGTCACGCCGAGCCACAGCGGCTATACGTTCGGCCCAGCCAGCCAAAGCGCTACGGTCAACGGTGCCAATGTGACTGTACCAGCGTTCACGGCGACGGCAGTGACGTATTCCATATCGGGGACGATCACCGGGACCGGAGGCAATGGAGCCACGATAACGTTGAGTGGGGCGTCCAGCGCGACCACAACCGCCAATTCTTCCGGCGCGTACAGCTTTACCGGACTGGCAAACGGCAGCTACGCGGTCACCCCGAGCCACAGCGGCTATACGTTCAGCCCATCCAGCCAGAGCGCAACGGTCAACGGCGCCAATGTGACCGTGCCAGCATTCACGGCCACGGCAGTGACAACGACGTATTCCATATCGGGGACGATCAGCGGGACCGGTGGCAATGGAGCCACGGTGACGTTGAGTGGGGCGTCGAGCGCGACCACAACCGCGAATTCTTCCGGCGCGTACAGCTTCACTGGACTGGCGAATGGCAGCTACACGGTCACCCCAAGCAACAGCGGTTATACGTTCAGCCCAGCCAGCCAGAGCGCAACGGTCAGCGGCGCCAATGTGACCGTGCCGGCGTTCACGGCGACGGCGACAACGACGTATTCCGTTGGACTGGGGTGGACTGCAAGCACCTCGACGGTGGTGGGCTACTACGTCTACCGCAGCACAACGAGTGGAAGCGGATACGCGAAGCTTAATGCTTCCTCGGCCGCCACTGGTGTGAGCTATACCGACACAACCGTTGTGAACGGAACAACCTACTACTACGTGACTACGGCCGTCGATTCGAGCGGCACGGAGAGCGTGTATTCCAACGAAGCCTCGGCAATTATTCCCTGAGTTCTAGAGCCGAGCATCCCCATTCTTTATCGAGGGCCTTTGCCGGGAAGAGATGACGGTCCGGTGAAGGCCCTCCTCCAATTGGCATAGGCCCAGACCAGGATTTGCGCCAGCACCGCGCCCAAAGTGTCAATTGCGACATCACGTATGCTCGCGTGGCGAACGGCAACGAAAGATTGGTGCCACTCATCCAAAGCGGCGAGGGCCAGTGCGATGAAGAAGGTAGTCACAGCCCAGTCCAGGCGCCAGCCGGGGCGGCCGCCGCGGACTCCCCGGAATACCGTCACGCTAAACACGCCAAACTCCAGTACATGCGCAAGCTTGCGAATGACCACGTGGGCTTCATGCAACCAGCGGGGTGAAGCCGCGGGGAAGATCCAGCGCAACAGTGGATAGATTATGCGGGCCGTGTGCTCGCTGCTGAAGTACTGCGTAGAAAAGAGTGAAATCAGGAGGGCAACAAGAATTGCGGGCACCCAGTATTCCAGACGGCGTGACATAATGGATTCCCGATCATTCCTTGCTGGTGCCTGGCACCTTGATACTCTTGATTGTGGCCCGAGGAATGCCTATCCACCAAACTGCAGAGCTGTTCCGAGGAAGTTAATCACACACACTCCAACCACCTGCAGCTTCTAGAGTACACAGTTCTCGGAGCGGTCCCATGCTGGAATTTCAATTCGACAAACAATACTTCCTTCGCGCCATTGCCGATCCAAAGAATTTTGCGCAAGGGTCTTACTCCGATCCTCTTGTCATCACAGTGAAGTTCACGCTCGTTACGTTGGCTTCGTTGATGTTCACCGCTTGACTCGCGGGGTTGAAAATCGCCTTCAGTTTGCTGGGTTTGACCGTGTAAGAGCCGTTGGATAATCCGGAGAAGCTATAGTTTCCGGAGGCATCCGCGATGGTCGTGAGCGAGGCTGCTCCGCTCAGTGTGATGGTCGCCCCTTCGCCCGCGGACGCTGGGCTAAGGGAACCCGAGATAGTGTAAGTGGGATGAACGGCCGTGGCTGTGAAGTTTACCTCCGTCACGTCGGCATCGTTGATGGTAACTGCTTGGCTCGCGGGACTGAAGCTGTAGCCGTCCTTGCTGGGCGTAATCGCATACCTTCCATTTGCGAGTCCGCCAAGACTGTACTTGCCAGAGCCATCTGCAATCGTGGTAGCACTAGCCACGCCAGCCAGAGATAGGGAAGCCCCACTCCCGCCCACAGTTGGAGTAATCACTCCCGAGATTGCATAGGAAGCGCCTCTCCCGCTACTTGGTACCACTGAGAGCCGGTAGACTGCGAGCGATGCACCCAACGAGTTATCTGGGTACAGAGTCAAGAATCTGGGCGTTCCCGTGGCGTTGCCCGGGATCTGAAAGAGCTCAGCCATTCCGCCATTGACGCAGTCCTTCGCTCTCTCAAATGATGTATTTTCCGGCAATGCTTGGGGGACTTTAACCAATACTCCCTGAGTTACGAACAAGAGTGAAGCGGCGAACATAAAGGTCAAGATGAAGGACGGACGGATGCGGAAGCAGCTTGGGGAGAGCTCATTACGCGTACCAATCATCATCATCCGCGCCATAAACGGATTCCTCTATGAATGAACTCAGACGCTTCTCATCACACCTGTTCGGCCTCGATCGTACCATCTCTTGCGCCAACGGCTACACTTTGCCGTTCTCAGAGGAGGAGATGCCGTCGGTCAATGGTCTCTGTTCCATCACGTGTGAGTTCGTTGAAGATTCAAACCAATAGTAAAAACAATTTCGTGGCCGGAATACGCTCCAGCGAGAGAATCGTCACGCAATTTGATGCTCTGTTGTGGAAAGACAATCAACCGCCGGTCAATTCAGAAAGAGCGCGGCGCGCTTGATCCGCAAGCGGAGAAGTGGGATTCAGGTTGATGGCCTTCTCGAGTTCGACCTTGGCGCGAGAGGAATCGTTGAGCTTTTTGTAGGTCAACCCCAGGTGATACCTATAGGTCTGATTGTTTGGCACCTTCTTGATGGCGTCCTCGAACAAGGGTGCGGCAACCGAAAAAGCGCCACTGTTGAAGTAAGCCCAGCCGAGAGTGTCCGCGGAATTGGGAAGATCCGGCAGTCCTTTGCGTGCGGCCTGGGCAAGGGTCAGAGCAACGTTCGTGTTTCCGCCGTGCTCGAGGAGAAGGTAGGCAAGGTTGTTTGAAGCAAGTGGTTCGTCGGGTTTGAGCGAGAGAACTTTCTGGTAGGCGACCTGCGCTTCCTGCCAATTGCCTTGCTTCTCGTAGGAGGTCCCAAGAGCGAGATAGAGCCGAGGCTCATCAGGCGAGAGTTGAATGGCGCGCTGATAGGTGACAATCGCTTGATCGGTTTCGCCGTTCTTGGCTTGGGTCTGGGCGAGCATGCCGAGGATGACCGGATTTTTCTTGTCCAGATCCGCAGCCCGCTGGAGCGCTTTTTCCGCTTCTACGGATTGGTTGGCCCTGAGGAAGCTTTGCCCTTGCAGGAGGTAGAGCGCGGGGTTGTTGGGATCGCGATCAATCTGTTCCCTCACCACTTTCAGAGCGTCGGCGGGCCGGTTCTGCCGGAAATAGATGTCGGCGAGACCTGACACGGCATCGAGGGAATGCGAATCGCGCTCGAGGGCTTGACGGTAATAGGCTTCGCCCTCTTGCCATCGGTGCTGCGCCGCGCGCATTTGTCCGAGCTTTACGTAAGCCACGGGACTTTGCGGCGCCAGTGTGAGGAGTGTTTTGAGATCTATTTCAGCGCCGGCAGGGTCACCCTGGTTGAACCGCGCCGTGGCGTGTTCCAGAAAACCCTCGGGAGAACGTGGAGCATACTTCTTTAATTGGTCGGAGATTTCCTCGAGGTTGTGCCAATCCTGACGCCGCAAAGCGACATCCGCGAGAGCGCGCCAGGCCTGTGGGAGCGCGGGCCGGAGACGAACGGCTTCCCGCCATTCCCCTTCCGCCTGTTCCAATTTGCCCTTTTCGGCATAAGCAACCCCAAGTTCGTAATGGCCAAAAGCGTTGTCAGGAGCCCCCTTGAGGCCCTGCTGGAACGATGTGAGGGCGTCATCGACCTTTTTTTGGTGCAAGAGAATCTGGCCTTGCAGAATCTGTGCGGCGGGATCCTGCGGAGTTTTCTTAAGGATTTCGGCATTCAACTGGGCGGCATCGTCGATACGATCATTGAGGATCAGGAGTTGAATGTATGTTTTGCGAAGTTGTATGTCATTGGGATGCTGTACAGAGCTAGCAGCGAATTCATCGAGAGCTTTCGAGTTCTCGCCTCTGGCAAGGTAGAAATCGCCAAGCATGCGAAAGGCATCAGGATTGTCTCCGAGTTCCTTTTTGCCTTCCTCGAGCGTTTTCTCCGCCAGATCTTCGCGGCCCTGATTTACGTACAGTCCAGCCAGTGCGGCGCGGGGCAGCGGATCTTTGGGAGCCAATTGAATCGCGGCTTGGAATTCTTTTTCGGCCTCCGGCCAGCGCCGTTGCCGTTCGTAGAAGCCACCGAGGGTCATGAGCGGAGCGTTGGTCGTCTTATCCATCGAAAGTGCTTGTTTCAGATTCTGTTCCGCTTCGCCAACCGCTCGCAGGCGCTCTTGAATCAGTCCCAGAGCGATGTATGCCGAGGAGCGGTCCGGAACCAAACTAATGGTGGCCTTCGCTTCCGTTGCAGCGTCCTCCAGATTTCCGAGGAAGGCGTCAGATTCCGCAAGGAGAAGTTGCGCGTCGGCATTTTTCGGATTACTGGTAAGAATCTGGACCGCGAGGTCCCTGGCCTCCCGCGCTTTTCCCCCTCCCAGCAGAAGCCTGCCGAGTTCCAACTGTGCTTCTTCGTTTGTCGGCTGATTCTCTAAGGTCTTCCGTAACTCCTGGAGGGCGTTAAGCCAACTCTTCTGCTTGATGTAGCACTTCGCAAGCTTGAAGTGAGCTTCCGCGGAAGACTTGTCGGCCTGGATGGCGTTCGAGTAGAAGATAATCGCTTCTGGCAGCTTGCCCTTCGCGACCTCCTGATCGCCTTTCGCAATGAACTTCTGTCTTCTTGCGACCGGGTCAGTGGAGCAAGCTGTGAGAACCAACGTCAGGAAAACCAGGGATATGCAAGAGATAGTTCGGTTGAGATGAGAAAATCGTCCAGCCTTGATCATACGCATTGGTTTCACGATCGTCCTGGCAAAGATAAGGGAACAGTGTGAACTAATGCAATTCTACGCCCTCTCTGAAGGGATGAGTACGAGAACCGTTGGACGTAGGAACTCCTTATATAAGAATAGATTATAAGGAATTGATGGAGGAGTACGGGATGATCACAAAGACGCTCGCGTTCGCGCGGGGGAAAAGGGCCACGAGAGGTAGGGAATAGGAGGGCTAAAGTGGATAGGAAAATTCCACTCCTCAAGCGGATGGACTGGATTCGCTCCGCCGTGGGGATGTGAATAATTGGCTGAGTGTCTGTATATATAACAAAATGCATAATTTAAATAGGAATCAGGAGTATCGCCGGGGGATGGGATACTGGCAACTGCCGTGCAGATGTAGGCGTTTGAGATACTAGACTTGTCGTTGTGTGCGGGTTGTGAGCAGTCGGGATAGTAGAATCGAAACTGATATAGGGGTCTAAATGGTTCGTAATGGTGAGATTGGAATAGAGGACGCGAAGCGAGTTCTTCGGCGGTTCTGGTGGATTCTCCCGATCACGATTGTCAGCGGGACGGTCCTGGCGTTGGCAGCGGCATTTACGATGCCGAAGAAATACACGTCGACGACCCTTGTTCTGGTGGAGCAGCCCACTGTGCCAGTCGACTACGTTAAACCAGTCGTGAGCGCGGATTTGAGCAACCGTCTTGCTTCCATGAAGCAGCAAATCCTCAGCCGGTCGCGGCTGGAACCAATCATCGTGAAATTCTCGCTGTACGCAAATGATCGGAACAAACTGCCGATGGACGATCAGGTGGAAAGGCTGCGCCAGACAATCGATGTGGCGCTGATGGAACCGATGTCCGGCTCCCAGGGCCGGGCTCCTGGTTTCAAGGTGGGCGTGACCTTTGATAATCCCCGGACGGCCCAAGAGATCTGCTCGGAATTGACTTCCATGTTCATGGAGCAGAATTTGACCGACCGCGGAAATATTACGCGCGAAACGACTTCATTTCTCAGCCGGGAACTGGAAGACGCGAAAGCGAAACTGGATGAGCAAGATACGGCCGTCGCGCAGTTCCAGCGGATGCACATGGGCTCTTTGCCTGATAATGAGCAGACGAACCTTAGCCTGCTGACAGGCATGAACTCCCAGCTAGAAGCAAACACACAGGCGCTCACACGAGCGCAGGAAGACAAGGCTTTGAACGAAGGGCTATTGGGACAGCAGGAAGCGGCTTGGAAGGCTGCGCAGTCCGGGCACAATCCGGAGACGCAAGAGCAGCAATTGGTGGCTTTGCAAGAGCAATTAGCGTCGCTCCTGACACGTTACACGTCGGAGCATCCGGATGTCATCAAATTACAAGGACAGATTGAGCAGCTCAAGCAACATATTGCTGAAGCACCCAAGACTGTTACGGATGAGGATCACAGGAACGCGGCGGCGAAGACGGAACCAGCTCAGATTCAGCAACTGCGGGCCAGGATTCGGCAGGATAACATCAACATTGCGGATCTAAACAAAGCACAGGACACCATACAGGGGCGCATACGAGTTCTTCAAGCGCGGGTGGAGTCCAGCCCGGCAATCGAGCAGCAGTTCAAGGAATTGACGCGCAATTATCAAACTGCGCTCGATTTCTACAACAACCTACTGAGAAAACGGCAAGATTCCGGTATAGCGACGGACCTGGAACGCACGCAGGAAAGCGAAACGTTTCGAGTTCTTGATCCTCCCAGCCTCCCCGCCAAACCGTCTTCGCCGAAGATCCCGGTAATGGCAGGAGGGGGATTTGGTGGCGGGCTGATGCTGGGTTTGGGCATTCTCTATTTACTGGCCATCAGCGACAAGTCCTACCACACGGAACGCGATGTGGAGATTTCGTTGCAACTTCCAGTGCTGACGATGGTGCCAAGTCTCATTTGGAACGGAAATGGCAATGGGACCACGAGCGGAATTACGGGTTCCTCATTATCGATTGAAAAGAATGCATAAGAGATTTACGGAAAGGGTTCCCCAGACAAAGATATGAGCAGGATCCACGAGGCACTAAAAAAGGCAGCCGAACAAAGGGCACCGTTGGCTTCACGTTCGCCCGAATCCGTCATGCTGGAAGTCACAGCGGAAGAACCGAGCCGGAGCCAGGGCGCGACCGTTGAAGCGATCAACCCTGTGGTTGAAGTGAAAAAGACGAGCGCGAATATTGTTCCGCCTTCCTTTGCGGACATCGCCAGCAAATGTGCTCATCCGACATGGGCGCTGGATCCGCGCTTCACAGTCTTTTCCGGGCTCGAAGGCGATCACTCGAGCGCCGAACGATTTCGCACACTGCGCTCGCGTTTGTCGCAGATCAGAGACACCCGGCCGCTCAAGAAAATTTTGATCACGAGCAGCGTTCCCGCCGAAGGGAAGTCGTTTATCGCCAGCAATCTTGCCCAGTCGTTTGTGCGACAGGCGGACCGGAGGGTGCTGCTGATTGACGCGGACCTGCGTGCACCCCGCTTGCATACAGCCCTTGGCACCAGTCCCCGGCCGGGCCTCGCAGAGTACTTGATGGGTGAGGCGGATGAATACCAGGTCATCCAACAGGGCGAAGAGAAGAATTTGTGTTTTATCCCGTATGGGAGCGAAAGTGCGGACCCCAGCGAGTTGCTTTCGCGCCAGCGCATGCGCAAGCTGCTGGACTTTGTTTCGCCAGCGTTCGATTGGATTTTGTTGGACTCGCCTCCCGTCCTGCCTGTGCATGACGCCAGCATCCTAGCTGATCTGTGCGATGGAGTTTTGTTCGTGGTGAGGGCCGGGGCAACTGAGTCAGTGGTAGCGGAAAAGGCCGTGGCGGAGTTTCGACAGAAGAATCTGCTGGGAGTGGTATTGAACGGGACGGACCGCGCTGACTCTTATGGCGGCTACTACTACGATTCCGAATATAAAAGCGCGGCGGTGTTGTGACGCCGGACTAAGGTTCGATAAGCCAACGCTTTAGGTGAGTATCAAGAATTTGCAATCAGGAGAAGAAGGAAAGACATGGCAAATCCGACAAAAGTGCCTTTTTTGGATCTTGTGAAGCCGCATCAAGAACTGGAGTCTGAGCTTCTCGCAGTCGTGAAAGAAGCGTTCAGCACGGCCGGCTTTATCGGCGGTCCGATGGTCGAAGGGTTCGAGCGGGAGTTCGCGAACTTCTGCGATACGAAATACTGCGTGGGTGTAAACAGCGGCACGGACGCTTTGCGCTTTGCCTTTATGGCTGCGGGAGTGGGCCAAGGCGACATCGTCATCACGGTTCCGCACACGTTTATCGCCACGACGGAAGCCATCTCTCAGGCGGGGGCACAAATCGCATTCGTGGATATCAACGAGCAGACCTACACGTTGGATCCTGCAAAGCTGAAAACGTATCTGGAAACGCAATGCGAGATGGATCCTGGAACCGGGAAGCTAGTTGATAAGAAATCAAAGCTTCGAGTCGCGGCCATCGTTCCCGTGCATCTCTACGGGCAGGCGGCGGACATGGATCCCATCCTGGAGCTTGCAGCACGCTACCACCTGGTTGTTGTTGAAGATGCCTGCCAGTCGCATGGTGCCGAGTATTTTTCCAAGAAAGAAAACGTCTGGAAAAAGGCCGGCTCGATGGGGCTGGCGGCGGCGTTCAGCTTCTACCCGGGGAAAAACCTGGGTGCGTGCGGCGAAGCCGGCGCAATTACGACCAACGATGAAAAGCTGGCGCAGAAAATGCGCATGATTCGTGACCATGGCCAGGCGAAGAAGTACTACCACGATGTGGAAGGTTACAACGGCCGGCTGGATTCCATCCAAGCGGGATGGCTCAGCGTCAAAGTCCGCGAACTCGCGAAATGGAATGAAGCGCGCCGCATGCTTGCGCATGCGTACCACAAACTGCTCGAGGATTTGAAAGGAGCCGTGGTCCTCCCCATTGAGGCTCCCTTTACCAAGGGCGTTTATCACCTGTATGTCATCCGGCTGCAGGATCGCGAAGCGCTGCAAGCGCACTTGGCCGAAATGGGCATCGGAACGGGGATTCATTATCCGATTCCGCTGCACCTGCAAAAGGCCTATCAACACCTGGGGTACAAACAAGGAGATTTCCCGGTGACGGAAAAAGTGGCAAGTGAAATTGTTTCCTTGCCCATGTTTCCGCAGCTCACGGCGGAGCAACAGAAATTGGTTGCCGAGAGCGTTGCAATCTTCGTGAATTCCAAGCTTGCGACCACGCGCTAAGGAACAGGTTTTCCAAGCGCCTAGGGTGTAACCGTATAAAGATCCACCATCCCGCCTTCCAAATGCTCGTTTACGTGGCAGTGAAATAGCCACGTCCCGACATTGTCGGGAACCATGTCCGCAACGCCCATAGACATAGGGGACAGGCTCACGGTGTCTGTGCGCATGCCGTTGAACAAAACTGTTTGGCCGTGCCAGTGAGGAGTATGCACGTCGTCTTCGTTGCTGTTCGATAGCAAGTACCAGCGCACGCGTTCGCCCTTTTTCATTGTGATTTTAGGTAGATTGCCCTCGATGAGCCCATTCAAGCTGTAGAAGAGGTACTTCACGCGAAAGGCCGGATCCGTGGATCTGAGCCCCGGGGTCCATCTTCGCTGATTCGAAGTGTTTGCCTCGAAGTACCAGCTTTCCGTTTCATCAAATACAGCAAACGCGATGACGAATTCACGATCCACATCCAGCGGAGTGCCATCCGGCCGGGTGGTGCCGTGTTTACTTACAATAATTGGCCCGAACAAGCCGCTGTTCATATCCCTTGGCTCGACCCAGTGTGAGTGGTACATCCAGATTACAGAGCTGGGGTCCATCGGCCCGGGTCCCGCGCGTTCCGGCACAGACCAGATGTAGGTATACGTTTCTCCGGGCGCGACGGCGTAGCCCTTCTTCTGTTCGGGAAGAACTCCGTCGTTGTAGACGGCGCCCTCGGATTCCTTCGTGTACTCCAAGCCATGAGGGTGCATGCTGCAGAAAATCCTGGTGTTATTCTTGAAAACGACTTGAATTACATCGCCGACTTCCGCGCGGATCAGCGGTCCCAGTATGCCCAAATGCTCCCACTGGGGCGGACGCGGTTTCAGGGTCTTGAAAGTGGCATCTGTGTATTCCTGATAGATCGCCTTGCGGTACTTCGTCCCGCCGGATGGACCTTCCTTTTCCGCTCCCGGCAACCCCACCAGGTTTCTGCCGTGCGGAGCATAATCCCAGACGACCTCGTCGGCCGCGATGTAGTAAACAAGCATCCGCGGTGGCGGTTCGGCAGCCTGGGCCCTTCGGGTTAGACACGAGAAAAAGAAAGCAAGAGCGAGAATCAAGAAGATCAGGCCAAATTTCTTCAAGTGTGCACCTCAGTCGCGGATCAGCAAGGAATAGTCGGGGATGCAAGCTACTACGGGACAGACAATCACCGTCGCTGCTGAACGGACGCTTTTCAAGCCAGCCACAGTGTACGGCCATCGGTTTCGATTCACAACAAGCCTTGACTGTAGAAGTAATTCACAACACGCTTGAAAGAGAGGGTTTGGCGATTTTGAACCCAATAGTGGGCTTTTCCTGCGCGAGGGTAACCGCGGTGCACCGCTGCTTGTTCAGAGAGTTCGGGGAGAAGAACGGGACACTTTTTCAGCGCCTACTCGCTCATAGTCGCAGTTCTGGAGGTTCTCCCTGGCGTTCATGAATCCCTTGCAGGCAATTTGCTCGATGCTTAGCTGACCTCGGAAGGCTCGCCACGGCGCGTTTGATTTCCCAAACTTGGATTAGGGGGAGTTTCTTGCCGTCGGGGGCCAAAGACTGAAGAAGTCATAAATGTGGAAGCGATTTTCCCAGGCACCCCCTCAGAGCCAAGCGCGTCTTTCTTTAGCGTTGATAATAAAAGACTTATTGCCATAAAGATGGCTCGCAAATTGCGTCATTGGAGTCAGCGAGGGGTGTATATCGATCGTCGGGTTGCCCCCTCGAGTGGCTTGCTTCCTTCGCTGGAGCCGCTGAGGGCACCGGGCCGCAAGTCGGAAACAGCAACAATGCCACGAATTGGATCACACGAAATCCCCTCCCGCACCCTCATGTTAATGGGGGTGGACTTCCTAGCCTTGATTGCCTCCCTGGTGATTGCTGCAGCACTGCGCATGCCTGGGGGATTTGTAATTGAACTCAGCGACCCGTGGTTTTGGTCCAAAGCATCGCTCGTTGCTGTCGTTTGTGAGCTCTGTCTTTACTTTAACGATTTGTATGATTTTCGTGTTGTCAGGCGGCGGGCCGATCTGCTGGTGCACACCATGCAGGCTTTGGGGGCCTCATGCGTGGTCTTGTCGCTCACTTACTTCTTGATTCCCGATTCCAGTCTTGGCAGAAGCATTGCCGTGACCTCCGCTCCGCTCAGCCTGGTGCTTCTGATGAGTTGGCGCTTGTCTGCAAATGCCATAAACCTTTTGGCGAAGGGAGATGAGCGGGTGCTGCTGGTGGGCACTGGGAACGCAGGAATCTCGCTGGTGCGACACATCCTGGACCATCCTGAATACAACATGCAGGTTGTCGGGTTCTTGGATGAAAAGGGCGAGGACATTGGCAAGTCGTTGGTGAACCCGCGGGTGGTCGGCGCGGTCTCTGAATTGGAAGCGATCACAGCGCGCGAGAAGATCGATCGAGTCATTCTCTCCTTCAAAGAACGCAGAGGGAGCATGCCGGTGAGAGAGTTGCTGCACCTGAAGTTCGCCGGAGTGAGGGTCGAGGACGTGCACAGTTGTTTTGAGCGGCTCTCTGGGCGGATCACCATCGAGCATCTTTCGCCGAGTTGGTTCATTCTGTCGGAAGGTTTTAAGAAGTCTCCCTGGCTAAGGGCATCAAAGAGAGCCATTGACATCATCGTGTCCGCCATCCTTCTGTTGTTGGTCGCTCCGATTTTGCCGTTCGTGATGCTCGCGATCTATATCGAATCCGGTAGCCCGGTGCTCTTTCGGCAAGCGCGCGTGGGATACAAGGGACGGGAATTCGAACTACTGAAGTTTCGTTCCATGAGGCAGGACGCGGAAAAGAATGGCCCGCAGTGGGCAACCCAGAGCGACGCCCGGATTACGCGAGTCGGGAATTTTCTCCGCAAAACGCGCTTGGATGAAATACCCCAGTTGTTCAACGTCTTCCGCGGAGAGATGAGCTTGGTTGGCCCGCGCCCGGAGCGCCTGGTGTTCTGCCAGATGCTCGAGGAGAAAATCCCCTATTTCAACCTGCGCCATTCCGTTCGGCCGGGATTGACCGGCTGGGCACAAGTCCGGTTTCGTTATAGTGCGAATTTCGACGATGCCAAGGATAAACTCGAACTGGACCTGTTTTACGTGAAGAACCTTTCGCTGCTGGTCGACTTCGCGATCCTTTTCGAAACGATCAAGGTGGTCCTGCTGCGCCGCGGGGCCCACTAGCTAAATGAATTCACTCAATGTGAAGCTGAAAGATTCCTTCCATTTTCATGCGGCAGCTTTGCAAAGGTGTTCCTTTAACTTCCATTCACCTGGCAGCAGTACCACACGGATAGCCAGCCTTGATTGTGAGAGCATAGTTGAAGTCCTAAGTCGGAACCCAGTCCAGTGTGGCTTTCAACTTCTAACGGCAAGAGAAAGATGACATGGTCTTTTTTGCTCAACTCATTTTTTGGTTTTCTCTTTCGGCCATGGTCTACGTGTACGTCGGCTACCCTCTCTTGCTGGCCGGCATTTCCGGATTTTTCCGCAAGAAGCAACCAAAGCCTGGCTACACACCTTTCCTGTCCATCCTGATTGCCGCCTACAATGAAGAAGCCGGCATCCGCCGTAAATTGGAACAAACTCTCGCGTTGGAATATCCGGCGGATAAGCTGGAAGTCATTGTTCTTTCGGATGGCTCCACGGATCGTACCGACGAAATTGTCCGTTCTTTTGCTGATCCGCGCGTGCAATTGCTTCGCGTTACGGGTCGCAAGGGAAAGACAAACGCTCAAAACGAGGGGGTGCAGATCGCTCGCGGTGAAGTGCTGATTTTTTCGGACGCCACGACCATCTATCATCCGCAAGCCCTGCTCCATCTGGCATCTAACTATGCCGATCCAAAAGTGGGAGCGGCCAGCGGGCGTTACCAATATTTCGATCCGGAAGGAAAATCTCCCACTGGCCTTGGCACGGTGGCCTTCTGGAACTACGAAAATGCCATCAAGATGTTTCAGTCACGCATAAAAACCATTAGTGGTTGCTGTGGTTGTATCTATTCCGTGCGCCGGGACGCTTATACCCCTCTTGCGCCAGAGGTGATCAGCGATCTTGTTCAGCCATTGCATGTAATCCGAAAGGGATACCGGGTTGTCTTTGAGGACAGAGCTCTGGCGTACGAGGAGACCACCCAGTCAACATCTGAAGAATTCTCGATGCGTGTGCGCGTAGTGACGCGTGGGATTCGCGGTCTGTTGAGCGTGTCTGATCTGCTCTTGCCCTGGAAGTTCGGTTGGGTCTCATTTCAACTCTGTTCTCACAAAGCTCTTCGTTGGCTCGTCCCCTTTTTCTTGTTGCTGTTTTTGGCCAGCAATCTGTTTCTATGGCGGCAACCTTTCTATCAGTGGACTTTGGCAGCTCAGCTGATTTTTTACGGGAGCACTCTCTTGTCATTAATTTTTCCGTTGCAGAAAGTTTGGAAGCCGCTCGGCATTCCGCTTTACTTTTGCACACTGAACGCGGCGGCATTTTGCAGTGTGATTGAGGTCTTACGGGGCAAGAAATACATCGTTTGGGAGACGGTGAGAACTTAAGCCATCATGAAAATCGAGTTTTTGACCCAAGATGATCCGCTTTATGTTTTGCCGTTCTTTGATGAATTTGTCCGGATCTACGCTTCCGAGTTTGAGATTCTGCACATCGCGACCTGCCCGACGATGGGCAAGCGTTCGCGAGTCCAGATGGTCAAAGAGCTAACGCAACTTTACGGCGTTACGGGGATGGCGCGCTTGGTGTTTCGTCTCGCCTTCTCAAAACTTGCGGGGTTATTGCCGCGGAAGTTAGGAGCTACGGGTTATCGGACTCTCGCTCAGCTGTGTCGTGCGTATGGGATTGCCTACACTCAGATTGGGAATCCGAACGCGCCGGAATTTATGGAATTGGTTCGCGGAAGAGTCCCCGATCTTCTAGTGTCCGTGGCATGCCCATACATTCTGAAGGAGCCGCTTCTCACTTTGGCGCCGATGGGAGCCATCAACATCCACCATGCGCCGTTGCCAAGATACAAGGGCATGATGCCAACATTCTGGCAGATGTATTATGGAGAGAAGACGGTTGGACTCACGATTCACTACATGGTGGCAAAGCTGGACGAAGGACAGGTGTTGCTACAAGAGCAGCAGCCCATCGTTCAGGGAGAAACTCTGGACCAGGTGATCCGCCGTTCCAAGCGTTACGGGGCACATGCGATGGCCAAAGTCCTGCGTCAGCTTCGCGATGGAACTGCCTCACCAAGAATGATGGATCAGTCGAACGGAAGCTACTACACCTTTCCGACCGCGGATGAGATTAAGGAATTCCGCCGGCGTGGCTTGCGCGCCATTTGATCTAACAGCCAAGATCGAACCGACTCGGGGTGGGGTCGAATGCGTACGGATAAGTCTCTGTGGGGGGGTGGAAAAGGGTCATAAATGTGTAATTGGTTTTCCTTCAGAGTCCTTCCGCAGGAGCCATGGTAATGCTAAATTATTCATATAAACAGAGTTAGATCGTGTGCGGTTGGTTCCGCAATTGCCTGTTCACATCTACGAGGAGCATTTCTCTCTATGACCCGGTCTTGTCCTGGCCCAACGGAAGAGTCCAGCGCAGCCATGAGATTGGAACGGCAATGGGAAGGAAGAAAGGGCCCTCAGTTGTATCAAAACAAAGCGCAGGACGATAACTTGAAGATGATGCCCAATGTGCCCGCAGTCAGCTGATGAGAAACGAATGAACAATCACGAATTATCGGCCAGTACCACGAGGCGAACGTGTCATAGTTACTGCTTA
>Ga0181532_10002266_pt1 | contig 17990 bp, 15 predicted proteins | sample PEATcosm2014_Bin_33_FD_119768 | JGI IMG/M metagenome (GOLD analysis project Ga0181532, IMG submission 119768) | Peatland microbial communities from MTU Mesocosm Facility, Houghton, MI, USA - PEATcosm2014_Bin11_30_metaG | ecosystem: Environmental > Terrestrial > Soil > Wetlands > Peat | place...
AATCGGCTCGCGAAGCGCTTACTTCGCTGCCTCTCTGTTTTACAACAGGATTTCCAGGGTCCCCAAAGGGTTCGCTTCCTCAGCACCTCTTCAGCGCCTCAAATGCTGTGCATAGGTCAGGTTTATCATGTGAGCGGAGCCTTTTCGGTCTTGGGAAGGTGGAGTCGAAACACCTCTATTTTTATTGGGCTGTTGGGCTGTATGAGGGGCGTTTCGACTCGCCCCATGGCCCAGAGCGCGCCTTGCTCGCTCAACATGACAAGGTCTGTTAGGCACTTCGACTGCGCGACCCGCAACTCGATGCGCTCATTGCGCTCACGGCCCGATCTTATGGCGCCCGCCCCATCACTTCCAAGCGCGCCGATTTCGAACTGATCCGCAGTTATTGCAAGTTCAAGCTTGGAATCTGGACAGCCTGGGTCGGCCCAAGCTGCTTGCCGGAGTCCGGACCCCGCAGGGACGCAGAAGGCGGAGCGCTCAAACCGCTCAAAGGCGGCATGGAGATTGACAGTAAGGTCGAGGATTCTACATCACCATGCTCTGTGACGTGCATCACTGTCAACGGGTCACCGCGCAGGTAATACTCGCGCCCATTATTTGAAATCACCATTTTGTAACGAGGGACTGGATTCTCAGCCCTCTTCACTGGCCGTCGGCGGAGAAACGGGTATGTCGCGGCGTATAAGCGGCGTCCTGGCGCTGTTTGAGTCACTGCCCGGACGCGGGTTGCCTTGCTGCTGGCGCCGCAATGACAAATTGTTTACAAGGTTCTTGCATCGTCTGGACACGGCTCAGGCAAGGCATCGCTACAAGTTGGGGAGGAGGCCACATGATCCGCAGATCAACACGCCTTACGATTTACCAGTCTCTGCTGGCGTTCGCAGTTGCGCTGACGGTTTTGTCGGCGAGCAGGAGCTTCGCCATTCCGGCGTTTTCACGCATGTACGGCACCAGTTGCAGCACGTGCCATATTGACTTCCCTAAACTGAATGACTTCGGCAAAGCGTTCAAGGACGCCGGCTTCAAATTCCCCAAGGACGACGAGTCGATGATCAAGATTCCGCCGGTAATGCTGGGAGCGCCAGCCAACGCGGAACTCTGGCCGAAGGCCATCTGGCCGGGCACAATTCCCGGTATTCCTCCGATCGGGCTGCGGATGAACAACTACTTCCAGTACACCGGTACCAGCGGTGGCAAGTTCGCCGCCCTCACGCCGGCGGGGACGCTGCCGCCGTTTGTGCCAACGACGGACTTTGAGACTGGTTATTTCAGTATTTTCACCGCGGGCAATTTCGGCAGCGATATCGCTTTTTGGGTGGATGACGACATCAGTGTTGCAGGCGACAACGGCAACGGCGGGCTAGGGGATGGCTATCTCAAGTTCGTGAATATTGGGCGGTTGATGAAACTGCCCCCGCACTTCCTCAATCTTAAAGTCGGCCAGTTTGAGCTCGAACTGCCGTTTACACAGGCGCGCAGCATTTGGATCAGCCCCTACGACATCTATTCGCAGGCCAACATCGGGGCCATGAACTCGCTCATTCCGTTGCAGCAATTCGTCAATAACCAATTCGCCTTCGCAAATGTGGGGAAGGGTATTGAGTTAAGCGGCGGACTGCACACGGGAGGCTACAACTACTCGATCGCCGTTATTGACCAGAACACCAGCGGCGCGCCACAGATAACGAACAATCCCTATGTCCCGACCGCGACCGGAGCGAGTTTCGGAGGGGTGGGCGTAGCCTCGGATGCGAATTTCAAAGACATCTACGCCTCTTTCAACTACCGCTTCAATTTAGAGCGCGACAAAGAAAGCCGCGATGCCATACAGGCGGCTGGGCCCACCGGACCGCGCGACCACACTTACTTGAATTTCGGCACCTACTATTTTTACGGACGTTCGGTGCAGCGGTTGCTGGGTGCAGCGGCCGATGGTACGGCAGCGGTCATCACCGCGCGTGAACCGTTCTACCGAGTCGGCGGCAACATGACCTTCAACTATCGCTGCTGCCTGCAGTTCAATGCCCTATACATGTATGGTCACGATTACAACCTGTTGCCGGTGGATGCGAGCGGCAGTCTTATTCCCTTGCAAAACTTGAGCACGGCCGTGCCGGTGGGTTTCATCCACAGCACTCCAGCTACCTTCAGCGGTGGTTTTGTGGACGCAGAATGGCTTGCCTATCCGTGGATGTACGTTATGATCCGCTACGACGGCGTAAACTCGACTTCGGATCGAATCAATGGATTGGCAACCAATCCTTCGTTCACCGGCAGCCCGTTCAACGCACCATTCAGTTCGACACGCAATCGCGTTACCCCGGGGGTGCAGTTCCTCATTCACGCCAACATCAAGGCGTCGTTTGAGTACCAGTTCCGCCCGTCACAAACCGTTGTGATCGCCACCAATCCACTGACCGGATTACCGGTCGCACTGAATCCGTTCCACACCAATACAGCCGTCGTAGGGTTGGAGTGGGTGTATTAACGTTGTTCAAATTGAGAAGGTACAAACCACGAAAGGAATGTTCATGACGCGCAGTTCTCTATTCACGCTTCTGCTGGTCGTCGCTGTCGCGGCCGCGGCTGTCGCCGGCACAATCGAAGGCAAGGTGTCGACTGGCAAGTCGGTCGTTTATGTGGATACCATCCAGGGCAAGACGTTTCCCGCGCCATCCCAGCAGCCGGTTATGGACCAGAAGGGCTTGATGTTTAACCCTCACGTTATGGTCATTCAGGTGGGGACAACAGTCGAGTTCCTGAACAGCGACACCGTCCAGCACAACGTCTTCTGGCCGTCCATCAGCGGCAACAAGAAACTTACCCATAATCTCGGCACCTGGCCCAAAGGCGAGAAGAAGGCTTTCAAGTTCGATAACCCCGGCGTGGTGTCGCTGCTTTGCAATGTTCACCCGGAGATGGCGGGCTACATCATTGTCAGCCCGACGCCGTACTTCGCCGAGACGGACGCCAGCGGAAACTACAAAATAGACAACGTTCCCGATGGCAAATACAACGTGGTCGCCTGGCATGAGGGCATGAAACCACAAACCAAGTCGGTTGATGTTGCCGGCACAGGCAAGGCCGACTTCACCCTCTCGAAATAGAAGGCACTGAGGGCGGGGAAGTGCCCGCCCTTACTCAACTCGCAACAGCGTACACCTCGTCTTCAGATAGGGCTGATGTTACTTCGTTTCGCCAACAAGAAGGTTGACCGGGAATGGTTGAATACCAATTTCCCGTGCATGATGGCGTGCCCGGCGCATACCAATGCCGGCCGCTATGTCTCGTTGATCGCAGAAGGGCGCTTCGAAGAGGCGTACCGTTTTGCCCGCGATCCGAATCCGATGGCGAGCATCTGCGGGCGTGTCTGCGCGCACCCTTGCGAAACCGCTTGCCGGCGCGGCGAAATCGATCGTCCAATCTCCATTCGCGCTCTGAAGCGCTTCCTGACGGAGCGCCACGGTCCCGAGTCGCGTCATCCGGTGGCGCCCACTACACATCCGGTCGAGAAGCTCCCTTACAAAGTTGCCGTGATCGGCGGAGGTCCGGTTGGCCTGTCGGCCGCACACGACTTGGCGGTGATGGGCTACTCAGTCACAATCTTCGAAGCGTCGCCGGTCGCCGGCGGAATGCTGTACCTCGGAATCCCGGAGTATCGCCTGCCGCGAAACGTGGTAGAGGCGCAGGTGCGCGAGATCCTCGAGACTGGCGATATCACGCTGCGCTTGAACGCAGCCGCCGGCCGCGATTTCACGATCAGCGAATTAAGGCATCAGGGCTTCGATGCGGTGCTGATTGCAGTTGGAGCGCACCGCAGCCGCGACCTCTCCATCCCGGGCGTTGACCTCGATGGCGTGCATCGTGGCATCGAGTTTCTGCTGAACGTGAATCTTGGCTACAAGTTCACCATCGGCAAAAGAGTCATCGTCATCGGCGGCGGCAATGTCGCCATGGACGTCGCGCGCTCGGCCGCACGTGAGGTGCTACGCCAGCACGATGCCTCGGGTGAGATCATTCCATCGGAAGAGAACGTGCAAGCCGTCGCCACTCACGAGATGGTGGACATCTCGCTGTCGGCACTGCGCATGGGCGCTCGGGAGGTCGGACTCGTCTGCCTGGAGCAGCGCCACGAAATGCCTGCCGCGCTGGAGGAAATCGAAGAGGCGGAGACCGAAGGCATCATCATGCATCCCGGTTTCGGACCAAAGCGGGTCCTCGGACGCGACGGCAGAGTCGTCGGCCTGGAATGTCTGAAGACGAAATATGTATTCGACGAGAACCACCGGTTCAGTCCCGCGTTCTACGACAACAGCGAAACCCGGTTTGAGTGCGACACAATTATTCTTTCGATCGGTCAAGCCCCCAATCTCGAGTTCCTGCGGCCTGAAGATGGCGTGCAGGTCTCACCTCGCGGCCTGGTCAACGTAAATCGCGACACTTTGATGACGTCGGCTCCAGGAGTATTCGCCGGAGGCGATTGTGCATTCGGGCCGCGCCTCATCATTGACAGCGTTGGGGACGGAAAACGCGCGGCGGTTGGCATTGATGAGTACCTTCGCGGCAGCAAGCATCCGGAGCCGCAGATTGAAGTGCAAGTGCTCGACCGCTGGCAAATGGCAGCGGATTACATGAACATCCACCGCCAGGCCATCCCGATGCTGCCGCTCGACCGGCGGACGGGCATGACCGAGGTCGAGCTCTGCTACACCGAGCGGGAAGCGATGGCCGAGGCGCAGCGTTGCCTGAAATGCTACGTCAACACCATTCTTGAAGGCAGCGAGCAGGACGGTACCGACTGCGTGCTCTGCGGCGCCTGCGTGGATGTCTGTCCGGAGAATTGCTTGGAATTGATCCCGCTGGACCGCATTGAGTTTGATCCGAACGCCATTGATGCGATCTCGGACCACCCTGAGTTGTTCAGCTTCGAGTTGGAAAACATACAACCCGCGGAGTTAGGCAGCATTACCGGAACCGCGATGTTGAAGGACGAAACCCGTTGCATTCGCTGCGGTCTGTGCGCGCTGCGCTGTCCTGCAAGCACGATCACCATGGAGGCTTATCACTTCGTGGCGTCCGAGCCGACAGGGCTCATCACCATTCAAAGCTTTGATGGTCCCAAGTCGGCTCCGGCGGCGGCAACTTCGAAATGATGACACTGAGGATCTATGTCTGAGGAACCAAAACCAACATCTTCGCCCGACAGTCCGGAGGAGATGAGCCGACGGCAGTTTTTCGTCAAGCTGGGCGTTGGCTCGGTTGCGGTAGCGGCGGTGGGCACGACCGCATTCGCTTATCAATACTTGTCGCCCAACGTTCTCTACGAACCGTCGCCGATTGTCGATGCTGGAAAGCCTGACCACTATGCTCGTGACTCGGTTACGCTCGACCCGCAGAGCGCGATCTACGTGGTGCGCACGGCGGAAGGTTTCTTTGCGCTCTCGGCTATCTGCACTCACCTGGGCTGTCTGACAGCATATAAGCCGGATCTCGGCATCATCGCCTGTCCCTGTCACGGCAGCAAGTTCAACAAGGAAGGCGTGAAGATCGAAGGCCCGGCACCAAGGCCGCTCCCGTGGCTGCGCATGTGGCTGAGCGACGATGGCAACCTGCTGGTTGACCGCTCCAACGCCATCGCGATCAAGCAACTGGTGAGGGTCTAGACATGGCGAAGACCATCGATCACCTCGTCGGCCAGGTGCGCGAGAACCGCGTATGGCGCTCCATCTTCCGCAGCGGCACTGGCGGTAGCAATCTGCACCGGGCGTTGTTCGTGCAACAGAACGTTTTCCTACATCTGTTCTCGATCAAGGCGCGGAAACGCACCCTGGAGTTCAGCGCGACCTGGTATCTGGGCGCGCTGACCTTCGGGACGTTCCTCATTCTCGTGATTACCGGCATCCTGCTGATGCTGTATTACCATCCGTCGGTTCCGCAGGCTTACGCCGACATGAAGGACCTGCAGTTCGTGGTTTCGTCGGGTGTATTTCTGCGCAACCTACATCGCTGGACGGCCCATGCCATGGTGTTCCTGGTGTTCGCGCACATGTTCAAGGTGTTCTATCGCGGCGCGTATCGGACGCCGCGCGAATTCAACTGGGTCATTGGCGTCGTGTTGCTGCTCGTGACGCTGCTTCTGAGTTACACAGGCTACCTGCTGCCGTGGGACCAACTGGCCTTCTGGGCAGTGACGGTCGGCAGCAACATCGCCTCAGCCGTTCCTCTGATGGGTAGTAAGATCCGCTTCCTGCTGCTCGGGGGCACTGCCGTCAACGCCAATGCGTTGCTTCGTTTTTATGTGTTGCACTGCGTCATTCTGCCGCTGGCGGCGATCTTGTTCATTGCCATCCATTTCTGGCGTATCCGTAAAGACGGCGGAATCTATCCTGGTGAATCTCCGGTGGAAGGGGGTGCGAGATGAGCGATCCCAAAGACTTTGTGGCCGTCGTCGACTCGGATGCGCGCAGGACGCCCCGGCGGATAGCCTTCATCACCAAGCGGACGTCGCCGCAGGTGCGCGTGAAAGATGAAGAGCGGGTGATGACTTACCCAGAAGTCTTCTTCCGCGCCGTAGTCGCTATCGAAGTTTTTGCGATTGTATTGGTCATAACTTCGCTGCTGTGGGACGCGCCGCTGGAAGGGCTTGCGGACCCCATGCACACGCCGAATCCGGCGAAGGCGCCGTGGTACTTCCTCGGTTTGCAGGAATTGCTGCATTACTTCCCGCCGGTCGTGGCCGGCGTTCTCATACCCGGCCTGGTGGTGATGGCACTGATCATCATTCCTTACTTCAACATCAACGTTGAAGCCGAAGGATTGTGGTTGCGTGACAAGGCAAGGCGCCTGCGGATCTTCGGCATTGTTGTCGTAGTGTTCTGTATTTTCCTGGCGGCTTTCGACGTCTGGGTCGCGCTGGTTCCCACTCTCATTGTTGCGGCATTCATATTCCTGGCAGCGCAAACCGATCCGCAAACGGCGCAAGGGTTTCGCGGTTGGCTGGTCAGGAAACCGCTCTCGTTCTGGATCATGACATGGTTTTTGTTCGAATTGATCGTGCTGACCGCCATTGGAACTTTCTTCCGCGGTCCGGGATGGTCGTGGGTTTTGCCTTGGAGGGCTTAGGCTGTCATGAAGAATAAACTTCATGCCCTGTGGCAGTTCTTTTTCGGCGACAGCGCTCGCGCCTTCGGCTCGGCAAGCGTCATCTTGCTTGTGCTACTGGCTGTCGCTCCGGCAAAGAACCATTTCAGCCAATGGCGCCATTATCAGAAGCAATACTTGCGTCTCATTCGTGGACGCGCCGACGCGGTCACGCTGGAACGGCACTTCCAGGGCGGCATCCAACAGATATGGATGCCCGAGCAGCAAGTCACGGATCGTTGCACCACCTGCCACCTAGGTCTGAAAGAAGCCAGTCTCGCCGATGTCAGCTCGGTCGCATTCCGCAAGCATCCGGTGATTCCGCACTCGTTGACTGAATTCGGCTGCACCACCTGCCATCGCGGACAGGGTGCTGCGACCACCGTAGAGGAGGCACATAGCAGCACCGAGCAGTGGGAACAACCGCTGCTGCCGGCCAAGTACATCGAGGCCGGCTGCGGCCAATGCCATCTGGAAAATCAAACCGGAACACCGTTCCTCAACCAGGGGCGACAACTTATCTCGAGCTACGGCTGCACGCACTGCCACACCATCAAGCGGCCTGATGGCACATACATTGTTCCGGAGGATGATCCGCCTTCGCTGAGACATATTGGCGACAAGACGACTCGCGAGTGGATCTACGCCTGGATCAAAGATCCGCAAGCGTACGCCAACACGGCGACCATGCCGAACTACCACTTCAGCGATGCAGATGCGCGGGACGTGTCGGCATTCGTTCTCGTGCAGAGCACGCCGCTCGTTCCGCCTATCCAGCCTGCGAAGGCTGAGGCGACGGCGTCAGCAGATCCAGCGGCAGGCACTACGCTGTACGGTCAATCCTTCTGCGCGTCATGCCACGCCATGCAGAACGCAGCCGGCATGATGGTCGGAGGAAGCGTCGGGCCCGAGCTGACGGGCATCGGTACGAAGGCGAAACCTGAGTGGTTGCAGGATTGGGTGGCTAATCCCAGCCACTACGATCCAGGGACCATGATGCCGCACTACCGCTTCGACGCGAAGCAAGTGGCGACGCTGGCTGGCTTCCTGGAGTCGAGGACAGAGCCAGACTTTGTCGCCGACGTGCATCTTGATCCCGCCACGCCGGAGCAAATTGAACACGGCAAACGGCTGGTGGTGGAGAACGGGTGCGCAAGCTGTCACCAGATCAACGGCATCAAGAAGCCCGAAAACTTCGCGCCTGAGTTGAGCCGCATCGGCAGCAAGCCACTCTCGCAACTGTTGTTCGTTGAAGGAGTCGAACACTCGCTGCCCGGCTATGTGGCTGCGAAAGTGCGCAATCCGCGCTCTTTCGGGCCGTCGCTGAAGATGCCGCAGTTCAAGCTGACGCCGCAACAAATCGACGCCATCACCACAGCGCTGCTGGCACAGACTGACAGAGCGCAGACCCAGCCGCCCACGATGCGGATTGCCTCCGTTCAGCCGACAAAGTACGAGCCAGCGGGGCACGCCGGGCAACTCATGCGCGACCTTCGTTGCTTGACCTGTCATATGATCGACGGCCACGGCGGAGACATGGCTCCGGATCTCACCTGGGAAGGGACGGCGGTGCAGCGTGAATGGCTGACGCAGTTCCTGAAGAACCCGGAAACTCTGCGGCCCGCGCTGATCCGGCGCATGCCAAAGTTCAACCTGACCGATTCGGAGATCAACACTCTGGCTGACTACATGATGACCGTGTATCAGACGCCGGAGTTCGACCACGATTCGCTGCCGGTGTCGCAGTTCACTCCCGCGCAGGTTGAACAGGGCCGGCAGCTCTTTTATTCCAAGTTCGCCTGCCAGTCTTGCCACATCGCCGACTACAAGAACGACAAAGGCTACATTGGTCCGGCGCTGGCCGCGGCAGGCAAGCGATTCAACGCGGCCTGGGTTTACCACTGGCTAAAAGACCCCCAGGCGATGCGTCCTGGAACCATCGAGCCCAACCAGCACATGACCGACGACGACGCACGCTCGTTGACGGCGTTCGTGATGTCGCTCAAGTCTGGCGGCGCGCAAGAGGCGGTGAAGAAATGAAACCTGTACTCATCGCTGTTTGTGCAATCACGCTACTTACGGCTGGATGCTCACGCAAAAGCAAGCAGCCTGTGCTTCTACAAGCCACGGCCACTGGAGCTGCGATGGTCGAGTCCAGCGGCGGGAAGCAGATCGGTTATGCCGGAATGCTGCTGGATCAACCCGTCGTGGTCCAGGTGAACGATGCCTCGGGAAATGGTGTGGCGGGAACGGCGGTGTATTTCAGCGGGCCATCAGGCGTAAGTTTTACGCCCGCCGCAGCGCTGACCGACTCCAGCGGACAGGTCACAAGTGCGATCGCGCTCGGGCAGCAGGCGGGCCGATACAAGATAACGGCCAGTACGCGGGATGCGTCGGGGAAAAACATTGAGCTCACAATTGACGAAATCGCCCTGGGATACCAGCAAACGGTAGGTGCGCAACTCAGCGCGCAGTACTGCGTCCGCTGCCACGACCCGGAGTCAACGCCGCAGCGGGTCTCGAACATGGACAATCTTTCGGTTAAGCCACATCCGTTCACCGAAGGCGACACGCTCAATAAGATGAGCGATGAGGACTTAGTTGCCATCATCGGCCACGGCGGTCCCGCTTTGAACAAATCGCCACAAATGCCACCCTGGGGATACACTCTTTCCAAGAGCGACATAGCGGCGCTGGTATCGTATATTCGCGCAGTCTCCGACCCGCCCTATCAGGCAGCAGGATTGGTTTACGCGCGCAACTACTGAGTGCTGCCAATGAGACTGTTGAGAATTGTCACCACACTGCTGTTTCTGCTTGGGGCACTCCTCTCACTGAAAGCCCAGGTCGTGACCCCGATGGAGATCTCCGACCCCAGGTCGCAGCGTCTTCAGCAGCAGTACATCAAGGCCCTGATGGACATTGGCGCCAAGGTTGAGGCGCACAAGTTTCCCTATCCCTTCTACTTCAGCCGCATCTTGGACGTCGATCTGGATAAGCAAAAGCAGTTGGACCAGCGCTCCATCCGCTTTGATACGCGCGATGGTCAAAATGTGTTGGAGATTACGGGCAACTATTACGCCTCGTATTCGGCCGAGCGATTGGACGGCTACGAGCGATTGAAGCGGACCTTTAACGACGTCCTCATGCCCATACTGCAGGCAGCGGTGCCACACTTTCCCGATGACACAGTGTTCGCAGCGTTTGCCTTCGAGGTATCACATCACGTCCGCCAGAAGTTAATGGGCATCAACTCCGAACACGCGGAGAACGTCACCCTGATTATTCCCGTGCTGGCCGCGCAGAAACTTGTGGACGCCAAGACAGATGAGCAGAGGCAGGCCGCGGTTCTCGAAGCCAAGGTGTATCTGAATGCCCAGCCCTTTTCACTGTGGCTGATGGAGGGTACTCCTACCGAGGAGTGGAAGGAAAGCAACGCTCCACGACCGGCGTCGAAGAACCAGACAGTACAGGTGGCCAGCATCTCACCAAACGTCGCGGTTCCAGGCACGCCTTCGGTGGCGCCGAACCTGATGAAAGCACCGGCGCCGGCCCGTATCTTCACTCCCGAGTCGTTGGCCAAACTGCAACGCCAGAACGATGACGCCATTACCCGAATGACCAAAGACCTTGATAAGGAGGCACATTTTTTGCCTTACGCTGCACCTGGATTCGTCGGATTTCGTCAGGGTGCGTACCTGCAGCTTTCGATCAAAACCCAGGTGAATGCCACTGCGGGAACTTCGCGCTACAAGTTGGCGGCACTAGCCTTTGATGAGCACGTCGCTGGACTGGTAAGGCCGGTGCTGAACTACTTTCCGCAAGATCCCGACTTCGATGGCATCGACTTCAGCAGCATGGTTCATCTTGCCGACGGCTCGAGTCCGGTAGCGGTCGAGTTTTTTTTCCCGTTTCGCACCATGCGCTGCTTCGCCAGCTTCGACTGTACGGGGCAGCAGTTGCTCGACTCCGGGACAATCCTCATCAATGGCGAGCGCGCAGCTCTTGACCTGCAAGTCGCGGAGGGCAAGAACTAGCGCTCTTGCCCTCCGGTCACTTCCGCAGAATGTAAGGGTGATCAGGCTTGTGCCGGCAGGCCTCCATTCGAGATCCAGCGGGACAGCGGCTTGGGAATCGATTTCGGAAGGATGTCGAGGTAGATCACGGCGTAGCGGAACGCCATCACGCCGGCCGCAATCACCAGCACACTGGACGCCAGCTCCGTCCACTTCGGCACATAGTGAGTTCCCATCGCAGCTTGCAGAGAATTGATGGACACATTCAACCGGTTGACCATGAATCCCGCCACCACGATGGCGCATGTCCAGTAGAGTCGTTCTGGATTCGAGCGCACACGCTCGTAGCTCAGCAGGAAGATGGGAATCGCCAGTAACAACATCATCTCAAGCCAGAAGTATCCGGCTTCGCTGGTGCGCTGGAAGGCGTAGCCCCAGGCCTGGTTCGCTGCCAGGTCGAGTACCTTAAAGAACGCAAACACGATCAGCAACAACTGAATCATCCGGCCGCAGTCGCTGAGGATGCCGAAGTCCACGCGCACGTTCAGCGAGCGCATGCTGAGGTAGATGGCCATCACCGTCAACGCCAGCCCCGCGGGGATTGCGGAGAGATAAAACATCGCATGCATGTATTGTGAGTACCACAAAGGATGAACCTTGCCGCGGGCAATCAGATAGAGCCCGCCAAGATAGGACTGGTGCATGGAGGACAGAAGTACGCCGGCGAGCACAACGCCGATGAGGATCTTGTGGTGGTACTGCAGGACGGTCTCGCGGAAGCGCTTCCAGGGAAGCTTCTCGATCACTGCAGGTGCGAACTCGAAGGTCAGCACGGCAGTGTACGTCATGATGCAGACGCACACGTCGAACAGCACCGAGGTGTGGTTCCACATCACAATCGGGTGCCAGAAACGCCAGGGAAGACCGATTTCGTACAGGTACCCTACACACACAGTCATGTAGCCGAGAAAAGAAATCAGAATCGACGCACGGAGGATTGGCCGGTAGCGCTCCATGCCCAGCAGATATACAGCCGCACTGATGCCGAAGCCCGCGGCCGACAAGCCGATTCCGCACAGCGTGCCCAGGCCAACCCATAAGCCCCACGGCATCTGATCGCTTAAGTTGGTGCTGGCCCTGAATCCTACGAGGAAGCGTAAATACGTCGCATACATGCCGGTAATAAATATGATTGCTACAATGACTCGCCACAGTGTGATTTCTGATTTAATTCGCGCGAGCATGGCTAGCTCCTTTCTCCCTTGATTCTGTTAATGATGGCTTTCTCTTCGGCTTCAGCCAGCGCCACTTCGCGGCGCCGCTGCGTGACCCAGTACAGCGCCGAGAGAATGGTGCCGCCCATGATCACAACTTTGGGCGAGTCCCCCAGCGCGCTGGCGGTGAGGGTTGGCATGGGCTGATTGCCTGTCGGCGCCGCCTTGAATCCGAGTTTTTCGAACGGAACATCGGAGACGAACAGAACGCAACCCCCGCCGGCCTCTTCCAGTCCGTAGATATGCGGCACGTATGAAGAGTCGGCACGAATCCGATTCCAAGCCTCGGCGATCAACTCATCCCGGTTGCCAAAGACGCTTGCCTGCGAGGGGCAAGCTTCGGTGCAGGCAGGCTGTCCACCGGCCCTGATCCGCTCCGAGCACAGATCGCATTTCTTGACGTAGGGCGCGACCTTGGTCCACTGGTAGCGCGGCACCGAATACGGGCAGGCAATCATGCAGTAGCGGCAGCCAATGCACTTGTCGGCGTTATACAGCACAGGCCCGAGCGCGGATTTGCCGATCGCGCCAACCGGGCACGCCGAAGCACATGCCGGGTCTTCGCAGTGCATGCAGACCTTGCGGACGAACTTGTCACCCCGGGTCTCGACAACAGTGAAGGCAGTGTCGGACAGCGTAGGTTCAGGGTCTGTGCTGAATCCGTGGAGCTGCTTGCAGGCGGTCTCGCAGCTCAGGCAACCGATGCAGCGCTTGATATCGATGAGCATTGCTTTTCTTCTTGCCATGGCATCCTCGCTTGGTCTTTGTCCTATCGGCGCTAGGTCAGGAAGAATTCCTTGGCCACTTGCTGCCGCGCGCTGGCGTCCATCTGGAAGAGCAGGCCCCTGATCGGCAAGCCGCCATCCTGTGCCAATGCGGGTGTAACTTCCTGTAGCTTGGCGCCGAGGCGCGCGATGCTGTTCTGCATCCAAGCCGCAATCACATTGCCCTGAAGCAGGTTCTTGGCGTTGATCGCCAGCTCGGGAGCTTTGATTACGCAGAGCCAGCCGCTTTTATACGGGTCTTCGACGATGAGGTTCGGGTTCTTCAGCACTTCATGGTTCACGGAAACCACCACGCCTTCGACCGGCGACAGCAGGTCAACGCTCTGGCCCTCGCGTTTCACCCTGCAGAGCTTCTGTCCCTGGCGGACCCAGCGATTCAAGTCTGCGAGCTCGATGGCGTCGATCTTCCCGAAGAGGTTTCCGGCAAAGGCATCGATTCCGACGCGAGCGTCCTGCCGGCCTTCGTCCAACGCCCATGTATGGCCAGGATGGAAGCAATAGCCTTGGGGAACCTCGAAGCCAGCTTGCTGCACCATGATGGGCGCTGCGAGTCTCTTGGAAGGCGCTACCGCGAGCGCTTCGGACGCCTGCTGTGGACGCCGAAAGTACATGACTGTAAGAATGAGAAGGAATGTGAGCAGTACAAATAAGATTGACATGAGACCGCTCCTTGCTTTGCCCGCGATAAGTGTGGCAGGCAATCGCGTTCGTACTCCGCACTTGCTACTGCACGTGGCGTGGCAAATCGCTTCCCGGAAGGAACGTTGGTACTAAAGGGGTTAGCTGAGCGGTGCAAATTGGGAAAGGCTGCACTACTGCGTTTTGCGTGGAAAGCGTCGCACTTTGCAGTAGTGCGAAATCCGCTAGACAACTTCCTGCGTCTTCTTCAAGCGCCGCAGCAAAGAGGTGGGATGGATGCCGAGGATCCTTGCGGCGTGGGTCTTGTTCTGGCCTGTCGCGTTCAACACATCATGGATGTAACGGTCTTCGAGTTCCTTCAAGCTGACAAACTGATCACCCGTAGGCGAAAGGTCGATGGAGGACAAAGCCTCTGGGTGTGCCGGCTCCTCGTGGTAGTCGCGAAGCTCTTCCGGCAGGTTCTCTTCTCCGACCTCGTTCTCTTTGGAAAGAATCATCGTCCGTTCAATAACATTTCTCAGCTCACGAATGTTGCCCGGCCAGGGATATTTCTGCAGCAACTCGGCAGCCGCTGGCGTGAAACCCGCAAAGTTCTTCTTGAGCTCTTTGTTGAAGTGCTGCATGATGTCGAGCGCCAGCGGCAGAATGTCTTCCCGACGTTCCCGCAGCGGCGGAATGAATAACGGCAGCACATTAAGCCGGTAGTAGAGATCTTCACGGAACTCGCCTTTGGCGACGGCGTCCTTCAATACTCTGTTGGTTGCGGTGATGATGCGGACGTCCACATGAATTGGTTTGGTTCCGCCGAGGCGCATGAAGTTTCCTTCTTCCAGCACGCGCAGCAGCTTTGCCTGCAGGCTGAAGGAGGTGTTGCCGATCTCGTCGAGGAACAGTGTTCCCCCGGAAGCTTTCTCGATGAGTCCTTCCTTGCGGCGGCGTGCATCGGTGAAGGCCCCGGGCTCGTAGCCGAATAGTTCGCTCTCCAGCAGAGTGTCGGGCAGCGCCGCGCAGTTTAGGCTGATCAGGGGAGCCTGCGCTCGCGAGCTGTTGTAGTGGATGGCTTTTGCCAACACTTCTTTGCCGGTGCCGCTTTCTCCTTGAATCAAAATCGTGGTGTGCTCGCTCTCTGCCGCACTGCGAGCCATCTCCAGGATTTCGCGCATCGCAGGGCTTTGCGTCACTACGCGCCCGAAATCGTAGCGGCCTTTGGCGCTCTGCACGGTGTCGTGCACGCGCACGCGAAACGCCAGCATCTCGGTTGCGCGGCGGATGGTGTTCACCATGTCCGAGAGGTGGAAGGGCTTGATCAGGTAGTCGTAGGCACCCAGCTTCATCGCTTCCACGGCGCGTTCCACCAGATGATAGGCGCTCATCATGACAATGATGGTTGACGGCGAGATCTCTTTGGCCTGCCGCAACACCTCGATCCCGTTGATGCCGGGCAGTACAACATCGAGCAGAGCCAGGTCCGGCCGTTCGGCGGAGATCGTCTTCAGAGCTTCCTCTCCGTTACTGGCGAGAAATACCTCGAACCCTTCACTGTCCAATGCGCGACCGATGGTCCGGAGTGTGAGCGCTTCGTCGTCAACGATCAGTATCGAGTACGGCATAGCTAGACAATGACCTCCTCGCTCTGCGGTACGGCTTTGCCCGCCTGCTGAATCGGCAAGGTGATGCGGACGGTGGTGCCGGAATCTGGGATGCTTTCCACCTGAATATCGCCGCCGTGGCTGCGAACGTAGTTCTGGGTGATGCTCAGCCCCAGGCCGGTGCCTTTGCCGCGTTTGGTGGTGAAGAATGGCTCAAAGACATGGGGCAGAATGTCCGCCGGAATGCCGCAGCCCGTGTCGCGCACGCGTAACTCGATCATCTCGGCGAACCTGACCTTCTCTCCGAGGACTGCAATCGTGCCGCCAGACGGCGTCGCCTGCGCGGCGTTGAGTAGCAGGTTCATCAGGATCTGTGAGAGCTGGTTGGTATCGGCGCTTATACTGGGCAGATCAAGCGGAATGCAGTTCTGCAACTTAATCTGCCGGAGCATCGGCTGGTGTTCCAGGAATTTGAGGGTTTCTCCAGCGAGCCGGTGCAGGTTCACCATGCTCAGCTTCAGGGGTCTGGGCCGCGCATAGTCCAGCAAACCACGCACTGCGGACGAAATGCGCTTCGCACCCTCGATGCATTGCTCGATCTCGGCGCGCCGCTCGCCGCCTGCGTCCTTCCACTCCAGCTCGAGATGCGACAGGATTCCCAGCAGCGGGTTATTGATCTCGTGCGCCGCGCCCAGTGCGAGTTGCGCCAGCGACGCGTACTTCTCATACTCGGAGAGTTGCGATTCGAACTGCATTTTTTCCTTGGCCAGCTCGCGCTCCTGCTCCAGACGCCGCAGCAATTCCTGTTGCGCAACGTTACGCTCGTACTCACGATGATTGGCGAGCTCTCTGACGCGCTCCACTTCGCGGTCCGCCCTCTTGATCCGGGTCCGAAAAAAAATAAATGCCACGACGAGCAGCGCGCTACCGACGGCGAGAACGGCCCAGAAGCCCCCACTTGTGGGAGCGGGGGGTTCCGTGGCGGCATAGGACTTCACGGAAAAAAGGAGTTGCAGGATGAGAAACAGCGCGGGTGCAAAAAGGCCGGGTATGCGCCATACACGGCGCCGCCCCATTACAGGGCGCTCAAACAGAGAAAACGCAAGGAGCATCTAGCTCTCCTGTATAACCTTCGCGCAGAACGTCCCCAAGAGCAGTGACCACAGTCACCTCGAGGAGTGATGCAGGCGCCACCCCGACGATCCTGGCGCTTCGTGTGCTGCTTCTTGGTGTGCCGGGATCGAGGAGGAGGCGGTTCAAGCTCACGCCCTACAACGGATACTGGATCCAGACCACCCTGCAGGACTTTACGCGTGGCGCCGATGGCGGTACTTCCTACAGCAACGTGGTGATGGACGCGCGGGGCAATCTCTACGGCACCGCCTCGCGCGGCGGCGATGATGCCGATTGTCCCGGCGGCTGCGGCGTGGTCTGGGAGATCACACCGTAACTGAAATTCCGTGAACGACCAGCGGTCGGCATCCTGGGTTGGGTGCCGGTCGCACTTCCGTCCTCGCTCGAATCGAGGGGATATCCGCCCTTTGGCGTTCAGCGCGGCTATTTTGCATGGCCATTTCGTAACTGGCTCTGCGGCGAGCGGCGCCAGAACCGAAGAAAAATGGCGCGTTCTTCGGACTCAGCTGTGCATCGAAGCGCCGTTAGCCATCATTGCCGACGTGGGGTCGAGCCCCTGCATGACCTCCGCGCGCTGCAGGTCGGTCGGCTTCACCGGCTCGCGCGTCCCCGGATAGAATCCAAGTCGGCCACCCACCATGGCTGATCGGTGCTTCCGCCTCTGTGGCGCGTTGCGGGCGCCGATGGGCGAGTTTCAGGAACCCTCGCCACCTGCTGTGGCAGCCTGTAATCGAAATACTGGATGGTGAGTACGGCCTTACCGCCGAACCGTATATCGGTAACCGTCTGGTTGAACGCGGGCAGGTAGAACTCGCCGATTTTCTGGTACTGGTGATGAATTTGCGAGCGTAGGGTCCAGAACGACGGGTTCTTCGCCGGCTCGGCCTCGATGCGTGTAACCGCGAAATCCTGCGAATCGATCCAGATTGTTCCCCGGTACAGGAACTTGGTTTCGCGTAACGGCTCGACCCGCATCACGTAAAGCGGCCGGCTGTCGCCGGGCTCGCACCCGAGCAGAAAGAAACGATAGTTCGCGGTGCTGAGAGCGACCGCGTCGCGGTTGGCTGCATCCGAAGAGGCTTCCTGCTCGGATTCCAGCAGCCTATGAAGAACGTGTTTGCGGATGAGACTCGATCCCGACTCAGAAATCACGGTGAACTGCTTGGTACCAGGCGCTGTATACGAAGCCTTCACCCGCATCTGAGCGCTGAGCATGGAAGGGAAGCCGGTGTAGTTCAGCTTGTATTGCCGGATTGAATCGACGTGACGCAGCTCCTGCGCGCGCTCGGTGTTCCGACTCATGAGTCGCGTGGCAACTTCGTCGCCAGGCAGGTTGAGTTCGGCGGAGCAAGGGCCGGGCGCGGCGAGTTGTTCCGTCGCGGAAGCGGCGATCGCGGCAAGCATCAGAATCCC
>Ga0181532_10002267_pt1 | contig 17982 bp, 12 predicted proteins | sample PEATcosm2014_Bin_33_FD_119768 | JGI IMG/M metagenome (GOLD analysis project Ga0181532, IMG submission 119768) | Peatland microbial communities from MTU Mesocosm Facility, Houghton, MI, USA - PEATcosm2014_Bin11_30_metaG | ecosystem: Environmental > Terrestrial > Soil > Wetlands > Peat | place...
CTCCAACGCCAACCTGGGCAAGAGCAACATCGGCATTAACAGCCAGGGGCCGATCTTGGGGATGTCGTACTTCTTCTAGCAAGGCCGGGGAGATGAACGGCGGCGCCTACTTGCCTGTTCCCTCACCGGCGGCTGCGTCTTCCTGTTGCTCGCTGATTACCGGTGCGATGGCCTGGAGCTTATCGCCTTCGGCCAGGTTGATGAGCTTCACCCCTTGGGTATTGCGGCCCGCCTCGCGGATGTCCTTCACAAACGTGCGGACCATCTGGCCGCCAGCGGTTATGAGCATGATTTCGTCGGCGTCCCGCACGGTCAGCGCGCCCACTACTCCGCCGGTCCGGTCGGTGGTCTTCATGGTGATGATGCCTTTGCCGCCGCGAGACTGAGTGCGGTATTCATCAAAGGGCGTGCGCTTGCCGATGCCGTTTTCGCCGGCGACGAGTAACGTAGCATCCTTCAAGACCACTGCGAGGGCCACAACAACATCGCCGTGCTCCAAGTCAATGCCGTAAACGCCTATGGCCTGTCGGCCTGACCCTCGAACCTTTTCCTCCGGGAATCGAATGCTCTGCCCACCGCAGGTAATCAAAACAACTTCATCACGACCGCTGGTTAGCTTCGCATCCATTAGGGAGTCCCCGGGTTCCACAATAATCGCGATGATGCCTGCCCGATTGACGTTGGCGAAATCCTTGAGCGCTGTCCTTTTTACAATCCCTTGTTGCGTGGCGAAGAAAAGAAACTGCTCCTGCTGCCACGTGGTGTCTTCCTTGTTGGCGCCGGTCTTGGCCTCTATACGGATTAAAGCAGCGATGGTTTCACCCGTCTTTAATTGGAGCAGGTTGGCAATGCTGCGGCCTTTGGCGGCGCGGCCCATGTCGGGAATCTCATGCACCCGCTCGACATAGACGCGGCCAGTATTGGTGAAGAACATGAGGTGATCATGCGTGCCGGCGGTGAAGAGGTGCTCGATGAAGTCCTGGTCCTCTTCCGTGGCGCCTTCGCGCGTGACCATGCCGATGACACCTTTGCCGCCGCGCCGCTGCGCGCGATAAGAGCTGATGTTCGTGCGCTTGATCAGGCCGGTGTGCGTGATGGTGATGATAACGCCCTCGTTGGCGATCAAGTCCTCGATGGCGATCTCCCCTTCGTCGGGGACCAAGTCAGTCATGCGGGGCGTGGCATACTTCTCCTTGATCGCGAGTAACTCGGCCTTGATGATGGCCAGCACGCGCGCTTCCTTGGCCAGGATGTCGAGCAGGTCTTTGATGCGCGCCAGCAAGTCGCGATACTCGGCCCTGACTTTGTCTATTTCCAAGCCGGTCAACTGGTAGAGCCGCAATTCGAGGATGGCGTTGGCCTGGGCCTCGCTGAAGGAGTACCGCCCACTGGTCAGGCGCGCTTCGCTGCGGATCAGGATGCCGATTTTCTCGACCTGCGCCCGCGTGAAGTCGAACGCGAGCAGCTTGATCTTGGCCTCCTCGCGTGTGGCCGAACTGCGGATGATGCGAATGAACTCATCCAGGTTGGACAGCGCAATCAGGTAACCTTCCAGCGTCTCGGCGCGTTCCTCGGCTTTGCGCAGCTCGAACTTCGTGCGGCGAATCACCACCTCACGGCGATGCTCGATGTAACAGGTGATCAGGTCCTTCAGCCCGAGCGTCTTTGGGCGGCCATGATCAATCGCCAGCGCGTTCACCGCAAAGCTGGTTTCGAGCGCGGTGTGCTGGTAGAGATTGTTGATGACGACCTTGGGAATCGCGTCCCGCTTGATTTCGATCACGACGCGCGTGTTCTCATCGGACTCGTCCCGCACGGCGGTGATGTCCGTGATGATCTTCTCGTTGACCAACTCGGCGATGCGCTCGACGAGCACCGCGCGGTTCACGTTATAGGGAATCTCGGTGATGATGATGTGCTCGCGCCCGCCTTTGAGCTGCTCCAATCCGACCTTGCCGCGCACCTTCACGCTGCCGCGCCCGGAGGCGAAATACTGTTTAATCCCCTCCAAGCCGCACACCATGCAACCGGTCGGAAAGTCCGGGCCTTTGACGAGCTGCATCAGTTCCTTGAGCGAGATCGCCGGGTTATCAATCTGGGCGCAGACGCCATCAATGACCTCGCCGAGGTTGTGGGGGGGGATGTTCGTAGCCATGCCCACTGCGATGCCGGTGCCGCCGTTGACCAGCAGATTCGGGAAGGCGGCGGGAAAGACGGTCGGCTCAGTGCGGGTTTCGTCGTAATTGGGCACGAAGTCCACCGTGTCCCGGTCCATGTCCTCCATGATGACCGCGCCGAGGGGGGCCAAGCGGGCTTCGGTGTACCGCATGGACGCGGGCGGGTCGCCTTCAACGGAGCCGAAGTTGCCCTGCCCGTCCACCAATCGCTCCCGCATCGCCCAGGGCTGGGCCATGTGCACCAGCGTGGGGTAAATGGCCATGTCGCCGTGCGGGTGGTAGTTGCCCATCGTTTCGCCGACGATCTTCGCGCACTTGATGTGCTTGCGGTTGGGCATCACGCCGAGGTCATTCATCGCGTAGAGGATGCGGCGCTGCGAGGGCTTGAGACCGTCGCGCACGTCGGGCAACGCGCGCGAGATGATCACCGACATGGAGTAATCCAGAAAGGAGTTCTTGATCTCGTCCGCTACATTGATCTTCGAGAGCTTCTCGTTGGCGGCGAACAAGGGCGTCGCACTCGGCGGCGGATTGGTCGAGTCGTGGGGCGGGTTTTCGTCAGGCATATACTATCAGATATCGAGGTTTCGCACGTTCAGCGCGTTGTCCTCGATGAACTGCCGGCGCGGCTCGACTTCCTCGCCCATCAGCTTGGTGAACATTTCCTCCGCTTCCACGGCATCGGTGAGATCAATGCGCAGCAACTTGCGGCGGCTGGGGTTCATGGTCGTCTCGAAGAGTTCCTTGGGATTCATCTCGCCCAGGCCCTTGAATCGCTTGATGGACAGCCCGCGCCGCCCGACCTCTTTGACACTGGCGAGAATCTCCGGGATCGAAAAGATCGGTTTGACCTGCTCCTTCTCGCCCTGACCTTCGATGATCTCGAACAGCGGCTTGTCTTGAGCGGAATAGTGCTCCACACTCAAGCCCTTCTTCGCCAGTTTGGCCAGGAGATCGGCCACGGCCTTGCTCTCGTGGAGTTCGACGTGGTGCGCGCGGCGGCTATGGCCGTTCTTCGGCTTCTCGATCAGGTCGGTGTCTGACGCCTCCTCGCCGAACAACCGCAGATCGGGGTTCTTGTCACCGAATTCCTCCAGTTCCTGCTCGGTGTGGAAGTAATGGACGGACTCGTCATTGCCGTCGCGGACTTTCACGAGATGGCGGGGCAGTTCGTGGGTCTGCGGGTGGCGTTGCTCGACGTAGGTGGCGAAATCGCCGCCGTGGCGACGCAGGGCGTTGGCGTATTTATCCAAGGACTCCAGCAGCTCCAGGATTTCGGCGAGCTGCTTCTCGGTGAGCTCGGTCGCGTCGGCCACGTTGCGCAGGCGGACTTCCTCCGTGCCGAGCTCAATGAGGATCTTGTTGAGGCGGGAGTCGTCGTCCACGTATTCCACTCGCTTCTTGCGCGCGATTTGGTAGAGCGGCGGCTGGGCGATATAGACGAAGCCGCGCCGCACCAACTCGGGCATCTGCCGGTAGAAGAAGGTCAGCAGCAGGGTGCGGATGTGCGAGCCGTCCACGTCCGCATCGGTCATGATGATGATCTTGTGGTAGCGCAGCTTTTCGAGGTCGAACGCCCCTTCGCCCTCGCCGTCGCCAATGCCGGTGCCGACGGCGGTGATCATGGTGCGGATTTCGTTGTTCTGCAGCACCTTGTCGAGGCGTGCCTTCTCGACATTGATGAGCTTGCCGCGGATGGGCAGGATCGCCTGGAATTTGCGGTCGCGCCCCTGTTTTGCCGAGCCGCCGGCGGAGTCGCCCTCGACGATGTAGAGTTCCGTGTTGGCAGGGTCACGGTCGGAGCAATCCGCCAGCTTGCCGGGCAGGCCGCCGCCGGTTAGGGCGCCTTTGCGGACCGTCTCGCGCGCTTTCCGTGCCGCCTCGCGAGCGCGGGCCGCCAGCAACGCCTTGTCCACCACCTTCTTGGCCACCGAAGGGTTCGCATCGAAGTGCGTCATGAGCCCGTCGTAGATGATCGAGGAGACGATGCCGTCTATTTCCGTGTTGACCAGCTTGACCTTGGTCTGCGATTCGAAGCGCGGGTTGGGCAGCTTCACGCTCAACACGCACACCAACCCCTCGCGGACGTCATCGCCGGAGATGGCGGGATCTTTCTCCTTCAGTAGCTCATTCTGCCTGGCGTATTGGTTGATGGCGCGGGTCAGCGCCGTGCGGAAGCCCGTCAGGTGAGTGCCGCCGTCGGGATTGGCGATCGAGTTGGCAAAGCAGAGGATTTGGTCGTTATAGCTGTCGGTGTACTGCATCACGCAATCCACGAACACCTCATCCTTCTGCCGGCTGATGATGATGGGCTTGGGATGGAGCACCTGCTTGGTGCGGCTAAGCTGCTTCACGAATTGTTCGATGCCATCCTTGTAGAGGAAGGTCTCGGTCTTCTCATCGCGCTCGTCGAGCAGCACGATCTCCACGCCCGGATTCAGAAAGGCCAGCTCCCGCAGCCGGTTGGCGAGCATGTCGAACTTGAACTCGGTCGTGATGGTGAAGATCGTCGGGTCCGGCTTGAAAGTGATCAGAGTGCCGGTGCCCTTGGACTTGCCTATGACGGTGAGCTTCTGGGTCGTGACACCGCGGGCGAACTCCATCGAATACACCTTGCCATCGCGATAGACTTCCACCTTGAACCAGTCCGAGAGGGCGTTGACGCACTTCGCGCCGACGCCGTGGAGGCCACCCGAGTATTTATAGGCGCCCTGCCCGAACTTGCCGCCGGCATGCAGGTTGGTCAGCACCAGTTCAACGGCCGGCATGTTCCACTTCGGATGCATGTCCACGGGGATGCCCCGCCCGTTATCGCGGATGGAAACCGACCCGTCCACGTGCACGGTGACTTCAATCTTGGAGCAGTAGCCGGCCAGATGCTCGTCAATGGAGTTATCCAGCACTTCGAAGACGCTGTGGTGCAAGCCGCGCTCATCGGGGTCGCCGATGTACATGCCGGGGCGTTTGCGCACCGCCTCCAGCCCCTCCAGCTTATCAATCTTCGACGCATCGTACTTCTCCGGTGCGCCCGGGGTCACGGTCACATTCTCAGTCGCTTCAAGCACATTCTTCTCAGGCATAAACATCGTGGGGCAGCCCCATTGGACCGCTGGTTCCCAGTCCGAAGATTCTAGGGAAAATGGTCTAAAAACACAACCGCCAATTGCGGGCTTTTTCGCTCAAACCATACTATTAGTTGTGGGGGCTGAGCAGGCCAAAAACAATAGGTTGGGCTTTCTAACCGGTCCCTGCTGAGTACCTTAACCTACCGTTTTCAGGGCCGGAAAGCAAGCTGACGGCGGGCTCAACTTGGCCCTCGCCGCCCAAGGCGCTAACCGTCTCCCTGGGAAGGGCGAAGGTGTGGCTCAGGTATGGCCGGACACTGGCGGGCGACCCGCGGGACTGTCTGGGTTTTTCATGTATGCTCCCTGCATTTATCCTGTATTTGTCCTGTATTCCCCGCGCTTTTTCCTGGCCGAACGAGGCCATCTCCCGACCGCGACGTGCGGCTGCGCCGAGGCCGCCAAAGCACCTTACGACTTGATGTCGCGGGCCTGGAAGGCTGCCGCCCCGACAAGAAAGGTGGTCAGGTTCAAGGCCAGCAGAATGCAGAGGGCCTGCGCCACGGCGTCCCAAGGGGTGGGCTGGGAGAAGATCCTGATCCAGGTGTGGAAATGGTACGTGGGAAACCACTCCTTATAGGGCTCAAAGAATGGGATATTCTCCAGCACCATACTGATGAATAGCACCGACAGGGCCAGGATAGTGGCGGCAGCCGGCTTCATGTTGAAGCAGGAGAACATGAATGCCAAGCCCACGGCGACGCTGGCGTTCACCGCCATGAAGCTGATGGACCAGAGGTATAGCTTGAACCCGGTGCCGACGCTCAAGACGTTGAACCCAATGCCAGGGAAGGACACGAACATGCCTTTCCATGGAAACCAGATGCGAGCAAGCCCGAGAGCCGTCCCCCCGAGCACACCCACGAGGAGGGTTGCGAAGATGACACCCGCGAGCCATTTCACGAGCAGCAAGCGAAAGCGCGAGATGGGGCGCGAAAGGATCATGCGCAACGTGCCGTCCTCGGCTTCCTTGGCCACCATGTCGCCCCCGACCAGCGCGGTATAGAGCGGCATGAGCAGCGCGACCTGTGGGATGAGCATGATCACCGCCACCGTGAGGGTGGAGATGTATTCCTGGGCCAGGTAACCGTTGCCCGCCAGGGTGCGCTCCATCTCAGCGCGCACGCGCCCAAAGCGGAACATCAGCAGCATCCCCGTCTGCACCAGCAGGAACGCGCCGAAGCCGATGTAGGTGCGCTTCTTCCCAAACAGCTTCCAGAGTTCGTTACGGAGGTGACGGTGGAACATGGGGTCGGAGGAGTCGTTAAAGCGTTAGAGCGTTGAAGCGTTGAAGCGTTAGAAGAGTTGAAGCGTCAAATGCGTTAAAATGGGAAGCTGTCGGCCCTCTGCAACTTTTTAACGCTTTAACCTTGTTAACCATTTAACCTATCTAACCTCCTTTTGACCGTTCATGAGTCCGAGGTAGAAGTCTTCCAGGCTCTGCTCCTCGCACGCGATCTCGTAAACGGGCATGCCGCGCTCGACGAGGAGCTTAACGACCCGGTCGGTGCCGACTCCCGGCTGCAAGGCGATGAACTTGCCGTCGCGCTCGCCCTGAATGAGTCGCGCGTCACGCAGTTGGCTTAGCGCCGAAGCGAAATCACCCACCCTGAGCCGCACCCATTGCTCGTGCCGTTTGGTGGCGGCTAGCGTGCCCTCGAACACCATGCGGCCCTGGTTCAGCACAGCGATCCGCGAGCAAAGCTGTTCCACCTCGTTGAGCAGGTGTGACGAAAGCAGAATCGTCAGCCCCAGCTCCCGGTGCAGCCGCAGGATAGTCTGGCGCATTTCGTGGATGCCCCCGGGGTCCAGCCCGTCGCTCGGCTCGTCCAGAATCAGCAACTCCGGATGCGGCAACAGCGCCTGCGCCAAAGCGAGCCGCGCCCTCATGCCGTGCGAGTAGGTTCGGACCTTCGAGTCTGCCCGCTCGGTCAGGCCGACCCATTCGATCACCTCCTGAATCCGCTGGCGGGGCGTCGCCGCCGTATAGGAGCTTAGTATGTCCAGGTTCCGCCGCCCGCTCAGGTAATCGTAGAAGGCTGGGCTTTCGAAGATCGCGCCGACCTTCTGCAGGGCCTGCCTCCGGTGCGCGGTGACGTCATGCCCGCAGATTCTGACTTCGCCGCTGGTGGGCCAGACCTGGCCGAGCATCATGCCGATGGCGGTGCTTTTGCCGGCGCCGTTGTGGCCGAGCAGACCGTAAATCTCGCCTGCCGGGACCTGCAGGGTTAGGTCATCCACCGCCATGCGCGGGCCGAACTGCTTGTAGAGGTTCTTAAGCTGGATCACTGGCTCGGCTTGATGGTCCCCTGGATGACGAGCAGGTTCTTGATGTGGCCATCGGCGTAGAGGAAGTTCTTCGCCTTATTATCGCCGCGGGCGATGTGGAACTTCTCCTTGTCGAACATCAGCGGCATCGCGTGCGGGTCGAACTTCATGCCAAGCGCACTCAAGTTGTCGGCATCCTCGCCATTGAGCAGGTCATTCCAGGAATAGCTGGAGCCGGTTTGGCCGAAATAGGATGGGGGCTTTTGCGGGAACGGCAGCGATTGGCCGGGGGGCCAGTTGTCGGAGGGGCACTGCAGCACGTTGAGGTTGCCCAGCTCGGTGGAAAGCACCTGGTCCGGTCCGGGATAGGCGTTGGTGGTCCCCGGGTAGATGTCGGACATGTACGGCAGCCGGTTCTTATATTCGCCGACGTAAATCTGAAGCGCGAGGCCGATCTGGTGCAAGTTGCTCAAACAGGACGTGGCGCGCCCGCTTTCCCGGGCGCCGCTCAGCGCCGGCAGAAGCAGCGCCGCCAGCGTGGCGATGATGGCGATGACGACCAGCAGCTCGATTAGCGTGAAGGCCAGGAGGGCGAGCGGACCCGTGCAAGGTAGGGACGCCTCGCCGAGGCGGCCGCTGTCGCCCAGACCCGGACGCCTCGGCGAGGCGTCCCTACCCGCGCCAACTGGCTGCCACTTAGCCTTCACCTGTTGCGGAACGGTCTGCCGCTTTCCATCACGTGTTGAAGCTCCTCCATGAGCGGCGCCAGCTCAGCTTTGGACTGGGCCGAACTTTGGCTGTAGAACGTCTTCAAGCCGATGGTCCGTATCTTGGCCTGCAGTTCGTCACTGACCGGCGGCGGCGCATTGGTGTCCTGCGGGTTGCTGCGGCGCGCGCCGAAGCCCGTTTGGCTGCGGCCTTCCCGAAGGCGCCGCACCGCATCGTCAATGGTCTGCCTCCGCTTGTCGTCCGGCAACTGTTCGAAAGCGGTGATCATCTGTTTGAAACCGGTGGGCATGGTGGCCTCGATGAACGCAGCCTTCTCGGCCTCCGTCATCTGGTTGAACCAGATCCACGTCAGGCGCTCGATGCGTGCTTTGCGGCGTTCCTCCAGGGAAAGCGCATTGAGCATGTCCTCTAATCGCTTGAGGGCATCGGCGCGGGCGTCCCCGGATAGCTTGCTGAGATCAACCGACGCCGCGTAGGCCCGCACCTTCTCCGCGGTCATCTTCCGGTTCTTGGCAATGGTGTATCCGGCCAATGCAATCAGCCAAATGGCCACGACCGCCAGCACAGATAAGCACACCGGTCGCCATCGTTGACTAATCATTCTTGAAGATTATCCCCGTGGGCGGATTTGGCGATGAAAATCCGCTGGAACCGAATGACGCGAGCGTATAAGGATGCCAGGGCGACTACCGCAGCTTAGCCACTCAAGTCCAGCGTACGTGTGTCAGTTGGTCCGCGGTCTTCGACCAGTATTCAACGCCCCGAGGAGCGACACAGATTACTTTGCCGAGCCGTTGCGCGCTGGTTCGGAACCGAGGATGCGAGAGGAAGCGCCTGATAAAGAAAGCGGTCTGACCGGCATCCACATCGAACCACGCCAAGCAATAGCGTGAGTGAACGAGGTGGCGCTCGAAGAAATCTGCATCACGGGTCAAGAGTGTGGGTTGCTTCAGTCGCAGCAGGAAGGGGATAATATTATCGTCCTGCATCCCCTGGCGGTGATAGTCGCGGGATATGGAACGGAACCGGATACCCCAGTGCTGCAGGAGATCCGCCTGATCCCTCGTTACATTCTCATCGAGAACGTTCACGCCGCCGCAGCCACGTCCTCCGCCAAATGTCCCGCACGATTTAGCCATGCTCGGCGGGCAAGTTGCACCGCCTCCGCAACCCCTTCTTTGGTGATCTTCCCGTCTCCCCAGCGGTAGCAGATGAAATCCCATGAAAGCCCGCGCTCCACATCCGCTAGCACGTCAGCGACTGTTACCCGCGTGCCTTTGAAGGTGGGTCGCCCCCGGCAGATTCTGGGGTCAGCCACGATGAACTGGCCAAGTTTTTTCCGCTGCGCCGTTCTCATGCCCACATGTTGCCACAGGCGATCGGCCACTGTCAAAACCATCCTTCCGCTGGCTGAGCAGGGCTGGCTTGTCTGGAAGTCCCTGGCTCTAACAGGTCAGTCATGGCCCTGAGACACTAAAGAGCTGTGCTCGGTTTTTCTGCATCCTTCTGCCCATTGAATCCGCCATCCAGAGCAGAGTGGAGCGTGAGTCTGACAGCCCGGCTGTGTCAAACTGTGGCATGAGTTCGTGGCTTGAGTGGGTGCGGCGAAGGCGCCTGGCGGCCTTGGGGGCAGGCCTGCTATGCCTGCTGGCGGCTTGGATGCTATGGGGCTTGCGTGCTCCCCATCGGGACCCGTTCGTCGAGGCCATCCACAAGCGGGGCTATCCGGCGACGCCGGCGGAGTTGGATGCCTGGTACGAGTCCGTTCCCCCAGCGGAGAATGCGGCATTGGTATATACAAACGCATTTGGGTTCCTGACGAACACCACCGGCCCGATCACCAACTTCACCAGCAAGAGCTGGCTGCCGCCCATCGGCCAGGGCCTGTCATCCGAGGAGCAGAGCGAACTCAAGGCTATCCTGGCGGAAAGCCAACCCGCATTGCGCCTGTTCTACTTGGCGCCGGCCTCGGGCCGCAGCCGTTACCCGATTCACCTCCAGGACTGGCCGGGGATGCTGCTGCCGCACCTGGCGAAGACAAAGCAGGCAGTTTCCTTGCTGAGCGCCGAGGTGTTGCTGCACGCAACGGAGGGCGATGCGGAAAAGGCCACGCAAGCCTTCCTGGCCGCTGGCCGATTGGCCGACTCGCTGAGCGAGGAACCGATCATCATTTCGCAGTTAATCCGCTATGCCGACTGGGACATTCTCCTGTCTCGCCTTGAGCGCGCCCTCTGCCTGACCGCCTTCAGTGAACGGGAACTGGCATCGCTGCAAGAGGCGGTCGAGGCCGCAGAGCGGCCCCGGGCGATGGCTCGCGCCTGGGGTGGGGAGCGGGCCGTGCACCTCTCTATTTATACCGACCGCAAGATGATGGAGGTGGCATTCAGTCAGGGATACAAATCGGGCGGCGGGCTGGCTCCGTTTCTCGCGGCTACCTGCTCGGGCCTATTCCGGGCTACCGGCCTGCTGCAAAAAGACGAAGCTTTCTTCTGCGATAGGATGGGCAGGTATCTGGCCGCATCTGAGCTCCCTTACCCGGCCCGGTTTGCCGCAACCCAGCAGTTGGCGACCGTGACGAATCCACCTAGCCCCCTTTACATCTTTTCCCGGCTGCTGCTGCCGCCCGGACGGGTGCAGGTTCGCGATGCCGATCACGTGGCTCGCGTGCGCGTGGCGGTGGCCGCCCTGGCCGTCGAGCGCTTCCGCCTGGCTCACACCAACGCTTTGCCCGAGAGCCTGGAGCAGTTGGCTCCCGCCTGCTGCAAGGCTATGCCGGCCGACCCATTCGACGGCAAACCGCTCCGCTACAAGACCCATGGCGCGAGCTATGCAGTATATAGCATCGGCAGCGATGGGCAGGACGGCGGCGGCGTGGCTTGGGATTCCAACTATCTCAAGGTGCCGCAGGACGTCGCTTTTGTGGTGAAGCATTGACGGATTCAGCATGAGTGCGTTGTTGGATACCCTGCGGCGGAAGCGCCTGGCGGCATTGGGCGCAGGCGTGGTTTTGCTGCTGGCCACAGGCGTGCTTTGGGGTGTGCTCACTCCGCACCGGGACCGGTTCGTCGAGGCCATCCACAAAAAGGGCTATCCCGCGACGCCGTCGGAGTTGGATGCCTGGTACTTGGCCGTTCCTCCAGCGGAGAATGTGGCGCTGGCTTACACGAATGCTATTGCCGGGCTGACGAACGCCACCGGCCCAGTCACCAATTACACCAGCAAGAACTGGCTGCCGCCAATCGGCGAAGGCCTTTCACCCGATGAAAGGAGCGAGCTGAAGGCTGTCCTGGCGAACAACCAGGCTGCCTTGCGCCTGCTGTATGCGGCGCCCGCTTCTGGCCGCAGCCGTTATCCGATTCATCTTCAGGACGGGCCGGCGACAGAGCTGCCGCATCTTTTCAAGATAAAGCAGGCGGCTTCGTTGCTGAGCGCGGAGGGCTTGTTGCATGCAACTGAAGGCGATGCTGAGAAGGCCACCCAAGCCTTCCTGGCTGCCGGCCGAGTGGCCGAATCGTTGAGCGAGGAGCCGATCCTCATTTCGCAGTTGGTGCGCTATGCCGATTGGGCGTTCCTGCTGCCGCGCCTCGAGCGCGCGCTCAGCCTGACGCCTTTTACGGAGGCCCAATTGACTTCGCTGCAAACACTCGTCGAGGCTGCGGAGCGGCCCCAGGCGGCGCTTCGCGCGATGGTCGGGGAGCAGGCCATTAATCTTGCTGTGTTTACCGACCGTAAAATGGCGGTGGACGCTTTCAAGGAGGTGCAAGGCTCGCGCGGGAGGGCGGGCGATCTCTTGGCGGCTGCTTCCCTGACGCTCTTCCGGGTCAGCGGCCTGCTGGAGAAGGACAAAGCGTTCTTTTGCGATGACATGGGCAGATGGGTCGCGGCATTGGAACTCCCCTACCCTGCCCGGTTTGCCGCGTGCGAGCAAGTGGCGATCATGACGAACACACCCAATCGCCTCTGTATCTTCTCCCGGACGTTCCTGCCGGGGCTGGGAAGGTTTCATATCCGCGAGGCCGACCACGTGGCACTCGTGCGCGTCGCTGCCACCGCTTTGGCCATTGAGCGGTTTCGGTTGGCTCATACCAACGCCTTGCCCGAAAGCCTGCACCAATTGACCCCCTGCTGCTGCCAGATGCTTCCGGAAGACCCTTACGACGGCATGCCGCTCCGCTACAAAACTCATGGCGCCAGCTACGCGGTATATAGCGTCGGCAGCGACGGCCATGACGATGGCGGCGTTGCCTGGGATTCTAAGTATCTGAAGGTGCCGCAGGATGTTACTTTCGTGGTGAAGCATTGAATGCGCACGTGGCTTGAAACGGTGCGGCGCAACCGCCTGGCGGCGTTGGGCGCAGGTGTGGGCTCGCTGCTCGGGCTCTGGGTACTTTGGAGCCTGTTCATTCCCCATCGCGACCCGATCGTGGAGGCGATCCGAAAGCAGGGCTACCCAGTGTGCCTGGAGGAGCTGGACGCATACTATCCGTCCGTTCCGGCCGAAGAGAATGCGGCCCTGATTTACACGAACGTCTTTGCCCTGCTGACGAACTGTCCCCGCGCGGACACCAGCTACAGGCTCCCTTCGCTCCCTGTTGGCCACTGCCTGCCGCCCGACGAGGTGCGCGAGCTGAAGGATTGTCTGGCGAAGAACCAGCCTGCCTTGCGCCTGCTCTACTCCGTGCCTGCTTCCGCCCACAGCCGTTACCCCACCCGGCTCGCCGATGGGTTCAACACCCTGGTGCCACACCTATCAGGCGTAAAGGAAGCCGTCGCCTGGCTGCGCGCGGAAGGGTTGTTGCACGCAACTGAGGGCGATGCTGAAAAGGCCACGCAAGCCTTTCTGGCGGCTGGCCGGGTCGCCGAGTCTTTGGGTGACGAGCCGCTGATCATTTCCCAGTGGGTGCGGTATGTCTGCTGGGCCGGCCTCTTGTCGCGGCTCGAGTGCGCGCTCAGCCTGACGACTTTCACCGACAGCCAATTGGCCGCGCTCCAGAAGCTGGTCACCAGTTCGGAACAGCCCCGGGCGATGGCTCGCGCCATGGCGGCGGAGCGGGCCAGTGGCATCAGTGCTTTTGCTGACCCCAGGGGGATGCCGCTGGCTCTGCCGCAAGCGCAGGGCTGGGGCGGCCCGCTCAGGGATTCCGTCGAGACAGCGGTGTTCTGGGCCGTGCGTGCCGCTGGGTTTAAGGAGAAAGATCGAGTGTTCTATTGCGACACGATGGCCAAACACATTGCAGCATTGGAGCTGCCATACCCTGCCCGGGCTGCGGCAGGACGGCAGTGCGCCGCCTTCACGACCGCACCAAGCCGCTTCCATTTGTTTTCTCAGATGCACCTGCCGGTGCTGGTGAGTTCGCATCGAAAGGACGCCGGACACGTGGCCAACGTGCGCGTGGCTATCGCTGCTCTTGCGATCGAGCGGTTCCGCCTCGCTCATACCAATGCCTTGCCTGCAAGCCTGGAGCAGTTGGCACCGGAGTGCTGCGAGAGCGTTCCTGCCGACCCTTTCGATGGGAAGCCGCTCCGATACAAGACGCACGGCGCCAGCTACGCCGTCTATAGCATCGGCAGCGATGGCCGTGACGACGGCGGCGTGGTGTGGGATTCAAAGTTCACCAAGGTTCCGCGGGATGTCGCGTTCGTGGTGAAGCATTGAGAGCGTTCGGCATGAGCGCATGGCTTAAAGCAGTCCGGCGGAAGCGCCTCGCGGTATTGGGAATAGGCGTGGGATTGCTGCTGGGGATTTGCGTGCTTTCCAGCCTGTTGGTGCCCCACCGCGACCTGATCGTGGAGGCCATCCGCAGCCACGGCTACCCGGTGGCCATGTCGGAGCTGGACCCGTGGTATCCGTCTGTTCCGCCGGCGGAGAATGCGGCCCTGATCTATACGAACGCCTTTGCTTTGCTGACAAACTTGACCGGCCCGAATACCTCCTTCACAAGCGCGTTGCCCCCAATCGGGCAGGGGTTGGCGGCCGATGAGGAGAGCGAACTAAAGGACGTGTTGGCGGATAACCAGGCTGCGTTGCGGCTGCTCTACTCGGCGCCTGCTTCCGGGCACAGCCGCTACGACGTGCACCTGGGCGACGGCTACAATGCTATGCTGCCGCACCTGGCCAAGACGAAGCAGGCGGTGACGTTGTTGAGCGCCGAGGGGTTGATGCACGCGACCCACGGCGATGCTGAACGGGCCACGCAAGCCTTCCTGGCGGCGGGCCGGGTGGCCGAGTCCGTGGGGGACGAACCTACAATCATTTCACAATTGGTGCGGTATGCGGATTGGAACGTCCTGTTGCCGCGCCTGGAGCGCGCGCTGAGCCTGACGACATTCACCGATCATCAGTTGGCCGCCATGCAGCAGATGGTCCAGGGTGCAGAACGGCCACGAGGCATGGCGCGGGCCATGGCGGTCGAGCGGGTCTGTGGTCTGAATGCGATCACCGACCGCAAGGTAATGGGAATGGCATTGCAGCAGCAGGGTTGGAACCATCGGCTCGCCGAGCTCTGGACAGAGGCGCCTCTGGGTCTGTACCAGGTCACCGGCTTGCAGGGTAAAGACAAGGCTTTCTATGCCGATAAGATGGCCAGCCACATCGCAGCGCTGGAGCTTGCTTACCCCGCCCGGGCAGCGGCGGGCGAGCAGATGGCGGCGCTCACGAACGCGCCGAGCCGCTTCCGTTTCTACTCTCAGTTGCTCCTGCCGGCGCTCGTGAAGGTGCATGCCAAGGACGCCAATCACGTGGCGAACGTGCGCGTGGCCGGCGCTGCGCTGGCCATTGAGAGGTTCCGCCTCGCTCATACCAATGCTTTGCCCGACAGCGTGGAGCAGTTGGCGCCAACATACTGCAAGACTGTTCTCGCCGACCCGTTCGATGGCAAGCCTCTCCGCTACAAAACCCATGGCGCCAGCTACGCCGTCTATAGCATCGGCAGCGACGGCCAGGACGACGGCGGTGTGGTCTGGGATTCCAACTACACGAAGGTGCCGCAGGATGTTGCTTTTGTAGTGAAGCATTGAGAGCGTCCTGCATGAGCGCCTGGCTTGAAACAGTTCGGCGGAAGCGCCTCGCGGTAATGGGGGCAGGCGTGGGATTGCTGCTCGCCGTCTGTGTGCTCTTCAGCTTGTTCGTTCCCCATGGCGACCTGATCGTGGAGACCATCCGCAAGCAGGGCTATCCGGCGTCGCTGGCGGAATTGGACGCCTGGTATCCATCCGTTCCGCCGGCGGAGAACGCGGCACTGGTCTATACCAACGCCTTTGCTTTGCTCACGAACTTGAGCGGCCCGAACACATCCTTCACGAGCGCGTTGCCCCCAATCGGGCAGGGCTTGTCGGCCGATGAGGAGAGCGAACTGAAGGATGTGTTGGCGGATAACCAAGCCGCGTTGCGGTTGATCTATTCGGCGCCGGCTTCCGGACACAGCCGTTATCCCGTGTGCCTGGGCGACGGGTATAACGTGATGCTGCTGCACCTGGCAAAGACTAAGCAGGCGGTTACGTTGCTGAGCGCGGAGGGCTTGATGCGTGCGAGCCACGACGACGCTGAAAAGGCCGCGCAAGCCTTCCTGGTTGCCGGCCGGGTGGCCGAGTCTCTGGGTGACGAACCGACGGTCATCTCGCAGTTGCGGCGGTATGCCGATTGGGCCATCCTGTTGCCGCGCCTGGAGCGCGCGCTCAGCCTGACGACTTTCACCGACAGCCAATTGACCTCTCTGCAAAAGATGCTCGAGGCGGCGGAACGGCCCCAGGCCATGGCTCGGGCTATGGCGTTCGCGCGGGTCTGTGGCCTGAATGCAATGACCGACCGCAAGGCGATGGGTATGGGATTACAGAAACGGGGTTGGAACCGCCAGCTCGCCGAGTTCTGGATATGGGCGGCTGTGGGTCTGTTTCGGGCTACAGGCATGCAGGGGAAGGACAAGGCTTTCTATGCCGATACGATGGCCAGACACATCGCGGCATTGGAACTGCCCTATCCCGCCCGGGCGGCGGCGGGCACGCAGGCGGCGGCGCTCACGAATGCGCCGAACCGTTTCTGTGTCTTTTCTCAGTCGCTCCTGCCGGCGATGGTGGTGGTGCATGGCCGCGACGCCAATCACGTGGCTAAAGTGCGCCTGGCGACGGTTGCCCTGGGCATTGAGCGCTTCCGCCTGGCTCACACCAACGCCTTGCCCGAGAGCCTGAAGGGGTTGGCGCCGAGCTTTTGTGCGACCGTTCCCACGGACCCTTTCGGCGGCGAACCTCTCCGCTACAAGACGCACGGCGCCAGCTATGCCGTCTATAGCATCGGCAGCGATGGCCAGGATGACGGCGGCGTGGCGTGGGATTCCAACTACACGAAGGTGCCTCAGGACGTGAGCTTCGTGGTGAAGCATTGAGCGGCTCTGGGCTTTGTCTGTCAATTGAAATCACTCAGGGCTCCGCCACCGTTATCTATCCAGCGCCTACTTGCTGAAATCGCAGGAAAACAGGCATTCTCCATGCCCAGCGAATTCCTATCCTGCTGTAACCACAGCGGCTTACTGCTACTGCGAAAGCGAGGATGCTGAGGGGGGTGCCTTCTCAAAGTAGCTCGGTGCTAAGTCCGAGAAGGACAGGAGGTTACGCCAAAAGGCGTCCAAATGTTATCTACGGAGTATCTGCGGTGTGTCTCCGGCGAGTATCCGGCGTGTCTCCGGTGAGACTCGCCTGAGAGCTGCGGCAGGCCCTGTGGACGTGGTCAACTGAAATCGCTTCGTCTAAACCGCCTAACCCGCATATGTCGCACGTTCGCGATCGGAGCACGGCCACAAGGTAGGGCAGTGCGTCCCGCCTGCCCGTCCCTGCGTGCTGCGGCCTTCCTCGGGCTGGCGGGATGCACTGCCCTGCGTTACCGGCTGTCGCCCTTTCCTGCGGGGCGTGAACTATGCCGGCTATAGGATTTGCCCTGTCTTTTTCTCTTATTGCGATTACCTTCTAAGCTGGATGCGATGCGGCTTCCTTATCGCGGCAATAATGGTCGGGGTGGCGTTTTATGTCCCTGCCCAAGCCGTGGTCACGCCCGAGGATGCTGCGCAAATGCCGCCGCCGGCCAGTCATGCCGTGAGCTTCTCGAAGGAGGTCATGCCCATCTTCGAGGCGAGCTGCATCAAATGCCACGGTCGTGGCAGGGACAAAGGCGGGTTTCGCCTCGATACGCGTGCGACTACGCTCCAAGGGGGAGATAGCGGGCCGGTGGTCATCCCGGGCAAGAGCGCCGAGAGCCTGCTCATCGCTCTCGTGCAGGGAGTTGACCCGGACAACTTCATGCCAAAGAAGGGCTCGCGGCTGACACCGGAACAGGTCGGCCTGCTCCGCGCGTGGATTGATCAGGGCGCGCTCTGGGATAGGAATGTGAGCTTTGGCCGGGTGGACCCAGCCAACCTCAAACCGCGCCTGCCTGTGGTTCCAACCGCGGTGAAGGCCACTAACCCGATTGACCGCTTCCTCGAGCCTTACTTTGTGGCGCACCGCATAAGGCCGCCCAAGCCCGTCAGCGATCGCGTGTTCGCACGGCGCGCCTACCTGGATGTGATCGGGCTGCTGCCGCCGCCGGAGGATTTGGAGGCATTTCTCGCCGACCGGCATAAGGACAAGCGGGAGCGGTTGGTGGAGCGGTTGCTTGGCGACGACCGCAACTACGCCGAGCATTGGCTGAGCTTCTGGAA
>Ga0181532_10002268_pt1 | contig 17979 bp, 21 predicted proteins | sample PEATcosm2014_Bin_33_FD_119768 | JGI IMG/M metagenome (GOLD analysis project Ga0181532, IMG submission 119768) | Peatland microbial communities from MTU Mesocosm Facility, Houghton, MI, USA - PEATcosm2014_Bin11_30_metaG | ecosystem: Environmental > Terrestrial > Soil > Wetlands > Peat | place...
GGCGAAAAGATATCCGATGAGAAAATGCAACAACTTGTGCTTACCCACCACAAAACGCTACCAGGCTGGAACTACACCCTGGCTCCGACAACTATGTAAAACTATTTTTGCGCGCTTCCTTAGGATCTTTGGCATACGCTGCGGAAGCCAGACCGAGTACGACGCAAACCATCCAATTGGAACGCATTCCACGCGCCTCCAGAAAATAGCGAACTCGATGAAAACCGGGGCGAACGAGCCCCCTCGGTTCAGGACTATTTTTCTATGGCTTGGGAGGGGAAGACAGAGCACTGCAGTAATAGACCGGAAGTTACTTTAGGAGTTCGGGGAGGAATCGAGTCACGCAGCCCAGCAGTCGTGCAGCGGAGGAGAAACCGTCGAGCTTCGCTCGACGGACAGCCGGGGCGGCCGGCCCACATGACTATCGTTCCGTGACTTCTTCCAGGGTTTGAAAGAATGCCGGGTAAGAAATCGCGGCCGACGCTGCCCCCCGGATCAACGTGTCGCCCTGGGCCCGCAGCGCCGCGACGGCGAAGGCCATGGCGATGCGGTGATCACCGAAGGAGTCGAGCTCGGCGCCGTGGAGAACCTGTCCCCCGGGAATCGTCAGCCCGTCTTCGCGTTCTTCCACCTGCGCGCCCATGAGCCGCAGGTTCGTGGCCACGGCTGCGATGCGGTCCGATTCCTTCACGCGCAGTTCCTTGGCGTCGCGGACCTCAATTCCCTGTTCAGTGTAGGGAGCGATTGCCGCCAGCACGGGAATCTCGTCGATCAGCGCGGCCGAATCGGCGCCCGCGATGGTGGCGTGTGTGAGTCGTCCGCCTTCGATCTGCAGCGCTCCGACGAGTTCTCCGTGAACCTCATCGAGTTGAGTCACCGAGATGCGCAGTCCGATTTGCATGAGGATGTCGAGCAGGCGGGCGCGCGTGGGATTCATCAGCAGGTTGGGAACGGTCAGTTGCGAATCCGGGAACAGGGCCGCCGCGCACAGAAAGAATGCCGCGCTCGACAAATCGCCCGGGATGCGGGCTTCCATGCCGCGCAAGCGCTGGCCGCCGCGAATGCGCACTTCATTTCCGTGGCCATTACTCCTGCGCTCAAGTTTCGCACCAAAGGCGCGCAGCGCGACCTCACCGTGATCGCGCGTGCGCATCGATTCTTCGATGCGAGTCTCACCGTCGGCGAACAGTCCGGCAAACAGCAGGCACGATTTCACCTGCGCGCTGGCCACGGGCATTTCGTAGTCGATGGCCTTCAGGGCTGCGCCGGTGATGCGCAGCGGCGGCTTTCCCTCGTGTGATGCGATCTGCGCGCCCATGGCGGATAGCGGCGTGATGACGCGCGCCATGGGACGGCGGGAAAGCGACTCATCGCCAGTCATCTCGCTGGTGAACTTCTGTCCCGCGACAATACCGCTCAGCATGCGCATTGTCGAACCCGAGTTGCCGCAATCGAGGGCGCTGTCGGGAGCGGCGAGCGACAGTCCGCGTCCCTTTACCTCGATCGTGTTGTCCAGGCCATCTTTGCGATTGCGTTCCCATGCAACGCCGAGCGAGCGCATACATCCGAGGGTGCTCGCGCAATCGGCGCCGGTCGAGTAATTCTCCAGGCGCGATGGTCCCTCGGCGATGCCCGCCAGCATGGCGTAGCGATGGGAAATGGACTTGTCTCCGGGGAGTCGCACAGTGCCGCGCACGTTGCGTGCCGGACGCACCATCACTGGGGAGCCGTTTTTCATTCTGCGATCAATATAGCGGATCGGGGTTGGGAAGAAAGATCACAAATACCCACTTCTCGCAAACGACGCGAGCAATGGGGCACCCGGATCTATTTCGCATAGGCCATGGCCTTGGCTTCTGCGGCGGCCTCTTTCAGAATGTTGGCGGGCACTTCTTTCAATGTTGCGCCGAACTCGAACATCGGCGTCTCGACGCCGCGGCCCCAGCGGGCGACTTCCCAATGGGCGCGCACAAATTTCACGTCGGCATGCGCAGTCAGGTCAAGCAGCAGCGGAGATTCTCCGCAATAAAACTTCTGGGGGAATGCGGCGATGGACTTCGCGCCCCACGTCGTGCCGTCGGCCGAACCATAGATGCCGAGGTCAAGCGATTCCTGTTCGATAATCTTCGTAATCGCAAGCGTCACCAGGAAGACTCGACTGGTGGCGCCGCCCACGGCAACCGCAGGGCCGTCGCCCTTGGCGCTCACAACTGTTAGCGCAGCGACTAGAGAGGTATCCATCATTGTCATGGCGAGAGGATTCTAACAAATCTGGCAGGGGAATAATGCTTGAACGCGTAAGTCGTTGAGCCTGCGTGTAAGTGATTGAAAAGTCGTAGAACGCTCCTAGCCTAGCAGTCTCGTAGACGAACGATCGGGCTGCGGATGACTTTCTGGCTCCGCCTCGGGAACAACCATCGCTGCCAAGGCCGTTTCCGGCCCAAGGAAATGGCGCCCTGGTCGGCATCCCTGGCGCGCAAAACTTCATCGTCAGCTTTCAGCAATTTATGTACGTACATATACAGCTTATAAACTTGTACATCTTTGGCGAAAGTGTAGGTACGGGACCGTATGCCATCTACTCCGTCGGATGCGGACCGGTGAAATCACTGCAGCACGGCTTCCGTACGGGCTTGAACTCCATGAGTTCCACGCGTACGAGATCGGGATCGTACAGGTTCAGCTGCCACTTGCCGTCTTTGCCCATCTGGGCCTTTTCGTCGCCGTGCGGCTTCCAGCCACGCGATTCCAGAATCGCCTGCGCCTCCTTCATGTCGGCGACGCCGAGGGAAATGTGGTTCATCACGCCCGTCAGCCGCAGATCGGCATGTTCGGGCTGGTTCAGCATGTATTCGATCCAGTCGGTGCCGTCGGGCACCTGCAGGGCGAGCCAGTCGGTCTCATCGTCTTTCATGCCACCGTGCCAGTAGGGGCGGAAACCGAGGATGTCGCGGTAGAAGTGGTCTTCGGCTTCGCGGTGGTAGACCAGAAAGCCGGCGTGAATCATGTGGCGCGAGACGGCGGAAGGTGCCGGCGGCGCAGCCTCCGCCTTGCCGCGCTCCACGAACTCGATCTTGTGTCCTTCCGGATCATCCACCACAAAAAAAAGACTGTGGTCGGCCCGCCCCTGAATCTCGGGAACTTTGATTCCCTGTCCGGTCAGATATTTTCGAAGCTCGGCGATGTTATCGGTTCTCAAAGCAACGTGATCCATGCGGTCGGTGGACTTAGGATCGGGCGCCGGACTGTAGCCGACCCACTGCGTCCCCACGATGTACCGGAGTGTGCCGCCCGGCTCGACCGGTTCAGTGGAGGCCAGACCGAGGACGTCACCGTACAACTTCTTCACTCCGTCCGGCTGAGTTGTATAGAAGGACACGTGATCGATACCGAGAATGCGCGGCCGCTGAGCAGGGACTTGCGCGGCGGCAAGAATTTGGAGCACGACAATGGTGAGCACGACGGCGAATTTCTTCATGATGTCTGTGATTCTAGATCAAGCGGCCACAGGGGCTAAAGCCCCCATGTGTTCGTTCGTTTTACGCGGCGCTTAAAGCGCCGCTTTTCCACGGTTGTGCACGTTTCTCTCGCAACCCGATCATCCTAGAGGCTATCCAGAAACTGGCGGAGAAGTTTGGCTGCTTCTCGCCACTGCTCCCAGGGTGAGTAGTGGCCGGCTTTGGGGATGACGCGCATCTCGCTGTTCGCAATGTGCTGACGCATCAGCTCGGCTTCGTTCACGCCGGTCATGAGGTCTTCGTCACCGGTCACCAGCAGCGTGGGAACATTGATGGTCTTCAGGGTTTCAACGGAGTCGGGGCGGGCGGCCATGCCGCGCTGCACTTGCGCAACGTCTTCGGGAGACATCTGATCCATCATTCGGTATGTGTCATCGACGATGTCGGGGCGATTTTCGCGTGTCGTCTTCCCTAGCAGCTTCGGGATCATCGATTCGAAGAACGGTTCGGTGCCGCGTTCGAGAACATCGTTTGCGGCCTGCAGGCGTCCGGCGCGGGCTTCGGGACCATCGGCGGGCGCTTTCGTGTTGCAGAGACCGAGCGCAGCCACGCGGCCGCCATGTTTTCGCCAGAACTCGAAGAGCACGTATCCTCCGATCGATACCCCGACCAGAGGAGCGCGGCCTATGTTGGCGTCGTCCATCACGCGGGCAATGTCGGCGGCGTGTTTGTCCATCGTGGCCGGACCTTCGCCGACGCCGGACTCGCCGTGTCCGCGCAGATCGGGCAGAACAACGCGATAGCGCGTGGCCAGAGTCTCAGCCACGGGCAGCCAGAATACGTGGTTGACAGGGAAAGGGTGCAGTAGGACAACCGGAGAGCCCTCGCCGAGCGACCAGTAGACGATTTCGGCGTCGCCGCTCTTGATGCGCTGGGAGGGGATGCGCTCCATCTGGGAATTAGATCACAAGCACGGCGTCCGCCGTCCGGCTTCCCGTCTTCGGGCGGCGCGCTCGGCTACTGGTTCGTCACTTGCTGGGCATTCATGGGCGCGGGAAGCAGGAGCGGCTCTTCCGGCATCACGATCCACGCGATGATGTAGGGAATGAACCCGACGCCGGACATAATCGCCGTCACCAGCCACACCACGCGTACCAGGCTGACATCAATGTCGAAGTACTCCGAGAAACCGAGGCAAACGCCGGCGACCTTGCGCCCCAGGCGTGGACGTACCAGCTTGGTCCGGGCCATCGAAGCACCGACGCGAACGCCACAATAGGCGCAAACCGCCGCATCGTCCTGAATTGCTTTTCCGCAATAGTTGCAGTACATGGCTCCGCCTCCCACTTGATGGTACGTAATTGTAAGCTGAAAGTTCCCTTTGGCCCCAATGCTCTTCTTACAGTTCAAGAGTAATGATCTCTAGCAGTTCATCGCCATTGACGACCCTTGCACCCGGATAGATCTGGGGAAAGTGCCGTTTGTTCCCGGTCACCAGAAAGTCAGCTTTCCCCGCGAGCGCGCAAGCGCTCAACTTGTCGGCATCTGGATCGGGCGAGGTCCGGGCTATTGGACCCGGGTGAAGAGGGTCGCCGCGGCGGCGGAGCAAGTCGAGTAGGGCGTCGACCTCGTCGGCGGGAAATCCAACCCTCGGCCGAAGAAGAACCTCAGAGTATTCATCGAGAATCTCGGGCGAAAAGCAAGAACGACCAGACCCTGGTTAATCGCCATGACCAGCAAAGCTTCGTTGCCTTCGGAATAGACCATGGCCGACACGAGGACATTCGGGTCGATGACGGCACGGATCACCTGCGTTTCTCGCGCCGGTACGCAGAAATTTCGGCGTCGGGTTCGGGCGCGGAGAGCTTGTCCAAGCCTCTCTTCTTGGCCCCGTTCCAGGCTTTCTCCAGCCAGTCGGGTGGGGGCGCAGCGGTGCGAATAAAGTCCTGCACACGCATGATGACCACAGCCGGCTCTCCTCGCCGCTCCACGACGAAGCGCTCGTTGTTTTCGACGGCACGGTCCATGATCTGACCGAATTGTGTGCGGGCAAGGTGGGCGTCGACGCGGCGATTCATCGGCTTACTCCATCCATCGATCAATTGATGCATTGATCACACCACAAATTCTCGGCAGTTCCCTTCATTACGGCCGGTCCTCTATTCGCGGTACGCTTCCCTGATGTAGCGGCGGGCTTGGTCGGCGGGGCCGGTATTGGCGTTACCTGCCAGCACGGTTTGATACTTCTTCATGGCCAGTTCGCGTTTGTCGAGCAGGTCGTACATTTCTCCCGCGGCCAGATTGGCCTTTTGCAGGATATCGGGATCCGGGTTGGGAGCTTCGTTAACCAGTTCATAGGCGGCGGCCGCGCCGGCAAGATTTTTCTCGCTGCGCAACAGTTCTCCCAAACCCCACGCTGCCAATTCGTAATGCAGGTTGCCGTACTTCCCTTCGCGACCGTTTTGCCAAACTCTGCGATACGTAGCTTCCGCCTCCTGCAGGTGACCCGCCGCGCGCTGCAGGTTGGCTGCTTCGGTGAGGAACAGGTGATTCCTGGGGTACTTCGCCGACAGTTCGTTCATGTAGCCGAGCGCCTCGTCGTACTGCTGCTCGCGCCGGAGAAACAAGGTGAGCACGACTTTGGCGTCGACCGAGTTCTCACCGTCGCTCTTGGCGACCTCGCGAAGATAGTCGAGACCTTTTTCCGCCGATCCGCTCAAGCCGGCCAGGGCCGCAGCCATCTTCACGCTCCAGGGCAGGCGCCCGATCACGTAGTTATGTGTGCCCACCACCATCTTCGCGTCCACATAGCCGGGATCGAGTTCGAGGACATGTTCATGGTCGTGGCGCGCCCCAACGGCGTTGCGCAGGGCGGAAAACCACGCCCGCTCGACCAAGCCCGTGTAGACGGAGAATTGCGCCCGCGTAACGCCGCGGCAGTAGAGAGCGTTGATGTCTTTGGGATTCGCCTTGAGTTCCTGCTCTTCGAGAGCCTCTGCACGGCGCACCAGTTCCTTGATCCGCTCCTTGATCTTCGCATCCGTGGGGCGGGGGGTGCGACCGATGAAGCTGTCATTGGCATAGTCGCCGGTGTTCATGGCTCCGGTGTCGTAGAGGTCATGCATCAGCACGGAGGTCAGCAGATGGTTGACAGCAAAGGGATCGTTGGGATGCTTCTCCGCAATCTTCTCGAACTCCTGCGTCGCGCGGTCGTAATCCATGTTGTAGAAATGGTCGAAGGCGGCGTCAGACTGGGGATCGTGCGGGGCGCCGTGGAGAGCACTCGCTGCGGAGGTCGATTGGCTTAGAGCGGGAAGACCGGAAGCGAGGAGGAGGCCCAGGAGGATCAACAGTCCCTGAGCGCTGTGCTTCCGGTGCGAAGGATTGGGTTCGGTTGCCACGGATCGAATGACTCCTAGTCTAAACGAAGTCGAGCTTCGTCTCCGGAAAGTCGAGCTGTGCTCGACGGACAGCCGAGAGCCTGCCCTGAGCGAAGTCGAAGGGGCGGCTTTCCCTACATTCTGGCCCGAGAGTAAGGCCCGGAACCAAGAACGTCATCTATGTGCCGTCCACGCTACCTGTCCTGGGCGCCAGGCGACCCTATAATCGGTGCAGCTACAGACTGATCCAGGTTGCGGGAAGGCTCATACGAGCAGGTTGCGACCGGTCCGCCGAATGGAGCTCGGCGGACCAAAGCGGCGCTGGAGTTAAGATGCCGATCCGGACATCTTGAGATTCAGCGTCTTAAAGAACGGAGCCGTCCCGCACCTTGTCAGATGTTCTGTTTGGCGCTTTACCCGTTCACGGGCTTTCGTAACCGGTGCATCTTTACCTGCTGGCGCGCGTAATTATTGCCTGTTCGGTCCGGCTGGCAACTGTTAGAAACAATTGCAAGTATTTGTATCTGGGGCACTTAAAATCAGGCTGGCTTTGGCGGTTGGAATGCCATGGAAGTGCTTAAGGTCTTCGCCGTAGGACATACTATGTCGGAAGTAGTTCAAGAAACGCATCAGGAGTTTTGGCGGCCGCCTTCGCCGGTTGCAGCCGAGGAGATGGTCGTCCGGGAACCAGTCCCAGCCATGGCCGAGGCCTGCCCGCGTTGCGGCACCGAGTTTCTGCTGGGCTCGCGATTCTGCCACACCTGCGGCGGGCGACGTCCGGAAGCGGTAAGCGCGGAGGCGCGAGCCGACGCTGCCGTAATCGCCGGCCTTTGGAAACAGGCAGTGTCCTGGATGCACTCCGTGGGCGCGGGCGTTTCGTGGAGCAAGATTCAGTTCCCTTCCTGGCTACGCTACCTGCACTTCCACGAGATCAAGAGCTGGGTGGGGCTTTCTACAGCCTCGCTGATCGCATTCCTGATCGGCATTGGATGCGTTGCGGGAGCGTTGCTGGTCGGACTGCTCACGGCCAAGACCTATGTAGACTGGCAAGCCATTCAGTTCTACCGCGCGGAATGGTTGCTGGCGGCAACCGCGTCGTTTGTGGCGGGAATCCTTCTGAGGAAACCTTCTGATCGCGATAGCGACTAAGCCCGCCTACGATTCAGTTCCCGATCCCGCCGCACGCCTCTGCTGGCTCATCCTATAAAGATGGTGAACTGGACCCGTTCCCCGACCCAAGGGATGGCCATTGCCGATCGCGGCGGTGACGTAGGTTTTTGCCAGGAGCGCGGCTTCGGCCAATCCCCGATCGAGCGCCAGGTGGCAGGCCATGGCGGTGGCGAAGGCACATCCGGTGCCATGAGTTGAGTTGGAACGCTGGCGCTCCGCCTTGAAGACTTCCTGCTCTATCCCACGCTTGGTTGCGAAGCTCAACAGATCGATGGCTTTCTCGAGGTGACCTCCGGTGATGACCACGGCGGAGGCGCCCATCTCGTGCAGCTTGGCGGAGGCGGCTTTCATTTCGTCCAGGTCGGTGACTTTGAGGCCGGTGAGGATTGCAGCTTCGTCGACATTGGGCGTCACTACGTCAGCCAAGGGGATTAGCCTCTCGACCAGAAGTCTGGTTCCAGCGGCGTCCAGTAGTTCTGCGCCAGAAGAGGACTTGAGGATGGGATCGAGCACAATGTTGGGCAGGTGAGCCTCTCCCGGCCGGTCCCCAGAGCGGCTTCCCGGCTGGCTGGAAAGAAAGTCGGCTACCGCCTTAGCCACCTTTCCCGATCCCAGCATGCCGATGTGAACGGCGGCTATTTCCATGTCGGCTGCCAGTTCCTCGAGGGTGTCGGTGATGAGGGCTGGATCGACGGCCGCAACCCGCTTGACCCCGGAGGTGGACTGCACGGTCAAAGCGGTGATGCAGGCCACGCCGTAGCAGGCGTGGGCGGCAATGGTCTTAATATCGGCGGTCACGCCGGCTCCAGAGGAGGGATCGAACCCCGCGATGGTGAGTACGATGGGTGGTTTTTCAGTCATGGCTTGAGTTCTGACGAGTCCGATAGTAACCCGGTTCAGGGCCCAGCATCTCATATCGGCGGGGCTTGGAAGTTACTTTCAGAGCAAGCCGCAAGAAAAAAACTTTGGGTGCTGACCTTCGGGACATCCCGTAAGTACATGATTCTATGTATGTTGCTGATGTTTACACTGTAAGTCATTGATTCCAGTAAAGTTGTAAATTCTACCTTACCCCTGGCCTTTAGTTATTTACCTTTTAGTAAATGCGTAAGCTTCCTGAAATAAAGGGCCTTACCCGGATGTGCCTAAATTACCAATGGGTTACGTGTGACATCCATAACTAGGAGGTCATCGACCGACCCCCCATTTCGCCTTGACAGGAGTTTGGCACGTCAATAGCATCTACAAACTGCAGTTAAATACCAGCCTTAAGGCCAAGGGCACTTTTGAGTATGCGAGGAGAACTGAATGCGCAGATGTATAGCTCATGGACTGGCGATTGCTTGTCTAATCGTCGGCCTGGGAGCGGCTCAGGGACCGAACATCTCGGAGGCGACAGCGGCTCCAGTTAGTTCTGTTCAAGTGAAACCCGAAGTCCGCCAACAGGTCGTCAAGACCAAACCGTATCAAATTGGGACAGCGTCTTGGTACGGGCAGATATTCGAGGGGAAACCCACGGCGAGCGGTGAGCCGTACGATATGTACGACATGACCGCGGCCCACCTGACGCTTCCTATGGGAAGCTATGTGCGGGTCACGAACCTGCGCAATGGCCGGGCCGTCGTGGTCCGGGTCAATGACCGCGGGCCCATCGTCCCAGGTCGGATTATCGACCTGTCGTACGGTGCTGCCCAGGCGTTGCAGTTCAAACATCGCGGTCTGCAACGCGTGCGTCTGGATCTGGTCGATCCCCGCCAACAAAAGCCCGTTTATCAGACGGTCGCGGTTAACCATCCCCCGGTAGCAAAACTCCCGTAAAAGCCAGTACACTAGCTGGGATGCGGGCAACATTACCCAGCCTTCCACACGGTGGCGTAAACCACCGGAACGATGATTTGCGCAACGATGATCCGCGCCAGCGGCTCATCGTTGCACTGGATGTTTCCACCGCCGCCGCCGCCCAGAAGATTGTGGCGGCGGTGGGAGACTCCGCGCTGACCTATAAAGTGGGTATGCAGCTCTACACGGCCGAAGGGCCGCAAGTGGTGCGGGATCTCGTGAACTCGGGACGACGCGTATTTCTCGATCTGAAGTACCACGACATTCCAAACACCGTGGGCGCGGCCGTTGGCGAAGCGGCGAAGCTCGGAGTGAGCATGCTGAGCGTGCACGCGTCGGGCAGCGGGAAGATGCTGCGCGCCGCGGTGGAAGCGGCGAAGACGCGGCCGGAACTGATCGTGCTCGCGGTCACCGTGCTCACCAGCATGGACGGGAATGACCTGGAAAAAATCGGGATTCGAGGCACGGTCGAAGACAGCGTGGTGCGGCTGGCCACGATCGCGCTGGCGAACGGATGCCAGGGCGTGGTGGCGTCAGCCCGCGAAGCCTCCACCTTGCGCGCGGAGCTTGGGGAGAGATTCGCGATCGTCACTCCGGGCGTGCGTCCGGCCGGCGTCGATGTCGGGGATCAAGTTCGTGTCGTCACACCCGCGGAAGCCATCGCGTCGGGAGCCAGCCACATCGTGGTTGGGCGGCCCATCACAGAAGCTGCGGATCCAGCGGCCGAAGCCAGAGCGATTCTAGGCCAGATCAGCGGGTAGGACTCGCAAACCCTGGTACCCCGACGCGGCAGGACATCGGTAGTATTTTAGTGGTATGATAGTAGTATGAAAGAGAAGACATCTGTCACACTCTCGCCGGATGTGCTGACCGGAATTGACCGCCTCGCCGGATCAAAGCGCTCGCGATCTGCCTTCATTGAGCATGTTCTTCGCCAGTATCTGCGAGAGCGGGCCAAAGCCGAGCGCGGCGCCCGCGATCTGGCAATTCTTAATAAATTTGCCGACGAAATGAATGCGGAGGCCGAAGATGTGCTCCGTTGCCAGGCACCCGAAGACTAGTTAGAGCGAACGATGAAACGGGCTGACATCTATCGCGTACACCGGCCCGGCGACGATCCCAAGCGTCATCCCTGCTTCGTGGTTGTGAGCCGTCAGGAGTTGATTGACTCTGCCTTCTCCACCGTGATCTGCGCGCCCATCTTCAGTCGCGGACGAGGATTGGTGAGTCAAGTCGCCATTGGTCCGGACGAAGGCATGAAGCACGAGAGTTGGATCATGTGTGACAATCTGGCGAGCGTGCGGAAATCCGAGCTGACCCAATTTGTGGGATCGCTTTCATACGCCAAGATTGCCCAATTGGACGAAGCGATAAGGGTCGCGCTGGCGCTGGAGTAGCGCGGGACCGATCGTCGGGGCAGCCCACAAAAGGAAAAACCGGAGCACGGAGGAATCACCTCCCGTCCGGTCCATCGCGAAACTCGAAACTGCGTCTTACAGCTTCTCGAAGAACTCACACGCCGAGCATGAGATGTAGACCCCGCCCGGGACACCGCGTTCGCGGTCTTTGACCCGCTTGACGATGCGCGTGGCCTTGCCGCACTTGGGGCAATCCGTGCTCTTGGTGGTGTCCATGACCTTCTTGCGGTCAGCTGTCTTTGCGATCTTGGCGCCTACGGCCATGTTGGATGTCTCCTGATCTCTTCAATATTTTGCGCAGCGCGATCCGCTTCGTCGTAGCAGCGGATATTGTGGATGGAATGTCTCCGAAATCTTGACCCGAAACTGCGGGGATCCACTCTGGAAGACTCTGAAGCTGCGTCTCGATTCTCTTCCGTCGCCTTTGATTTTACAGTAAGGTGGGGGCGGCTGTCTTGCGGCGGGGATTGTGGGCTGAGCTTTTGAGCGGATTATGACGCGTGCACTCGGACCCATTCTGAAAACCATGCTGTTCACGATCTTCGTGCCCGGGGCGGTCACTGTTCTTATTCCTTTCTGGCTTGTGGGTGGGTTCTCGAGGCCAGAGGCTGGGCCGCTGACGTGGCTCGGCGTTCTCATCTGCGTGGTGGGAGCGGCCATCTACTTCCGCTGCGCCTGGGAGTTCGCGGTTCGGGGATGGGGCACTCCGGCGCCCATCGCGCCCACGAAGTTTCTGGTTACGACGGCTCTGCACCGCTACGTGCGCAATCCGATGTACATCGGGGTGTTCGGAGTACTGATGGGCGAGGCTGTGACGTTTCGATCGCTGGTGCTGCTAGGGTACGCTGCGTTTTTCTGCGTGCCGGTGCAGCTGTTCGTCGTCTTCTACGAAGAACCTACACTGCGCCGACAGTTCGGCGAGTCTTATGAAGAATACCGGCGATCCGTCCCGCGCTGGATTCCCAAGTTCAGGGTGGGCTAGAAGCAATCAGGGCTCCGACAATGTGGCGTCCGGTTGCGCTAGTCGTCGCGAGTATGCTTTCATAAGCGCTCGACAGAACCAGTAACCAAGGGTTGCAATTGTCCTTCAGTTCCAGCATCGGCCGCCTTCAGAGTGGTGGACTTCAACCCGAGATCCTGCCTCCCGCGCCCGATGCCCCTGTTCTCGCACGTACGTCCCCTTTGCGGAGTGCCTCGATCGCAGGTGGACGCCCGCAATCGTGCGTATCGCGAAGCCATTCTCAACTTAAAAAAAGGATTCAACGGGTTGAGGGTGTTCGATCCGTTCCCCTACCGGTGTGATGCAACTGCATGTTATGCGGCGCGAGATGGACATCTTCTTTATCAAGACGACAATCATCTCTCCGCTGAGGGATCAGCCTATCTGGGCGAGCAGTTCTTAGCGGAACAGCCGCTAGTCAGCCCGTAGAGCTACGCCTTAGTCACTCTCCGATCCGGCCGCGCAGGACCGTGATCGACGCTTTCGGAAGCTGGTAGAGCGCTTCCGCGCCGCCGGCCGCGGTTGACTTCGAGGGCGGACCGTCCGGGTCTGCGTGCCCGCCGGCGCCTTCGCGGTGCCACTGATATTCGTTGGAGCCGAAGGTGATGCGGTCGACCTGACCTGAGAAATGGCGATCCTGTTTCCCTCCAGCGCCTGCGAATGCGACTTTGACGGCATGATCGTTGTACTGATCACGGTTGACCAGCATTACCGACCACTGTCCGTCTGGCCGCTCAACGGCGTAGGCCGTGACCAGCACATTTCCGGCAGCATCGTTGACATCGCTTGCGGCCTTGAACTGCTTGTGGGGCGCGTCGATGGGCTGTACCCATTCCCTCGTGATGACTTGCGCCGCCAGATACTGCGGCGGATAGCCCAGCACGTGATAGTTGGCGTCGATCAATAGAAAATTCCCGAAGCCGCCAAGGCTTCCCGGGGACGGCATGTAATGGAAATAGTAAGTCGCGCCTGCGCCCTCGCTCATCATGGTGCCGACGTAGTCAGCGAGCCACAGCCCGCTCTTCACGCTCGATGGAGGCGCACCGCCTCCGATGTTTCCTTCCGTCATGAAGAACGGAATGTTTGCGGGCAGGCCGTTGTCTCTCCAGACTTGCACGATGTGGCTGACGTATCCGGGCTCGGGATACAAATCTGCCCAGGAGTACGTAGGGCGATCCTGATACGGGTAATGTTCGAAGGAGAAGAAGGTGAAATCGCTGAGGCGTCCGTGGGCTTTCAGGTAATCGACGAAGCGGCCGAGCCAGGAAACTTTCCCGTTTGCGTCGGGCCAGACTTCGACGTCGCCAAACGTTCCCTCGAATGGCGGACCGCCGAGCTTTGCCTCAGGAACGAGTTTGTGAATCGCGGTGGCGAACTGGACATATAAGGCGCCATAGTCTTCGGGGAGCATGTGTTGGCCGTCGGCCTCTTCGCCCATTTCGATCCAGGAAATTGGATAGTGGCGCTTGTAGAGATACGCGATCTCGTTCGCCGCATCTTCCGGCGTGGAGTAGAGCATGGCGATCGGGACCATGGTTGGCAGGCCACGCGTAACGCCGCTGTTGAAGAAGAAATCGAATCCTACCTGGTCGCCGCGAGACTGGTCGAGATCGGAGGCCGCATGCCAGGGATCGACCGAGGACGGCCAGGTCACGGTCTGATCGCGACTGGGAAAATGGGTGACGTAATCGTTGAAGGCGCCGTCGGCGGAGAGCGCTCCGACGTAGAGCTCGTTGATGGCGTAGCCCACGCAATTGCGCTTGTCGGCTGAGCCGTGAGTGTCGCAAGTATTGGAAGACTCGGTCATCCAGATGCGGAGATAGCGGACCGGAATCATCCAGGAGACGAGCTTCAGCGTGACCGTGCCGCCCTTGCCTTCGCTGATGTTGCCCAAAGGAAACGTCTGCCACGTGCCCTTGGTGGTGCCGTCGTAGAAGGGTTCGAGTTCGCCGGTCCAGAATTGCACCGCGTAGCGCCTGGCGTACGGATCGGCCCACGCGATCCGGATGGCGTTGACGTCAATCTTGCTGCCTAGGTCGATCATCACCCACTGCGGATGGAGGGAGTCATCTTCGCCGGTGAAAGCCTTGGTCAGGTAGGGATTGCTCTTCCAATAGGAGTTGGGATCTCCGTCGGTCAGGCGCGACCAGCCGTTGCCGTCGCCGCGGCTGAAACCGCGATGCGGCAGCGGGGCTGCCCAGGAACTGTGGATCTCTCCGGCGGGCTCGGCGCTGCCGGTGAAGTAGCCTTCCTGCTTGTCGGCGTTGCTCCAGTTCCCGGCGGGATTCCAGTGCCAGGCCTCGACCATCAGCTCGGTGTTCTGGCGATAGGTCACGGTTTGCCATCCCGCGCCGAGGATTTCGTGCAGCAGCGAATCTTTCAGCAGGTGGTCGGGAGTGCCGGTGCGCAGGCGATCGATAGCCGCGCCTAGAGAGCGGACAGGGCTGAAGGTATTGGCCACGTGCGCGGGATCGGCGTCGACGACGACCTTCTGCGCGGTTGCTGCGTTCGCCGCCCACAGTACGGCACCGATCAAAAAAGAAACTGTAAGAAATCGACTCTTGAAACCTGACGTCATCATGCCTCCGTGATCTGTGAGCTAGCGGCAGCCGTTGCAGCTCTGCGACTGATTAGTGAATCGATTTAAGACTGGGAAAAGTCCGCAAACAGCATACACCGAACTCTTCTTCCGTTCTGTTGAAAAGGCTCCGTGCATTGCCCCGTTGACCGCTCTCCCGCGCCCCTGCTACCGTCATATGTTTGCCCTCGGGCGCGCGCCCGGTCTTGGGGACCCACTTCATCAGGAGATCATCATGCCTGCCATCAAATTTCGCGGGGTCGATTTCATTCAGTACGATTCCCTGCTGACGGACGAAGAGCGGCTGGTGCGCGACACCACGCGCCAGTTCATCGAAGACAATCTGATTCCCATCATTGAGGAATGCAATCGCGCCGGGCGCTTTCCGCGCGAACTGGTTAAGCCGATGGCCGAGCTCGGCTTTTTCGGCGCGTCGCTGAAGGGCTATGGTTGCGCCGGGATGGGCAACGTGGAATACGGCCTGATGACGCAGGAACTCGAGCGCGGCGACTCGGGCGTGCGCAGCTTTGTGAGCGTGCAGTCGGGACTGTGCATGTATCCAATTTACGAATTCGGCAGCGAAGGGCAGAAGCAAACCTGGCTGCCTCCCATGCAGAAAGGTGAAAAGCTTGGTTGCTTCGGACTGACTGAGCCCGACTTCGGATCGAATCCGGGCGGCATGCGCACACGCGCGAAGAAAGTCGGCAACGAATATGTGATCAACGGGGAGAAGATGTGGATCACCTCGGGCACCATCGCCGACGTCGCCATCATCTGGGCCAAGGTGGAAGACGAGAAGGACCGCATCCGCGGATTCCTGGTGGAAACCGACCGGCCCGGATTCAAGGCCGACGACATTCACGGCAAGTGGTCGCTGCGGGCGTCGGTCACTTCTGGGTTATCGCTGCAGGATGTGCATGTGCCGGAATCGAATCTGTTGCCGAAAACCGGCGGGCTGAAGTCTCCCCTGATGTGCTTGAACCAGGCGCGTTACGGCATCGCGTGGGGAGCGCTGGGGGCTGCCATGGCGTGCTACGACTGCGCGCTGCAGTACTCGCTGCTGCGCAAGCAATGGCGCGATCAGCCCATCGCGTCGCACCAACTCGTGCAGGACAAGCTTACGTGGATGATCAGCGAAATCACCAAGGCGCAGCTACTCGTGTTGCAGGTCGGGCGGTTGAAAGACGCTGGCAAGGTGCAGCCGCAACACATCTCGATGGCGAAACGCAACAATGTGTGGATGGCCTTGGAGTGCGCCCGCCTGTCGCGCGACATTCTCGGGGCGAACGGCGTGGCCGACGACTATCCCATCATGCGGCACATGATGAACCTGGAGTCGGTGAAGACCTACGAAGGCACGCACGACGTGCACTCGCTGATCATCGGGCAGAGCATCACGGGGATTGACGCGTTCTAGTTCGATGGATGAGGTCCGATGACTCCGGAGAAAAAGCGGCGAGTCGCGACGGCGGTGGCATTTCTCTCCGGTGTGCTGGCCTCCCTGGATGCAGTGCGCGACGCCAGAGTCTACTGGCCTCCGGATGTGGTCTGGGAAGCGTTGCGTAGCCCACAGCGGCTCGAACTGGGCGGCGGGATCGCGCTGATCTTGGTGACTCTCGTGACTTCGGTGCTGCAGCAGCGCGCCGCTTCGGAGCGTTAACCATGCGCCTTTATGCGATGGTGACGGCGGCTCTCGGCTGGTTCGCGCTCACGCTACAGTGTTACCTGACCGTAAGCCTTTCCATCGCGAATGGAAAGACTTTGATCGCGAGACTCGTCACATTCTTCCGCTACTTTACCATCCTCACAAACTTGCTGGTGGCTCTGATTCTCACCCGTTCAGCTTGGCGTCCAAGTGCCCGCAGGGGCGCGTTTCTCTCGCGTGCTGTGGTGCAATCCGGAACGGCGGTTTACACCGCGCTGGTCGGGATCGTCTATGCCCTGCTGCTGCACCAAATCTGGAATCCGCAGGGCTTACAGAAGCTTGCGGACGTGCTTCTTCACGACTTGCTGCCAATCCTGTACGCCGCATACTGGCTGATCTTTGTGTCCAAGAAGTCGATGCACTGGACGCGTGCTTTGTGGTGGCTGCTGTACCCCGCCGGCTATTTTGCTTACACATTGCTGCGTGGAGCAGCATCGGGATGGTACCCCTATCCATTCCTCGATGCCAATGCACTGGGATACTCTCGCGTGTCCGCAAACGCAGGCATGCTGCTGGCGGCATTTCTGCTGACGGGCCTGCTGCTGGTGGTGTGCAGTCGGTGGGTAGAACACAAAGCAGGTTCCGACCTGCGCTAAAGCGGGGAGGCCTGCGGTCCACCGATCATGCGAGTCGGGCGGGCGAACCCAGCGAAAAACCGAGAGGCGGCCGATGTAAGAATCTCCCGTCCGATCATGAACTCACGTCACCTTTTTGTAGAAGTCGAAGCAGATATGCTTTGATGCACAGGCTAGGTTGTAAATTCATTCAGGAGCACATCCGTGTTATTGATGCTGCCGATCGGACTCGCCGCCGTTGGCTGGGCGGGCCACAGTTTGATGACGGGAAAAGGCTACTACAAGGGTTGCCCTCCCGGTGGTTTTGACCGGACCGAGGATCCCTTTTCTTTCTGGGCTCCGACGATCGTCATTTTTTGCGTCGGTGTCTTCGCAATTCTTGTCGCTCTGGGAGTGATTCCCTTGCCGTCGCGCCCCTGATCGGATCGAGGTTCATCTACGATTCTCAGCCGGTGTGCTGGTCGTTCAATCCGACTTCCTGAAACCTTAGCAGTACAACTCTTCCAGCAACTCATAGGCGCGCCGCAGGTGCGGGATGACAATGCTTCCTCCGACTACCAGCGCCACGGTGAGCGACTCTTCCTGCTCGGCGCGGGGCACGCCCAGGCGGTAGGTCTGGATGGCGTGGTAGAAGATGCAGTCATCGCAGCGCAGGCAGGCCGAGGCTACCAGTCCCATCAACTCTTTCGTCTTGGCCGGCAGCGTGCCTTCCAGGTAGGCATTGTGATCGACGTTCGAATCAGTCACATAATGCCCATCATTTTGTTGAGACCGTAACGATCTACTACCGTTGGCATCCGCTCTTCGGTCGTTCACTGCGTGTTTGTAGGCGTGAGAAAAAGCAACGTGGCGAATA